>JAAIGE0100550170.1_pt1 | contig 30344 bp, 19 predicted proteins | sample 6487951 | NCBI WGS metagenome assembly JAAIGE01 (sample SAMN13974128, study PRJNA590717) | phyllosphere metagenome | biome: tomato field; feature: multiple bacterial spot infested tomato fields; material: tomato leaves; isolation source: leaves from tomato fields | host: Solanum lycopersicum ...
ACCCGTTCGATGCGCCGGCCGATCATCAGAAAGCGCCAGCTCTCGTCGTGGGTCATGTCGTCGAAGGTGAAGCCGGCCAAGGACGGCGGGCTTTGAAAAGTTACCTGCAGTATCAGTACATTCCCCTGGAAGATTCGGTCTGGCAGGCTTTTCATAAACGCGAGCAAACGTCCCGTACCCTGGAGTACGCCTACGATGACTTCTGCCTGGCTCAACTCGCAAAAGCTTTACACCATACCGATGACTACCACTCCTTAATCAAACGGGCTCAGAACTATCGAAACGTAATTGACCCCCAAACGGGCTGGGCCCGGGGCCGGTACGCGGATGGTCGCTGGAGTGAGAAGTTTGACCCGTTCGCTTTACGCGTCGGCTTTATTACGGAAGGCTCACCGGCTCAGTATACCTGGTTTGTTCCGCAGGATGTGCAGGGTTTAGTACAGCAAGTGGGTGGCCGCGAACGCTTTGTGGCCAAACTTGATACGATGTTCGAGAAAGGCTACTACTGGCATGGCAATGAACCGGGCAATCATACCGCTTACCTCTACGCCTGGGCCGGGCAACCCTACAAAACGCAGAAATGGGTACGCCAGCTCGTCCGGGAAGAATATGGTTTAGGGCCCGGCGGCTTGTCGGGCAACGAGGACGGCGGGCAAATGTCGGCCTGGCTGGCGTTTAGTATGCTGGGTTTTTATCCGGTATGCCCCGGAAGACCGGAGTACGTCTTGGGCAGCCCGAGCTTTCCCCAGGCTTCCTTACACCTTTCCAACGGAAAGACTTTCACCATTAAAGCCCGGGGCAATTCCGCTACGAACATCTATATCCAGAACGCGACGCTCAATGGAAAAGTGTTTACCAGAACATTCTTAACCCACAATCAGATCCTGGCGGGTGGAACGCTTGAATTAACGATGGGAGACCAACCAAACACCCGATGGGGCCAAGGACCTTCAGATCGTCCCAGCTCCCTTACTCCTTAATTTCTGTAGTAGCGAAAACCTATATACACTCATTACTTTTAGTTAAATTAACTTAATTATTCAAATAAAGATCAGGGTTTATAAGTATTTTTATTTACTTGCTCACTCTTGTTTTTAGTAGTGAATGCCAACCCTCATATCTTTACTCAAATGGATTTAATTCAATTAGCACAAGCTCATTTAAACCCCTCCACGGTTGACAAAATCAGTGATTATCTGAACGAATCAACGCCTCACACCGCAGTTGGTTTGAACGCTGCCCTGCCCGTAGTACTAGGGGCTTTTTTAGAAAAATTAAATACTTCCGAAGGCTTAAACTCGCTTGCTGCTCTACTGAAGAAAGACAATTCCGAGTCTGCGACACCTCAACCAGCGGCTTCCATTTCAACCGTATTGGACATCCAAAAACTGATTAGTCGAGGTTCGTCCCTTGTAGAGACCTTGTTTAATGGCCAAACTGGCAGTGTCATCAATCGACTTGCTTCCATTGCCGACATCAGTCATACGTCTTCCTCCTCGTTATTAAGCATTGCCGCTAGCGTATTGACGCACCTGATTGGTAAAGAAGATTCAACTTCTTCGGGATTGTTTCGCCTCTTAACCAGTCAAAAGGAAAGTATTGTGACGGCTCTTCCAGCTGGTTTCGTTCACTTTTTTTCCTTTTCACAGCCTACTGATTTTGTTGCAGAAAAAAATTACAAACCCGTACCTGAAACAACGGACAAAGGTGGAAATTCCTGGTTACTCTGGCTTTTAGTGCTGGCAGCGATTATTGCCGGTGTTTACTTTTTCAAAAGCTGCAGTACAGAGAAGAAACCAAATGCCTTGACGGAGACTTCACCTGAAAACGTAACTACCTTAGATACGATGGTCCTTGTACACAAAAAACTTTCGACTGGTGTAGACCTGACCTTCGGAGAATCCAGCATTGAAAATCAACTCATCCAATTTATTGAAGATGAGGCAGTGAAGGTAGATAAAACAACCTGGTTCAATTTCAGAAAATTAACGTTTAAAAGCGGCAGCAATGAAATTGATTCTACTTCCATGCAGGAAGTTCGAAACATCTACGAAATCATGCAGGCCTATCCGGAAGTACACCTGAAAATTGGGGGCTATACGGACAATACGGGGAGTGCTGAAACGAACCTTAAGCTTTCTCAGGAACGAGCTAGAAACGTACAAACCGCTTTAGAAAAAATGGGTGTTTCCTCCAGCCGTTTAGACGCAGAAGGATACGGCCAAGAGCACCCGATTGCCAGTAATGAAACGCAAGAAGGTCGTGACCAGAACCGACGTATTGCAGTTCGGGTTAGCAGAAAGTAGCGTTTGTTTTAATTCTTCAAGCGTCCTGTCCCAGTAAAAAGGATGCTTGAAGAATTAGATTCCTCTCACGGCATAGGCTACGTAATATTTGCGAACAATCTGACTCAACGCTTTTATGGTGGGCAAATCGGAAGCTTCCGAAACATCTACTACGCCCCGATCTTTGGTAAGAATGCGAATAGGTTGTCGGCTCGCGAGATACGCTGAATTGGTAGTCTCACCCCGTACCACTAAATAAGGTAAGTCAGCTTCTGTAACGCCTGGCAACGCTAAAACTTGAGCCTGTAAAGCTTCGAAAACTTCGTTAGAGGGTGGAACGTCAAAAAAGCGAATTTTGAATAATCGTCGATTGAGTAACATGGTCGATAAATGAGCCAGTAAACGATCCGAATGTACGGTCCATTGTTTAATGCAGGCCCATATGTCGTAATCGTCCAATTGAGTAAAGGCCCGAATGTACTGGGGATGAGTTCGGAAATCTTCCAGGGTAGGTTCATTGGTAATGAATATCTCCAGAGCGGGCGTAGTATACACCGATTGTCCCGCGTGTACCAGTTCACGAGCCCGTCGAATCAGTTGAATCAGCATAGTTTCCGCACAAATCGACGTTTTGTGCAAGTACACCTGCCAATACATTAGGCGACGGGCCGTCAGGAAATTTTCAATCGAATACACCCCTTTTTGCTCGACTACCAGCTGGTTATCTACTACATCCAGCAGCTTTACAATACGTTCCGAGCCAATGCTTCCTTCTGTTACCCCCGTAAAGAAACAATCGCGATTCAGGTAATCCAGTCGGTCAATATCCAGCTGACTCGAAATCAGGTCATAAAAAAAGCGGCGTTCGTATTGTCCCGAGAACATACGGATGGCTAAATCCAGGGCTCCGTTGAATTCCTTGTTTAACTCATTCATAAGTAACAGCGAAATTCGTTCATGCGAAACATGGTGCAACAGCGTATGCTCCAATACGTGCGAAAAGGGACCATGCCCGATGTCGTGCAGCAGAATAGCGATTTGTACCGCTTCACATTCCTGATCTGAAATCAGATGTCCTTTACTTTTGAGCGTACTGATCGCTTCACCCATTAGGTGCATTGCACCCAGGGCATGATGAAAACGCGTATGTAAGGCTCCGGGATACACATATTCCGCGATACCTAGTTGCTTAATCCGGCGAAGGCGTTGAAAGTAGGGATGTTCAATCAGGTCAAAAATCAGGTGACCCGGAATGGTAATGAACCCGTATACGGGATCGTTGAGCACTTTCTTCTTATTCATGTAGCAGGGGAACGTACCTCGGTATAAACGAAAGTAGGAACGCATAAAAATACGTTCCTACCCGTGTATGCCAAGTAAACCCTGGATTAATTGCTACCAGGACCGCCGCGACGTCCATCCCGCATGCGGTTGCGTTGCTCTTCACGCATTTTTTCGTACTGAGTCCACTGCTCGGTAGTTAAAATGGGTTTCAGTTTAGCTTCATAATTTTCCTGTAATTCCTGCATTTTCTGACGATCCGGACGAGCTCCGTTAGCCCTCATTTCCTGCATCTGTTTCATGCGATCATCACTCAACGTTTTGACTTTAGCGGCCTGATCAGCAGAGAGGTTCAGTTGTTTGGTCAGTTGTTCCGTTTGCCGTTGGGCACGTTCCTCGGGAGAACGACCCATCTCGCCCTGAGCGAAGGTCAGCGTAGTAGCCAGCAATAAGGCTCCGAGGGAAAACACGAGTTTTTTCATGACTGTTTAGTTAACGTTCGGAGCCTTTGAAACAAAAAAGTCGGCTAAGGTTTAATGGTGCGTTGCAAAAAGCGTTAAAAAAGTGTAAACTTGCGGCTCATTTGGCGGTATTCCGCCAGATCGGGCCCTTAGCTCAGGGGTTAGAGCAGTTGACTCATAATCAATTGGTCGTAGGTTCGAAACCTACAGGGCCCACTCTTATAATCAAGCACTTAGCATTCTTTTGCTGGGTGCTTTTTTGTTGGAGGAGCCAATATATTTAGAGCATTCCATGCAAGATCACTTTCTACGCGTGGGTAAGAATGATCTGTGGGTAAAGCTTTTACATTGTTTCCATCTGTATCTAAGGATTACTGAAAGCAAGACTTAAGTGAGGCACCTTCCTACACAAGTGAAGTGCTATTCTGCTCAGTATATTGAATTTGACGATCGTCTACACGTCACCGTACTCGTTGAGAATTTTGAGCATTCTCTTTTCAGCAATGCCTCGATTGTGAGTTAAATCTTCTAGGCATTCTTTGAACGGCCTTTCTTGACGTTTGAAGAAGGGAGGAATGAACGTTTACAAGCCACCACTTGGATGCATCCTCAATGCTTGTAAATGTTTGCCTGGTTTAAAGCAACTAAGCGGCTTTTTTTCTAGTTTTATCCGCAACCTTACCAACCAGCCTCATGATGCTTGCCTATTACATTTCCCAACTCGAAAGCCTGTTTAACGGTCAACCCTGGCTGGATGAAACCCTTTTGAAAAAAACGGGTAAGTTATCCAGTGAGCAGGCTTTTCAAAGACCTTATCCCCACATTCACTCAGTAGCTGAGATTCTGGCTCACCTGATTGCCTGGCGTCAGGTGTTAATTAAGCGACTGGAAGGCAACTACGCGTATCAAATTCAAATGCAAAGTCCCCAGGACTGGCCTTCACTGGAGCAACTTCGTGTATCAGGATGGGAAGCTTTACAGGAGCAGCTGGTAAGCAATCAGACTCGCTTGATTGCCTTGTTAAAACACCAGCCACAGGGAGTGTTATCGACCCCCTATAACGAACAGGGGCATACATTTGAATACCTCATCAATGGCATTATTCAACATGACCTTTATCACCTGGGGCAGATCGGCTTAGTGCTAAGCATGCTCAAGCACCACTAACCTTTATCTAAGTTAACTTCTTTTAACGTATAGCCCACTTGTCTGATTAGAGGTTGAGCAGTAGCTTTCTGGCCTGAACTATCCAACCGCTCTATCCATGAAACGTCTTTACTGGATTATACTATGGGTACTTGGCTTTGCCTCTTGCAAGCCTGATACCCAGGAAATCACTTCTCCCCTCGACTATAAAGACTGGGTTGCCATTGTTTCGCCGGAGCCTAAAGCCGTAGAAGCTGTTTACGGTAGCATCGATAGCCTGCTAGTCATTAGTACCGGCCTTCAAATCTACTATACTACCAATTATGGCAAGACCTGGAGCAAGTCCAACCAGGGCCATTCCGGGGTGCGTGGTTTTATCGCCCATGGCGACTCCCTGTTTGCTTTAACTACCGAGTATCAATGGACTGGTAATCCAACCGTTTATGCCAATTCTGCCCAAATGGTTAGCCTGGATAAAGGGGTTAGTTGGAAGGTTATGCCGAGGCCTACTGATTTGTTTGTCCCTCGCAACCGAGTTGCTGCTCCGAATGGCACTACTTATGAAATAGACGAAGTTCGAACGCCTACCCGTCCTGGAGCTACGTCAACGTTTTGGGTAGACTATCCCGGCGTTAAGACTTCGAACAGCAGGCACTTGTCCATCCCGGAGATGCATCAAATCAAAAGCATCCGTCTGGACAGTAAAGGCAGACTCTATGTGGCAGCTTCGGCCCCTATTTGTGAGAGACGCGAGAACTTTGCCTTTTGCAAAGACAAAAATAGTGTCATCTACGTCTCTAGAAAGCCATTACCTTAGCCCAATGAAAAAGCCTACTCGCTGTCACGAGTAGGCTTTCTTCTAATTGGTCGTCACCGTAGTATATATATGCAAATTTTTTTCGCTCGACAATAGACTGATTTATCCCCTGAAAGGCCTTCCAATAATTTGATTTACTATCTAATGTATTGGGCTTCTGCAAAGAGGGCTCGAGTGAAAAGGTGAAGAAATGCCGAGTTTTCGAGTAGGTGCTTACGTGCGAGTGAAGACCTTTTATCTTTGGTCAATGGTCGTTTGTAAAGGTTATATTCGAAAAGCATTCCGCATATTCTACAAAGAACATTTTTGTTTTTGAAGTAGTCTTTCACTTCTAGTAGCTGTTTAGATTTTTTAAAATTTAATTATTTAAAGAGTATATTTAAAAAAATTATTAAATGAAATTTAAAAGGATTATACCTTATATATTTATATAATTACAAGAAATTATAAACCCTCATGTTTTATGAAACATTAAAATTACTTTTTTCTTGTATTCATTATTCTCCTTCTCTCCTGTAATAAGAATCACGAATTAGATGTATCTCAACCTTCAGGTCCTTTAGATATAAGTAAAGTCAAAGAATGGTATAATAAAACAGTTAAAGGAGTTCGATCTAAGTCTATAGTGAATGGATTGACACCAGACTGGGATCATGCCACTTCAAGGAGATATTTAAATCAAGATAAATACCTTATTCAGGTTCCATTCAAAGAAAAAGTCGAACAATATCGTCAGTTTGGTGGAAAACAATCCGTTAAGCTCCCCCAACCAGAATTAGTTGTTTATTTTGACCCTATCATTAATGATTATAAATCAGGCACGTTAGAAGTCAATCCTACGTTTGAATACTATAAAAGCCATGTAGGGACTATTAATGAACAAGATTTCAGTGGAAAATAGTATCTAAAAGATAACAATGGATCTACGTTGGCAGGGTATACATACAAAGACGGTAAAATTATTGCCAAGCTTTCCTTAACTAATACCAAAGGTGGACGCATTAATGAACTGCAATGTGTTTGTAAAAAACGAATAGTGTATTCAGCAGGATGTTCTTCATTTAACGGCGTTATGGCTATTGCTAAAGAATTTATCCAGGATTGTGGAGACAATGATTTTCCAATATGGCATTTTGAGCCAGGATTGAGATGTGATAATTTTCAAATAATTAATGGGCCTTACTATGAAAATGAGTGTTGGGAAGTAACTAATCCAACGGATCCAGAAAACCCTCCTACTATCGGCGGTCCTAACGTAACTCCAACCTGGTCTTGGGGGCCTGATACCTATATTATTAATAGTTTGAAATCACCCTGTTTAACCAATGTTTTGAATGAAGTGATTGGTGCAAACTACGTTAATGAAGTACAAGATATTGTTAGAAATTTCGGTGCAGATACAACAATCAGAATTACTTTCCAACAAGGTGACTTAGGTTTCGGTCTATATGGCACTTCACATGGAGGACCAATAATTCGCATGTTATTACATTAAATAATGTATTTTTGCAACATGCTTCACGAGAAGTTATTGCGGCTACTATTTATCACGAAATTTTACACATCATCATTCCTTACAATCAACTTGCTAATCGAGAACATCAAATAATGGCTCAGTATTATGTAACTCCTATGGCTATTGCTTTAAAACAAGCTTTCCCAAATATGAGCATCAGCAGATGCAACTGCACTAGCATGGGGTGGATTAAAGTCAACTCAAGCTTATGATTTACATACACAAAGTTGGAAAGATAATGTGGATTTTATAAATTTTACTCATACAAGCCCTTATGGTAGAAACAGTGATTCTAAGGGAACGGTCTGTAACTAAATGTGATACTTAATAAGGACGGATATGAAACAATTCATAAGTAGTATAACCTGGATAATTCTATTTAATCCTAGCTTGAGTATAGCACAAAATAAGGAATGGATTCCAAAATTTATGGCTAATCGTTCGGTAAGAGAGCAGATGATGTCATCAAAGCCGAAGTCACTTACGGGGTTTCTTGGATATGCAACTGAGAGTGAAAAATATACTATTTCAGGATGTGAAACTCAATTAGGTGAATTCAAATTTAGAGTGAACAGTAAAGGTGAGATTGATACTATCAACTTTACAGGTAATCTACAAAAAGACCTTGTTTTGAAGATTACCAATAATATAAAGAATACTAAAGGATACTGGCAAATACCCGAACATAGCCAGCCGCAGGATCACTGCTGGTTTATTTTTCCTTTTTTTGCGTTCTTACAGGAAAAATCATCAGGTTGCGAAGTGAATGGTAAGGAATCACAAAAAAATCATTGGGCTAGTTTGAGATTACTGACCAGCTTACCATATAATCAGCAAGGAACAATTAAAACATCTCAAGGATATCTAATCCGGCCCTCGATTTCTGGACCTCCTATGACAAAGTAAACAGTTGAATCATAAGGACGCTTAGAAAATGTTGTATATATAAAGGGCCTTTGGAGTAAATCCTAAGGGCCTTTTCGTTTTCCAAGATTCGTCGTTTGTAAATGTTATAACAATAAAAAGACTCTTCAGGCTTTCTGAAGTACAAAAAGGTCGTTATAGATAGCATGTAATCTTTTAGATAGTTGTGATAATTATCTAGTGATAACTTTTTATACAAATGTTGTATGTAATAGAATTCGAGCACGAAGCTAACATTCTAACCTTTTTTTGTATGGCAAATCGTATAAGAATTCAATGCATATGAACGTATTGAAAATATTGGAGGAATCAATGATGATGGTAGTCGATGGAAACTCCCATTGAACGATACTATCAGTTATATTGGAAATGGGCCACATAGTTTCTATGTGTCTCAAGGTGAAACAACCATTGATGTCATTGTCGCCAGTAACAACGGTTACAAGTATCTAAAAATGCGGAATGATAATTTAGAACCTAATAACCTATTAAGCTTACTCTTACTACGGATTATATAATCAAAGGTTACGTTAATCGAATAGCCAATATACTAATAAAAGGCATGCCTGAAGCGGTCAAAGTTCTGGCTTAACCGGTGGCCATATAGCGTTCGGACAGCCTCCTAACAGCTAAGCTGTTCCCGTTTTCTTTGTCGCAATATTCAAGGAATTTGGACATCACTTTGAAGTCACGATGTACTTCTGCCACGTAGTTTTCCTCATCGTCACCAATCCATGAGGCCCCATGTTCTGAAGCTGATCAATAGCTTGGTTGACTTCATTCATGTTAACTAATACCTAGCTAAGCTGACGAACAGTCCAAAATTGGACTCTCTATCGCTAAATCCTTTGATTTGAGAAGAAAACCAACCAAACATCGCTCCATAATAAGCCGCATCCCTCACCGAAAGAGACTCTTGATACCGGTAATAGTTTGATTTACTCAGGGAGATCCAGGCAGATAAAGAAAATGATTCATCCAACCCCTCGACAGGGATTTCCAGGAAGCCTTTGGCGACATAGTCATCATTAATGGTGCAGGTATTGTCATCTAGTGTGGCTCGTTTTTCCCTTTCATGTTTCGGAACACGATACTAGTACGAAGGAGTATCCAGGCTAATATTGGGTATTCCCTCACGAATTTCTTCACACTTGGAACATTGGAATGAAAAAGTTGAGTTCATAAACCAGAAAGAAGGATAGGAATAGGACTCATAGATAAAGATAGTTCTATTTCCAGGGCTTTTTCTTTGATACCTTTCCCCTCCTCCGCTGCCCGGCTATTAGATGAATGGTTTGGCTACGTCCATCCAGTCCTTAACTTGCGGTGTCTAACCCCACGCCGTCATGATTGAACCACTACTTTTAGAACGCATCCTTGTGTCTTTGGCTAACACTCAGTCGTCTTCTCTTTTAACGTTCAGACTACTTTTGGAAGACAAGCCTGAAGATACGAAGAGGACTTATTACGCCCTGCACAAAATAGAAACCTTAGAAAATGCAATTCTACTTCTGGGTTCTTTGAATCACGACTATGAGCAGTTACAAAGAGCCTTGATTGAAGCCCAGAAAGAGTATCAGGCCGTTCTTGAAGAAATTAAAAACCGTCCCCCTCAACTATGTTAACTGGGCTATGTCCTAACCGATGCAACTACTGTTTTTGTGGGTCCGGTTTATGACACACGCCAATACCTGTCCATTTACCATCAAATTGCTCATGAACATTTGGGACTGTTTATTCCCCCCTATCGGCTAAAGTTGGCATTTTGGCTTTCATTGGAAAGGACCGAAAATCGTTGCTGCTGATAAAAGAAGAAAAGAACGGCTAACAGCTTTATAGTTCATACCTAGCAAAACGAAGAATACGAACGCAGGTATAAAACAAAAAAGCCTACTCACCGTCGCGAGTAGGCTAATGTAAGGCCTATATGTCGTCACAAGTAGGTCTTAATGTTTAACTTCCTCAGTCTTCAAAGCCGCCACTCATCTGACCGATTCAGTGATACAAAACTATCTCTGAAAAGCCGCTTAGGTTGTACTCTTTCGATTAATGGGTTGATCATCACCATGAAAGGTAGATTTTACGCTGTTTTCTGCTTATCAAAGAAACAAGAACAACAGGCTTATACTAACCTTAAAACCGCTAAAAAGCATTGAATTTATTACTTCCTACACGTTTAACACCTTTTTACACGGTACCAGTAAGACCTTCCGGGATATTGTTCGATCAATGCAAAGCTACCTATTCCATCAAAGCTCAAGTCCTTACTGAATTTCATTGGTAAGAAATTGAAAGTGATTAATTTATCGACAAAATTTCGATTTTATTTAGTCCCCAACCGTCACAAATCTCCAATTAACGTATCATAGGTACAGCTCGTAGAATACTTGAGAAAAGAACTGCTTTTAAGTCCTACTTCGCATTTACAAGGTTGAAAATTGAGGTGCTCAGTGAGCATAGATTTGCATTGTAAGCCAAAAACTCTTTCGTGTTTCATGAAAGAGTTTTTTGATGCCTTTCCTGTTTCCTGGCTTATCATTAAATCATTTAGCAGTCGTAAGGTCATAAAAAAACTCCCAGTCTAGGAAAGACTGGGAGCAGTAGCTACTCAGCCTTTCTTCCGTTCCGCCAAACGTAAGAAGGCATAGTTCGAATTTACATATTCTAAAGAATGTTTGTTAGATAGTACCCATAAATGGGTATATAAATTTTTCAAAGGACTGTATTGACGCGAATAGTATCCCTTAACGTTGCATCCACCTCAGGTTTCTGAGTTGTGATCCTTTACTCTTAGTGAGCCTGACTGTACAGAAATAAAGCAACCCAGGATAGCAGTACGCACAACACGTAAAGCGTGACCAATAGAGCCTTTTTAGAGATTATTTTCATAGTCATGAGGAAAAGCACAAAAATAACTAATTGGTCCTTAGCCCTTTAACCATTCAATAACCCCAAAAGCCACTCGTCAAAACCCGATTAAGTCATTATACGCAATGAATGCTTCATCTTTAGATAAACTCATCTAATCGTCCACTTTCTTTCACGCGAAAGCCTTTCTCTGTTTCCTGCACAGTTAACGCCTCATGGGTCGCGTCGTGATCGGATACAAGGATCCAATTTTCCTGAACCGCCTGTCGGAGAAATGCTTCCTTTTCCAGCATCGTCTGTAAAGGCCGCACGTCGTAACTCATCAGATAGTTGACCGGTACATGAGCCGCTGTAGGGATCAGGTCGGCTGTAAAAACGACCGTTTGCTGGCCAAGCTGAATTTTCGGCAAGAGCATTTTTTCCGTGTGTCCGTCCATGACCAGAAACTCAATGAACGGCCCAAACGTCTGCTTCTTTTCATCCAGAAACTGCAAGTGTCCTGATTGCTGAATCGGCTGTAAATTCTCCGTTAAAAAAGTAGCTTTCTCCCGAGGGTTAGGCCGCATCGCCCATTCCCAGTGCTCCCGATGAGCCCAGTACGTAGCATTGGGAAAAGTCAATTCGTACCCATCCCGTCGCTGATTCCATTGAACGGCACCGCCACAATGGTCAAAATGCAGATGGCTTGGAATTACATCGGTAATGGTTTCTGCTCCGAACCCGGCTTTTTCCAGCGAACCAATCAAGTCGCCCTCGCCGTGACGGTAATAGAAGCCCTGCCAACGGGCGTCCTGCTTATCACCCATACCGCAGTCAATCAGAATCCGCCGATCTTTAATTTCAATCAGCAGACACCGCATGGCTAATGGAATGTGATTGTTTGAGTCGGCTGGAATCAGCCTTTCCCATAATACTTTCGGTACTACGCTAAACATGGCTCCGCCGTCTAACTTAAAATGGCCAGCATCGATTGTATGTAATTTCAAGGGCTTATCGATTTAGAAGGCAAGGTAGTAAAAGCCCAGTGGTCGTTTATATGGGCAGAGTACGATTCTTCAACATACAAACTTAACTTAATCGAGATTTAATTTATATTAACCTACTAGTAATCAATAGTTTATTTAACTTTCATCGCTACAAATGGAAGAAGGCAATGAGTAGATTATAACATTTATCATTTTTTGAATAATATTACTCGAAGTTTCATCCTAACAACTACGTTCATGAAGAAGTTACTCGCATTTACATTGGTGTTTGTAAGCCTGGTTCTTGCTACGCAAGCTCAGACGCCTGCTGAAGAAAAACTAAAGAAAGCCAAACAGGAAACAAAGGAGGCAAAAAACAAAGTCGACAAGGAAGCCAAAGAGGCGAAAGCCGACGTAAAAAAAGAGGCGAAAGAGGTAAAGGCCGATGCAAAGGACGCCAAAGATAAAGCCGACAAAAAAGTAAAAGAGGCCAAGGAAGACGTTAAGAAAGAGACGAAAGAAGCAAAGGACAATGTCGATAAGAAAGCGAAGGAAGTAAAATCCGACACCAAGAAAGCAGCCGATAAACTTTCGAAAAAAGACGAAGCTGAAGCCAGCCTGGCTACCCGTACGAAAGTAGCCGGAGCGGACAAATCCATTGGTAAAGATGCGAAAGGCCGTACCATTTATGTAGGCGTCAAAGGTGGTCAGTATTACATCAATTCCAGTGGAAACAAAACCTATGTGTCTGAAGATAGTAAATTGAAGATCTAATTTTGTTCAGGCATAAAAAATCCCCGTTTCTAAAAGGAACGGGGATTTTTTATGCCTGAAGTCTGATTAACCAATCAGTGTGGCTGCCTTCTCAAGCACTTTGGGCAGACCGGATACGTCCGAACCACCTGCAGTGGCAAAGAAAGGCTGGCCACCGCCGCCGCCTTTTACTTCCTTGGCCAGCTCACGAACCAATTGACCCGCATTCAGGCCCCGTTCCTTCACCAGATTTTCGGAAATCATCAGAGCCAGAGCAGGTTTGCCTCCTACTTCGGCTACCAGTAAGGCAAACAGGTTATCCACTTTATCTTTTAACTGATACGCCAGTTGTTTCAGGGCGTCAGCGTTGGGTGCTTCTACCTGTTCGGCCAGGAAATGAATACCATTTCGCTCCTGTACTTTCTGAACCAGTGCTTCGCGTACGGAACTTAGTTTTTCAATCTCCAGCGTCTCTATCCGTTTTTGTAAAGCGGCTTTTTCTTCCATCAAGGTCTGCACCGATTTCAGTACATCCTGCGTTTTCAACAGCTCACGTAAGTGATTGAGTAGCGTCGATTGCTCTTCCAGTAACTGGAATGCTTTTTCCGAAGTGATGGCTTCAATCCGGCGTACACCCGTTGAAGAAGAACTTTCCGAAACGATCTTGAACAGCCCAATCTCACCCGTAGCCGGGATGTGTGTACCCCCACAAAGTTCAACGGAGTACTGAGGATCGAACGTAATAACCCGTACAAAATCGCCGTACTTCTCGCCGAATAAGGCCGTAGCTCCGCGTTGGCGGGCTTCTTCGATGGGTACGTTGCGATCTTCCTGCAACGGAATATTCTCACGGATTTTTTCATTCACGCGTTGTTCCACCTGAGCGATCTCCTCGTCCGTCATTTTGCTAAAGTGCGAGAAGTCGAACCGTAGTACATCCGGACTCACCAGCGAACCCTTTTGAGCAACGTGCGAACCGAGTACTTCTTTCAACGCACTGTGCATCAGGTGCGTAGCGGTATGGTTTGAAGCGATGAGTTTACGACGGGAAGCATCCACGATCGCCCGTACGCTGGCCCCGTGTGCGTTTAGTTTCTCCTCAAATTCTTCATCTTCAATAACGTGAATGCTCAGATCATTTTCTTTCTTGGTATCTACCACCAGCAGTTCAGCATTCGGCCAAGCTAGTACACCGGTATCTCCCACCTGTCCACCGGACTCGGCGTAGAACGGCGTTTGATCCAGTACGATGTGGTACTGGGTTTTTCCTTTGGCTTCGACTTTACGGTACTTGACAATCTGAGCGTCCGCCTCCGTTTGGTCATAACCCAGGAATACGGTCTTGCTTCCCTCCTGTAATTCTACCCAGTCCGATTTTTCGGTAGCGGCGTCTTTGCGGGAACGGCTTTTCTGCTCACCCAAAGCTTTCTGGTAACCGGCTTCATCGATCGAAAATCCCTTTTCACGGGCAATTAAAGCCGTTAAATCGACCGGAAAACCAAACGTATCGTTGAGTTCAAAAACCGTAGCTCCGTCAATCACCTTACTTTCGGACTCCTGAGCCAGAATTTTATCCAGTAGGGTCAGTCCTTTTTCCAGCGTACGCAGAAACGCTGCTTCTTCTTCCTGAATCACTTTCGCTACGAAATCTTTCTGGGCGATCAGTTCCGGGAATACACCATCGAACTGGTCGGACAATAAAGGAATCAGCGTATACAGGAAAGGCTCACGGAAGCCCAGATACGTATAACCGTATCGCACGGCACGGCGTAAAATCCGGCGAATCACGTAGCCCGCCCGTACATTCGAAGGCAGCTGTCCATCCGCAATGGCGAAGGCAATGGCCCGAATGTGGTCGGCAATGACCCGCATCGCAATATCAGCCCAGTTTTCCTGACCGTAGGTTTTTCCGGCCGCTTTCGCGATAAAATCAATGGTACCCGTGAATACGTCGGTATCGTAGTTGGATTTTTTCTTCTGGATCGCCATGCAGAGCCGCTCGAAGCCCATGCCCGTATCCACGTGGCGAGCGGGCAGCGGAACGAGCGAGCCATCGGCTTTCCGCTCGAACTGCATGAATACGTTATTCCAGATTTCTACCACCTGGGGGTGATCGGCATTCACCAGTGATTTTCCGGGCGTAGCATCTACTTCAGCCTGATCCCGTAAATCCACGTGAATTTCGGAACAGGGGCCACAGGGCCCTACTTCGCCCATTTCCCAGAAATTATCTTTCTTATTGCCAAGAATGATCCGTTCGTCACCACCCAGAATTTCTTTCCAGAGGTCGAATGCTTCCTGATCAAAGGGTACGCCATCCTTTTCGTCACCTTCAAATACCGACACGTAGAGTCGTTCCTTCGGCAGTTGATACACCTCCGTCAGTAATTCCCAGGACCAGTGCAAAGCCTCGTTTTTGAAGTAATCCCCGAACGACCAGTTACCCAGCATTTCGAACATGGTATGGTGGTAGGTATCAAAACCTACGTCTTCCAGGTCATTGTGCTTGCCCGAAACGCGAAGGCATTTTTGCGTATCTACGATGCGTTTGGACGGCGGCGTAGCATTTCCCAGGAAAAAATCTTTAAACTGAGCCATTCCTGAGTTATTAAACATCAGGGTGGGATCATTTTTCGCCACTAAGGGGGCCGAAGGAACAATTAAATGGCCTTTTGATACAAAAAAATCAAGAAAAGCCTGCCGTATCTCTCTGGAAGTCATGGGGATATTCGTCAGTCATCAAGGCTTCGTTATAAGCAACGAAACCACTTGGAATTGAGCCCGCAAAGGTAATTTAAAATTCCGGTCGGGCGAAAGCGGCAGGAAAGGGAAGCTCGGGGAAAGCCAAAGTTTTTTTTCGCTTGAAAACCAATTGGTTAGAAAAAAAAGAAAAAATTATCAGGAATATCCTACCTATTTTAAAAGAAAATACGGCATTTTTAAGCGTCTAATCCGGTCAGCCGGCCGGATTTTTTTACTCCCTAACCTTGCAGCAATAGCTATTTAACGAATTTCTTCGTTTAAAGCATTGAGGCAGGGCTTTGGACTTTTGGGCTAGCAGCACCTTCAGCGGAACTTATACTATGCGGCGGTTATGACGGACGAGAAGCGGTACTATACGATACGAGAAGTAGCAGATATGTTTTCGTTTGATATCTCAAAAGTGAGGTATTGGACGGACAATTTCCCCACGCTCAAGAATAAAGTAAAGCGAAATCGGGGCGGCGACCGCATGTATACGAAAGAGGACATTCGACAGCTGGAAATAATCTATCAGCTTGTGGAAGAACGGGGGTATACGCTCAAAGGTGCCCGCAAGTATCTCGAAAATAAAGAGTTCAAACAGGAGGGTAATACTGAACTCGTTGATTCACTCCTCGAACTCCGCAAATTCCTGCTTGATCTGAAGGCCGCACTAGACGAAAAAGCTGGACGCCCCCGTAAGTTTGAAAAGTCCGAAACCGAAGAACCCGCGAACGAAAAAACTCTCCGACTGGCTCGCCAGCTCAAATAAATATAAAGCATCAAGTACCGAAAAGCCTGTGGTTGACACGGGCTTTTTTCGTGTCCATTCGCTAACGATTCACTTTAAATGACCTCCTGAAAAAATAAGTGCTTAATTCAAATCTTTTTGGAGCATTTAAACGTTTTTATTGCTACACCTGAGTCCTTAATTTTCCAATGGCCGAATCTACCCCTCTTATTCAACGTATTTTACAATCGCTCTTTTTTCGCGAAGCCCAAAAGAAAGCCAGTCGATCGGCTCGTAATCCAGCCTTTTTGCTCGATTTGATTACCAAAGTTCTGCGTACTTCCAACAAAGGAGCCATCATCCATGATGTACAGGAAAAGCTGGGTCTTCTGACCCGTCTGATTCGGGCCTATGCCAAGGGTGAATACCGGCAGCTACCCTGGAAGAGTGTGGTCCTGACGGTAGCCGTACTGATTTATTTTGTCAGCCCCATCGATGTCATCCCGGATTTGCTGCCCATCATCGGCTTTACTGATGATATCGCTTTACTGGTTTGGCTGTTTCGTACGATTTCGAATGATCTGGATACGTTTAAGGTTTGGGAAGCCGAACAAGCGATTCCAGTGGATCCTCAATAAGCCACGTTTCAACCCATGACCGAGAATAAAACCATGGGTTGCTACAGAATTTTTCAAAGGTAATTCTTAACTTTACATCCATTAATAAAGACATTCATCATGGAAATGGCAACAATTTTGGCGTTTAGCCTCGGTGGGCCCGAAATCGCCCTGATTATTTTTGCCTTTATTCTCCTCTTTGGAGCGAAGAAAATCCCTGAGCTGGCACGGGGCCTTGGAAAAGGTATTCGTGAGTTCAAGGACGCTAGCAAAGACGTTCGTAGCGAAATTGAAAAAGCAGGCGACGAAGCTAATAAATAGTCGTTTTTGTGTACACTCCAGGGCATAGTCACGTGACTAGGCCCTTTTGTTGTTTTTTAGCTAATCTCCAGATTTACCCCTCGTTTTGAAGTACTATTCCTCCTTCCGTTCGCTTCAGCAGGACTTACATCAGGGTACGGTTTCGTGCCGTGCTTTGGTTGATTATTACCTGAATCGTATTGACCAACAGGCTCATCTGAACGCTTTTCTGGCCGTGTATGCCGAAGAGGCTCGTCAGGAAGCCGCCCGTATTGATGCCAGACTGGCCGCAGGTACGGCTGGCAAGCTGGCCGGAATGGTGATCGGAATTAAAGATTTATTGTGTTATGCCAATCACGGCGTACACGGAGGAAGTCTTATTTTAAATGGTTTCGTTTCCCAGTTTACTGCCACGGCCGTTCAACGCTTGCTGGACGAAGATGCCATCATCATTGGTCGGCAGAACTGCGATGAATTCGGAATGGGTTCTTCCAACGAAAACTCCGCGTACGGTCCCGTGCTGAATGCCCGTGATGAGAGCCGAGTACCCGGTGGTTCTTCAGGTGGCTCAGCCGTAGCGGTACAGGCGGATTTATGCTTTGCTTCGATTGGTACGGATACGGGCGGATCAGTTCGTCAACCCGCGGCTTTTTGTGGATTGGTTGGCTTGAAACCTACGTATGCCCGGGTGTCCCGCTGGGGCCTGCTGGCGTATGCCTCTTCGTTTGATACGATTGGGCCTATTACGCGTTGTGTGGAAGATGCGGCTCTGATTCTGGAAGTTATGGCCGGAGCCGACGAGCAGGATAGCACAGTATCGCAGCAACCCGTACCCGCGTACTCCGAAAAATTAGAAGCTGGCGGTCTGAAAAAAATCGGTTATTTTCGCGACAGTTTAGAGTCGGATGGTGTAGATGCATCGGTTAAAGCCGTTTTACGCCAAACCATTGATCGTTTAGAGGCTGAAGGACACACGGTGGTACCCGTTGATTTTCCACTGGCTAAATATTATCTGCCGACGTATTACATCCTGACAACAGCCGAGGTAAGTTCCAATCTCTCGCGGTACGATGGCGTTCGATACGGACATCGTAGCCCGCAAGCCGTTGATCTGGATTCACTGTACCGACTTAGTCGTACGGAAGGCCTGGGAGCCGAAGCCCGCAAGCGTATTTTGCTGGGCACTTTTGTACTGAGTGCAAATTATTACGACGCGTACTACACCAAAGCTCAACGCGTTCGACGTTTAATAAAGGAAGAAATCGAGCAACATTTCGAGCAGGTTGATTTTCTGCTCTACCCCACTACCCCTTCGGTGGCGTTTCCGCTCGGTGAAAAATCTTCTGATCCATTAAAAGAGTTCCTAGCCGACATCTTTACGGTGCAGGCTAACGTAACGGGTGTACCCGCCCTTTCGCTACCCTTGGGTACCGATTCACAGGGAATGCCCGTTGGAATTCAGATTTTGGCCCCAGCCTTCGAAGAAGAAAAATTACTGGCTTTTGCTAATACCCTGGAAATCCAGGATCAGGCAGCAGTAAGCATTTAAATTCAATTCATTAGTAGCCATTTCCTTAGGGCTCTTGTAGCGAAGAGCACTAAGAATACTCCTTCTGCCTGCCTGAATCGAATGAAGTATGTTTCCTGAGTTTCGCGAAGAAACTCCTGTATAACCTAACAACAAACCCTTACTAGATGAGACCAATTCGAATCCTGACCATTGCGGCGGCGATTGCCTCATTCTCGATTTGTTCCGTAGGAGCACAGACCGATTCGACGAAAAACAGTACGCCTACCGTAGTGAAAGATTCCGTGCCACAAGTAGATTTCCAACTGGTGCACGAACGCATGGCCAAGCTGCAAAAAGAAATCCCTCTGAATCACAACGATGTAACCCATCAGTTTGTCGAGTTTTTTACCTTTCGTAAGCCTTCGTTTGTGAAGGAAATGCTGGAAAGAAAAGCCCTGTATTTCCCCATTTTCGAAAAGTACCTGGCCCAATACGGCCTCCCTGATGAGTTGAAGTACCTTTCCCTCATTGAGTCCCGTCTCGATCCCAAAATCATTTCTTATGCTGGAGCAGGTGGTCTGTGGCAATTCATGCCCAGCACCGGACGTATTGATTTTAAATTACGGATTGATAAATACGTTGATGAACGCTTCGACCCCTACAAGGCCACCGAAGCCGCCTGTAAGTACTTCCTGCAATTAGGTCGTATCTTTAATAACGACTGGGAAATGATGCTGGCGTCCTACAATACCGGCCCCGGAAACGTGATGCGAGCCGTCCGCAAATCGGGTAAGCATACGTATTGGGAAGTCTATCCGCATTTACATAAGCAAACTCGCGGTTACGTTCCCCAATACGCAGCCATCGTGTACATGATGCACTACGCAGCCGATCACGGAATCAAACCCGACTCAATGCATACAGTGGTTGCTTTCGATACGATTCACGTTAATTCGTACATGAATCTGCGGACCTTGGCTCAGGTCGGACAGTTTTCCTACGATAAGGTAAGACAACTGAATCCGCACATTCTGACGGATGTGCTGCCGGAAGGTACGAAGGGTTATCCCGTCCGTTTGCCGAAGGAAGAACTGAAGTATTTCTACGCTCACCGTCGAACCATCATGGATTCGGCTACGAACTACCCCGGTTCTCCACGTGTAATGCTGGCTTCCCATACATCGGATGAGGAAGAAACGTCAGGTACGGCTGTGAACGAAGAGGTTGCACGTACGAAATCAAAACGGGTTTCGCACAAAGTACACCGTGGCGAGACGCTATCTTCCATTGCCCGCCGCTACCACGTAGCAAGTCAGGATCTGAAAGTCTGGAACCGGCTGGGTCACCATTCAAAAATCAAGGCGGGCCAACATCTAGTCGTTTACCAGCAAGTGAGCGTACCTCAAACCCAGGTTGCTGTGGCTACGGTAAGCAAATCTGCCGCGGCTACCAGTCGTGACGAACGTCTGAGCAAAGCCCGTAAGTACCATACCGTACAACCCGGCGATACACTCTGGAAAATCTCACAACGCTACGGCGGTATTTCCATTGACAAGTTACGTAAGCTCAATGGAATCAAGGGTAATGCGGTACATCCCGGCCAGAAACTGTTAGTGATTTAACACGACCGATATTCCATCCCCTACTACTGAAACAAGCCACCGGACGATACGCCCCGTGGCTTGTTTTGCTCATCATCCCAGCTAATGATTGCTTATTTAGAAGGCAAGCTCACCTATAAAGAACCTGCGTACGCCATTATCGACGTGCAGGGCGTTGGATACGAAGTACGTATTTCGCTGCAAACGTATTCGGCTTTACCGGAGGTGAACGAACGTTGCCGTTTATTTACGTATTTAAATATTCGGGAAGATGCCCACATCCTGTTCGCCTTTCAGGAGATGAGCGAAAAACAGCTCTTCCTGGATTTAGTTAGCGTATCAGGTATTGGCCCTAATACGGCTCTGGTGATGCTTTCTTCCCTTTCTTCGGTCGAAATCCGGCAGGCGATCATTACGGAAGATTTACGCGTGATCCAGGGTATCAAGGGCATTGGAGCAAAAACGGCCCAACGCGTCATTCTTGAACTCAAGGATAAACTCAAGAAAGATCACCTCGCTTCGGGAAGTATGACCACCAACCTGTTCCTCGGTCCCAACGCCGGAGCCCGTACCGACGCTATTTCGGCTTTGATTGTGATGGGTATCCCCCGCCCCGTTGCCGAAAAATCAGTCGATACCCTGCTGAAGAAAGATCCCAATGCTTCCGTTGAAGATCTGATCAAACAATCCCTCCGTTAGGCAAAACAGATCCGCGAAAATCTTTCCGAAACTTACCTTTCGGAAAGATTTTTTGCTTGAAAAAAAAGCGTTACTCCCTTAAAACAGAGTCGAATCAACCATTCACTACCATTTATCATTTCTTAATCGAATACAAGCGATAGCCTATCCCACTTTTTTTGCAATTTTACTTTTAGTTTTGGCGTTTAAGGATGCGGTAACCCAACACTTCGTTCCCCCGAAGTGCACACGCCTACTCTTTCAATAGATCATATTGCGAAGGACACTTTACCTAACAATGCGAATTTTCCAACCCGTTCGAAAGTCAGGAACCTATTCCCGGCGGCGGCGATGGATATCTGTACCAGGATTAGTAAAGGCTTTTTTGTTGTTTGGTGCAAGTACTGCGATGGCTCAGGCTCAGCAGATTCAACCCGACACGGCCCGCGTAGATACCTTGTACAGAACCAAAACCGGACGTCGACCTCTATTAAAAGTATCGGATCGTTTGGCCAGTCGGTTTAGTTATCGACTCCCGCAATCCCCTTTAATTCCACCTGATCCTAAAGACTTACAAACTCAGTTCCGGTTTAATCCGCTGGATCAGAAAATTACCATCAACGACGCGTTTAAAGTAGGCGACCGAACGATTCCGTACCGGCCCGGCGAAAACATCTCGCTGGACGAATACCTGCGAATTCAGAACAACGCTTCCTATCGGGACTTGATTCGTGAATACGCGGGTCGAAGCGACGGCAAAAGTGAAGTGACGGGTCGGGGACTTTTCCCAAAAATTAAACTGTCCGATCCTTCGCTCGACCGGATTTTTGGTTCGAACATTATCGACTTCCTACCCAATGGTTCGGTACTGCTCGACTTTGGTTATCTCCATCAGAATATCGACAATCCGGCGATTCCGGTACGCCAGCGGCGAACGGGTAACTTCATTTTCAACGAACAGATTGCGGTAAACTTCGCCGGGAAAATTGGGGATAAGCTCAACCTGAATACCAACTTTGATACGAAAGCCGCGTTTAACTTCGAGAACAAACTCAAGCTTGGCTTCCGCAATCAGGAGGAAGACATTATCCAGCGGGTGGAAGCCGGAAATACGAGTTTTCGTACCAACAGTCAGCTCATTCCTGGCGTTGAGAACCTGTTTGGAGCAAACGTAGCCCTGCGGTTTGGCAAGCTGGACGTGAATCTGGTGGCCGCTCAGCAACGTTCCAAGCGGCAAAGCATCGTCCTTCGCAACGGAGCCCAGAATCGTGGCTTTTCCATTCGTGAAGACTTATACGACGAAAACCGCCACTTCTTCCTCAACCATTTCTTTCGTAACAATTACGAACGCTCGCTCCAGCAACTGCCGATGATTACCTCGGGCGTTACCGTAACACGGGTGGAAGTTTATATAACCAACCGTTCACAGAATACGGAGACACTACGGAACCTGGTTGGTCTGGCTGACTTAGGTGAAGGCAATCCGTTTAATAAGACGTCTCCGCTGGTACAGCCCATTTCTGGCTCGGCAGGTTCGCCTGCGGATAACAGCGTCAACGGACTCTTTCAGAACGTATCGCAGAACCCTACCGTCCGTCAGATCGACAACGTTGCCAGTGAGTTGACCGGCAGTAACTACGCCCGGGGAGCTGACTTTGATCTTTTACGCGGAGCCCGCAAACTTAACGACCGGGAATTCCGCTTTCATCCGCAGTTAGGCTACATTTCCCTGCTGGCTCCCATCCGTAACGACGAAATCGTTGCCGTTGCCTATGAGTATACGTATCAGGGTCGGAAGTTTAAAGTAGGGGAGCTGACAGAAGATTATCAGAATCGGCAGCAGGACGAAGTGATTGTCCTGAAACTGCTCAAATCATCCACCCTTCGGAATAATACCAGTTTGCCGATGTGGGATTTGATGATGAAAAACATCTATTCCCTCAGTACCCAAACGCCTACCAGCACCACCAGCACAACGACGAGTTACTCGGGAGGAACCGTAAGCGTACAGCGGCAGGGTTTCCAGTTACGGGTCATCTACAAGGATGATATTACGGGCGTGGATAACCCCAGCTTACAGGAAACGAACCTGGCTGGCATTCCGCTCTTACAGGTCATGAATCTGGATAAACTTAACCAGATGAACGACGCCCAGCCGGACGGGAATTTCGATTTTGTGGAGGATGTCACGATTGATTCCAAAAATGGTCGGATCATTTTCCCCGTACTCGAGCCTTTTGGTTCCACGCTACGGAATCGCCTTACCAGTACCGATCCGGCTCTGGTAGAAAAGTACGTGCAGAATACGCTCTACCGGGGTACACAGATTGACGCAACGCAACAGGCGGAAAAGAATAAATTTTTCATTCAGGGAAGTTATCAGGGAGCCAACGGAGCTCAGATTCCGCTGGGTTTTGGTGTCGATGAGAGTACCGTGCAGGTATCGGCGGGGGGCGTCAACCTGAATCCGGGCACAGACTTCGTGGTGGAAGGCGGAAGCGTGCGGATTATGAACGATGCCCTGATGAACTCAGGTCGGGAAATTACCGTCAGCTGGGAAACCCCCGAACTCTTCAATAACCAGATCCGTACTTTGCTGGCGGGTCGATTCGACTACCGAATCGATAAGAACTTCAACATTGGAGCGACGCTGATGCGACTGCGGGAAAGTACGCCCGGTAACATCACGCGGGTCGCTTTGGGCAACGAGCCAGTCAACAACTTTCTCTTTGGTTTTGATGCCAACCTGAAAAAAGACGCTCCTTTTCTAACCAAAGCCCTCGACGCTCTACCTCTGATTCAGACCAAGGAAATGTCGAGTATTACTTTCGGTGGCGAATACGCTCAACTACTCCCCGGCGTAACGCCCCGGGCCCAAAACCGGAGCTATCTCGATGATTTTGAAGGCAGCCGTACCATCTACGACTTCACGCGTCAGCCCATCCGCTGGCGAATGGGAGCAACCCCCACCACTTTTAATCAGGGTACTCCGGCCAATCCGTTGCAATACAACTATCGCCGGGCTTTAATTTCAGTGTATAACGTCGATCAAACCTTCTACGGAACGGGTGGACTGGGTAACAACGTTGTACCCGCGGATCTGGATGTTTCCAACTTTTACGAAAAGCAGTACCTGCCCCAGCAGATTTTCAAAGGCAAGGCGGCTCTGAATTACAACCTTCCTCTGAACATTCTGGATCTGGCGTACTTTCCTGCCGAACGCGGGATGTACAACTACAATCCGGACCTGACGTCAGACGGTCGGCTGAGAAACCCCAAACAGAGCTTCGGGGCCATTACGCGGGCGATTACGTCAGACAATGACTTTGATAACTCTAACATTGAAATCATGGAGTTCTGGGTCATGGATCCGTTCCTGGACGTACCCGTTCGGGCGAATGGCGGTACGCAGGATAAAGCCAACACCACGGGGGGTAAACTGCTGATTCACCTGGGTGATATTTCCGAAGACGTCGTTCCTGACGGTCGGTTCAATTTCGAAAACGGGCTACCCACGGGCGAGGTACGCACGCAGACGGTCAACGGGCAGCCCGCCAACGTCGATTCGACGGCCTGGGGAAGAGCCACCAAGCAGCAATTCGTTATCAATGCCTTCAACAACGATAACATTGCCGCTCAGGATGTTGGACTTGACGGCGTAAACAATGCCACCGAGCAGACGTATTTCAGTAACTACCTCAACCAGGTGCGTTCGCGGGTAACAGGTCCGGCACTGGATCAGATTACGAATGACCCTTCCAACGATGATTTCCGGTATTACTTCAGCCCGGAAGCCGATCAGAATAACTGGTCGATCATTCAGCGGTACAAGCGGTTTATGGGTACGGAAAATAACTCGCCGGCGAATACCGCCTCGGGTTCGCAGATTACGCCTTCTTCGACCAATTTACCCGACTCCGAAGATTTAAATAACGATAACACCATCAACGAAACAGAAGCGTACTACGAATACGAAATTCCGCTGAAACCCGGCGAACTGAAAATCGGATCGAATAACATCGTTGATGAAATTCAGACGGACGACGGAGCCAAGTGGTATTTATTCCGGGTTGAAGTACGTAAGCCCAGCCGCTCCGTTGGCGGAATCACCAGCTTCAAATCCATTCGCTTCATGCGGATGGTCATGACGGAATTTGAAGAACCCGTAGTTCTTCGTTTTGCTCAGTTGCAACTGACGGGTTTCCAGTACCGGAAGTATGAGAATGATCTCAACGCGAAAGGCCTCGACGAAGTACCCGAACCCTACGATGCGGACTTCCGGGTTTCAACGGTCAGTGTGGAAGAAAATGGCCCCACCGCTGCCGATCTGAATAGCAATAACAACACGCGGGTACCTTACGTCGTACCTCCCGGCTACGAACGCGACCGCGACATCATGACGCTGAACAACGCCGCCCTGAACGAACAGGCCTTAAGTTTGTGCGTGACAGATCTGCGGGACGGTGATTCACGGGCGGCCTACAAAATTGTTAACTACAACCTGAACCAGTACCGCCGCCTGACGATGTCCGTACACATGGACAACCTGAGTGATGAAGACGGGAAGACCTCCGCGTTCATCCGACTGGGTACGGATTTCAAGGATAACTTCTACGAAATCGAAGTACGAAGCCTGACCGCTACTCGCCCAAGTTCGCTCAATATGGGTTCTCCTGACCCAACGCTGGTGTGGCCCCTGGACAATAAGTTTGACTTCGCCATCGACGAACTTCGTCGCGTAAAAGCGGAACGCAACCGTCTTGGAGCGGCTAACGCGACGCCCTTTACGCTGGTATCCGAAGATGGCAAGTATAACATTACGGTGGTGGGAACGCCCGACATTTCTGCCGTTCAGGTGATGATGCTGGGAGTACGGAACCCGAAATCGGATGATGGACAGGCCAAGTCCTTCTGCGTCTGGGTAAACGAATTTCACGCGACGGATTTTGATCAGCGATCCGGTTACGCGGCCATCGCCCGGGCAGACATTAAACTAGCCGATTTTGCAACGGTAACATTGACCGGAGCCATGAAGACCTATGGTTTTGGCGGAGTGGACACGCGTATTTCGGAACGTTCACAAAGCAATTCAATGGCTTTCGGGGTCGCTTCGAATGTGAATCTGGATAAGCTCTTCCCGCAAAACTGGGGGTTACAGATTCCGTTTTATTTCAGCTACGACCGGCAGAACATTCGTCCGCACTTCAATCCGCTTGATCCGGATATGCCGCTGGATTTATCACTGAGTACGATGCCTGCCAGTCAACGCGAAGCGTACCGGAAAATGGTGGAAGAAAACTCCATGCGGAAAGCCATCAATTTCTCGAACGTGCGGAAGATTCGCGTCAATCCGAACAGCCGGGCTCATTTCTACGATATTGAGAACTTTTCGTTTACCTACGCCTACTCCGACGCCGTACGGTCAAGCATTACGCTGGCGGAATACCGGCAACTGTCGCAGCGGGGTGGCTTTACCTACGCGTACACGACAGCACCGAAACCCTGGGAGCCCTTCAAGAAGTGGAAGAACGACCAGCACATTTTCCAGCTAATCAAAGACTTCAACTTTACGCCTATTCCCAACAGCGTGACCTTCCGGGCCGATATGGACCGAAGCCTGATTCGGACGCAGTACCGACAGGCGGCAACGGGCTCTACGGCGGGAAATCCGATGCTGACAACGGACGGCGTGACGCCTTTATTCGAGAAATACTGGCTGTTCAACCGACTGTACGGACTGAACTGGAATTTCTCGAAAAACTGGAATGCTCAGTATAACGCCACGGCTCAGGCCATCATCGATGAACCCTACGGCGATATCAATACGCTGGAGAAACGCGATTCGGTGATGAATAGTCTGAAGCGACTCGGCCGGATGAAAAACTTTGAACAACGGATCACCAACACCTGGCAGATTCCGCTGAACAAATTTCCGCTCACGGACTGGATGACCGCCCAGCTGCAATACAACGTCGCGTACAAGTTCCAGGCGAATAGTTACGGCATCGTTGATTCGACGGGCGTGGCCTTTGGTAATACCATTCAAAATACCCGCGAACGGGTACTCACGGGTCGGGTTGATTTCGTTGCCCTGTACAACAAAGTGAAGGCTTTACGCTGGGTGAACTCCCCCCGGGCTCCCCGCCGCGATATTGCCCGTAGCCCCGGTGACTTTGACGAAGTGGACGTCGAGCGGAATCAATTCCTGAAAAGCGTATCCCGATTACTGCTAACGGTTCGGGGAATTCGGTATACCTACGCCATCCAGGAATCGACAATTTTACCCGGTTTTTTACCGACCCCGCACCTGTTCGGAGATCGTAGTGGAGTACCGGGTCTGCCTTTCATTCTGGGTAGCCAGGACGGAAGCATTCGTTACCGTGGAGCCGAAGAAGGCTGGATCACCAAGAGTACCGTACAAAACCAGCCTTTTGTACAAACGCTTACGAAACGCTTTGAAGCCACCACCGATCTGGAGCCGTGGAAAGACTTTAAGGTCTTCGTGGATTTACGCTACAACCGTTCGGACAACTACCAGGAATTCTTCCGGCCCGCTACGGTCAATGGTCCTTTTGTGAGCCAGTCACCCCTGCGGTCGGGTAATTATTCCATGAGTTACCTCTCGTTCCTCACGGCTTTTGAAAAAACCAATCGGGAAAGCTTCTCGGCCAACTTCGAGCGTTTCAAAGACTATCGAAACATTCTGCTCGAACGCCTGAAGGTTGCGAACCCCGCCGGCGATTCATACAACCTCAATTCGCAGGACGTACTGATTCCGGCTTTCTTCTCGGCGTATTCCGGCAAGAGTCCAAACAAGGTGAAGTTTTCGCCCTTCTATAAAATTCCGCTGCCGAACTGGCGGGTGAATTACAATGGTCTGACGAACGTATCCTGGTTCAAGCGACGCTTCTCGCAGATTCAGATTACGCACTCGTATTCGAGTACCTACAACGTTGGGAACTTCGTTTCTTCGCTGGAATACGATGCCGCGTTCGTTGCGATGAACGCTCCGCTGTATCCCTTTGCCAATCAGGTGAACGCCGAGGGTCAGTTTGTACCCGTATACGTGATGAGCGTAATTTCATTCGTGGAACGCTTTGCTCCTTTTATTGGGGTACAATTCCGTACGAAAGACGGCATTTCGGGAGGACTGGAATACAACCAGGATCGGAACGTCGGACTGAACCTTTCCAACGTCTCGGTCAATGAAGTGAATAATAAGGATTTGACGGGTCGGCTGGGCTTCACGCGGCAGAACATCCGCTTCCGCTTCGGGGGTCGTCAGGTACGACTCAAGAATGACCTGACCTTCGATTGCCGCCTGACCTTCCGTGATCAACGCGTTATGATCCGGAAGCTGGAAGGCGAAACGACCCCGACGGCGGGTAACGTATTCTTCCAGTTTAACCCCAGCGTCACGTACAATGCCAGTCGTCAGCTCAACGTTCGCGTGTATCTGGATCGTACGGTCAACGACCCGCTCGTCTCTAATTCCTTCCGACGGGCCGTTACGCAGGGCGGGGTGCAATTACGACTTAGCTTGAACTGACTTTCTTAAAAAGGCTGTCTGATTGAGGCAGCCTTTTTATTTTTGAGTATCGAATCCATCCCTCCTCAAACCGGTTCCCTGCATATGCATTTCCTGCGATTAAGCTTTGTGCTACTGCTTGCCTATACTACGCAGGCCCAAAACCAGCTTTCTGACGTCTCCAAGGAGCGGATCAACATGGGCAGCAGTCATAATAATTTCAATAGCGTTTTGTGGGGAAGTGCTCCGGCCTCGCGTACCATCCTGGGTGAAATTTACCTGGATACGCTTTGGCATACGGGTAGTGTCAAGCTGAATCAGGGTTTGCTGGCCGATAAAAAAACGGCCTCCGATAGCATTGGAGACATACGCATGCGGTACAACATTTACGAAAATGAGGTGGAAGTACTCGCCAATGAAGCCCGCCGGGACATTCGGGTCATTCCGGGCAATCAGCTCAAGTACTTTACCCTGAATCAGAGCACGCAACCCATGCGTTTCATCAATACCCGAGAATTTAAGACGGACGAAGCCGTGACGGGCTTTTACGAACTGCTTACCCCCGGTCGCCTCCAACTGGCCAGACATCACCGAACGAAAACGATTAAACCTAACTACAACATGGCGTTCGGAACGGGTGAGAAAAACACTCGAATTGAACTAACCAGCCATTATTACGTGATTTCGCAGGGAAAAGCGGCTCGACTGAATCCCGGCAAAAAAACTATATTGGCTCTCATGCAGGATCAGCAGGCTGCGATAGAGGCGTATATCAAAACGAACAAAATCAGCTTCCGCGATCCATCAGATCTGAGTAAACTGTTTGCGTACTACAACCAGCTTTAAAGTACCGTTCCCAGTATACGTAGATAAAAAGAGGTCCCGCTGAGTATAGCCAGCGGGACCTCTTTGTTTACTAAATTCTTAACGGTATCCTTCGGCTTGTAATTCGAACAACTCCGCGTACCGCCCCTGCTGGGCCAGCAACTCTTCGTGCGTGCCCATTTCCAAGACCTTACCGCCTTCCAGTACCAGAATACGATCAGCCATGCGAACAGTACTAAATCGGTGCGAAATCAGTACTGCCGTTTTTCCTTTGGTCAATTCTGCGAAACGCTGGAAAACTTCGTATTCGGCCCGGGCGTCTAGAGCGGAGGTCGGTTCATCCAGAATCAGCAGATCGGCTTCGCGGAGGTACGCCCGGGCCAGAGCTACTTTCTGCCATTGACCGCCCGATAATTCCACCCCGCCCGAAAACCGACGGCCCAATGGCTGCTCGTAGCCCAGCGGTAAGCCCGCGATCACGGCATCGGCCAGACTATCTTCAGCGGCCCGTTCCAGAGCCGGCAGATTCTCACGTTCGACAATGTCGCCGACGGCAATGTTATCCCCCGCCGAAAACTGAAAGCGTAGGTAATCCTGAAAAATGACGCCGATGTGCGTACGAAGTTCTTCCAGATTGTACGCTTTTAAATCATACCCATCGAGGAGAATACGGCCTTCATCCGGATCGTATAAACGGCCCAGCAGTTTCACTAACGTTGTTTTCCCAGCTCCATTTTCGCCGACTAAAGCCAGTTTTTCCCCGGCCCGCAAATGAAAGCTCAGATTGCGAACGGCCC
>JAAIGE0100710679.1_pt1 | contig 30245 bp, 28 predicted proteins | sample 6487951 | NCBI WGS metagenome assembly JAAIGE01 (sample SAMN13974128, study PRJNA590717) | phyllosphere metagenome | biome: tomato field; feature: multiple bacterial spot infested tomato fields; material: tomato leaves; isolation source: leaves from tomato fields | host: Solanum lycopersicum ...
GCGTATCCCGCAAGCGGCGAGGAAACCGCGCACTCGACGACCCAGCTTTTGAATGCGTCAAGATTGGGCGATGACGCGAATCGCGATCACTCGTACGGATCGCAACGTCCAATCCATCAATTGCAGGACACTACCCGCGCGTTGGCTGCGGGCCCTCTCACGTTGGTCGTTACGCATGTTTCGAAAAGACAACCGAACACCTTGCGGCGCGGTGTCCTCGCCGCTTGCGGGACGGGGCCACTGCGTACCCATGACACCGCCCCCCCCTCACCAAGCTGCCGCCTTGCTGGAAGATGCGATACGGGCGCACCGCGCTGTTGAGGGCGAACTCCGCTGGAGCTACGGTCTGCTGCCCCAGCGAATAGAGAATGACGTCAAGATTGAGGCGCTGCGCTCCGGACAGCCTGGCCGACTTGAAGCCTTCCAGTTGCCTGATGGCAGCCTGCGTCGTTGCGAGCCGTTTCATCATGGCGGACCTGCTGTTGTCGTCCAGCATCGACTTGGCCCCGGCCCGCGCCCCCTTGTCGAGGCCAAGGCTGGTGACAAAGGAGGGTGACATATCGAGCTGGCGATCGAAAATGTCTGTAAAGGCCGCCGAAAGACGCGCATCGTCCGCGCCTGCAACTTGAGCAAGGACGCGGGGCGCTGCGGTGCTCAGCGCGACGGCCCCCGAGGTTGCGAGAAATTGGCGACGATCCATGACTGATGCTCCCCGAATGGTTTTAGGGAGTTATTGCGCGTCGAACGATCGCCGTCCAGCGCGGTGTAAATTTCCAGCTGACTTAGAAGACAGGTTCGTTTGCCGGATCGTCTCCATCGGTCCCGAGCGGCGTCATGGGCGTATGGATGCCGCACTCGACCTTGTCCCAACCCCGCCAACGCCCTGCGCGCGGATCTTCGCCAGGAAGAACCCGCGACGTGCAGGGTTCGCAGCCGATGGAAAGGTAGCCCTGCGCTTCGAGCGGATGACGCGGAAGATTTTCCGCTTCGAAATAGGCTTCCAGATCGTCCTTCGTCCAATCGCCGAGCGGATTGATCTTGAGGCGGCCGTCCTCGACCTCGAAGCGGGGCAGGTTCTGGCGCGTCACGGACTGGAACGCCTTGCGGCCTGATATCCAGCCGTCAAGGCCATCTTTGGCGCGCTTCATCGGTTCGACCTTGCGAATGTCGCAGCATCCATCCGGATCGTAGGACCAGCGCAGCCCGGTTTCGTCCTTCTGCGCGATGACGTCGGGCAACGGCGCGACCGTGCGACTGTCGGTGAGGCCCAGACGCTTCACCAGAAAATCGCGATAATGCAGGGTCTCGGCAAACATTTTGAGCGTATCGACAAAGATGACCGGCACATTCCGGTCAGCTTTGGCCACGAGATCGAGCAATACGGCGCTTTCAGTGCCGAAAGACGAGACGACCGCTACATTCCCGGCAAGACGCTCCGCAAAGACCACTTTCAGCATCGCGAGGGTATCGATGCCGTCAAACCGGGCGTTAAGCGCGTCGGCATCGGCCTGCGTAAAGGCAGGGCGGGCGTCGATCATGTCGATCTTGCGTGCAGGTTCAGCCATTGCTTGCTTCCGATTGCCTTGCCGCCCAGATGGGGCGTCGGCCATCGACGGTCTTTTGATAGACGTCGGCATAACGGTTCAGAGCCCGCTCGACCGCGCTATCGTCCAGCGCCTTGTCAGGATGAAAACTGTCGAACCCGCAACGGCGCATGGCGACAATCTGGTCCACCAGCACGTCGCCGACCGCGCGCAACTCGCCAGCATAGCCGGCTTCGCGCAAGATGCGTGCCGCTGAATAGCCACGTCCGTCGCCATAGGCGGGGAAGTTCACTTCCACCAGCGACAGCCGATCGAGGTAGGGAAGGAGTTCTCGCGCGTCTTCGCCCGCCTCGATCCGGACGGCGGTCGAGTTGGATTGGCCGGTAAAGGCTTCGACCGTGACCGATGGTTCCTGCGCGGCTTCACCGTCACGGAAGGTCAGGAATTCAACCATAGATCGCTTCCTTGAAAGGCTTCATGCCGATGCGGCGATAGGTGTCGAGGAACCGCTCGCCTGTCGCGCGTTCGGCGAGATAGATGTCGGTGACCTTCTCGATCGCATCGACCACGCCGTCCTCTGAGAAGCCGGGACCGGTGATCTGACCGAGGCTGGCGTCCTCTGCCCCCGATCCGCCCAGCAGTAGCTGGAAATTCTCGACGCCTTTGCGATCGACACCTAAGATGCCGATGTGCCCGGCATGATGATGGCCGCAGGCGTTGATGCAGCCGGAAATCTTGAGCTTGAGTTCGCCGAGTTCCGCCTGCCGTGCATTGTCCGCGAAGCGCGCCGCGATCTTTTGCGCCAGCGGGATCGATCGCGCGTTGGCCAGCGCGCAATAATCGAGACCGGGGCAGGCGATGATGTCGGTGATGAGGTCGAGGTTCGCTTCGGCCAGACCTGCATCGTCCAGTTTTTGCCAAATGGCATAAAGATCGGACTTGCGAACGTGCGGCAGGACGAGGTTCTGCGCATGGGTGACGCGAATTTCGTCGAAGCTATATTGTTCGGCGAGAGCAGCCGACAATTCGATCTGATCCGTCGTTGCATCGCCGGGAATGCCGCTGAGTGGTTTCAGGCTGATGTTGACGATCGCATAGCCCGGCTGCTTGTGCGCCACGACCTGACGATCGAGCCAGAGCGCGAAAGCCGGATCGCTGCGATCGATTTCCTCATCGATCCCGCTCTCATAGGCGGGCGGTGCGAAGAAGGCGCGGATGCGGTCCAGTTCTTCGGTCGGCGGGTTGAGGCCAAGGTCTCGCATGTGGGCAAATTCTTGCTCGACCTGACGCTTATATTCCTCGACGCCCAGTTCGTGGACCAGGATCTTGATACGCGCCTTGTACTTGTTGTCGCGCCGTCCATAGCGATTATAGACGCGAAGGCACGCTTCGAGATAGGAGACGATCTCCTCCTCCGGCACGAAATCGCGGATTAGCGGCGCGACCATTGGCGTGCGACCCATGCCACCCCCCGCATAGACTTCTGCACCGATGACGCTATCGCGCGCTACGAGTTTGAGGCCGATATCGTGCAGGCGCATGGCGGCGCGATCATCATCGGACGCAATGACGGCGATCTTGAACTTGCGCGGCAGATAGGTGAATTCGGGATGGAAGGTCGACCATTGGCGCAGTAGTTCCGCCCAGGGGCGGGGATCGGCTACCTCGTCGGCGGAAACGCCGGCATATTGGTCCGAACTGATGTTGCGGATGCAGTTGCCGCTAGTTTGGATCGCGTGCATTTCGACCGTCGCCAGTTCCGCCAGAATATCCGGCGCATCGGCGAGCTTGATCCAGTTATACTGAAGATTCTGGCGTGTCGTGAAGTGGCCATAGCCTTTGTCATATTTGCGCGCGATCTCGCCGAGCTTGCGCATCTGCTTGCCCGACAGCGTGCCATAAGGGATCGCGACGCGCAGCATGTAGGCGTGGAGTTGCAGATAAAGGCCGTTCATCAGCCGAAGCGGCTTGAACTGATCTTCCGTCAGGGCGCCAGCCAGGCGGCGCTGCACCTGATCGCGAAATTCCTCTACGCGAGCGTCCACCATCGACTGGTCATAGCTGTCATAACGATACATGGCTCAAATCACCCAATTGCCGGTATCGGCGTCGTTCGGTTGCAGGTTGAGGTCAGGGCGGACGGTCGGACCGAGCGCACGGATGCGATCCTTGATATGGGCAGGGCGAATGCCGTCATCCCCCGCCGTGGCGTCGATGACATAGGCACCGACGACCCGGAGCGCGGCTTCTTCCGCGCGGGCGAGATCGGCACCGCGATCGCCGACGTCAGCACTGTCGCCGACCTGCCGGGACCAGCCGTCGCCCGCCCACCAGATGACGTCGCCGGTCACCAGATCATTCCCCGTCAGGATCTTCACGCACGCATCTCCGAACCAGTCTCCTTTTGAGTGATCCATCCCGCCAGCACATCCTGCGCCAGCGCATGGGCCGCCACCTCGCCGACCACGATCAGGGCCGGGCTTTTCACATTCTTGCGCTTAACCATGACGCCGAGATCGGCGAGCAGGGTGCGCAGCGTTCGCATATCGGCGCGCGTGCCGTTTTCCAGCACCGCAACGGGAATCGCGGGCGAGACGCCATCCGCGATCAGCTTGTCCGCTATATCCGATGCTGTGGCGACGCCCATGTAGATAACGAGCGTGCGACCGTGACCCGCAAGGCCCGACCAGTCCTGGTCGGTCAATCCCTTGCATTGTCCGGCGACGAATGTGACCGCGCTGGATGCGTCGCGATGGGTGAGGGGCAGTTGCGCCTGCGCGGCGGACCCCATTGCGGCGCTGATCCCTGGCACGACCTCGACAGGAACACCCGCGGCGCGGCAGGCGGCGACTTCCTCGCCACCGCGACCGAAGATGAATGGATCTCCGCCCTTCAAACGGACAACCGTGCGGCCTTCCCGCGCCAAATCCACCAGAAGCATGTTGATCGCGTCCTGCGGCATGGAATGGCGGCCGCGCTGCTTGGCGACGGAGATGAGGTCCGCATCCGGGTCAGCAAGGGCGAGGATGGCTTCTGACACCAAGCCATCATGCACGACAACATCCGCCGTAGCGATCAGGCGCGCAGCCTTGATCGTCAACAGGTCCGGATCGCCCGGACCCGCGCCGACGAGATAGACGGTGGCGGGTGTTATATCAGCCATGATGGCCACATGGCGAAGCCGCGCCGTGAGTTCAATTCAGAATGGGTATGGGTGCGACTAGGAAATGTTTTTGCGCAAAAATCTGGCGAATCAATCCTTGCGACGCTGAAGGAAGGCGTGGGTGGATTCCTGTGGTCCGCGATAGGCTTCCTGAAACTCCGCGCTCCAATATTTCAGATCGTCCAGATCAATCCGCTCGCCGGAGACCGCGCACAGCACGAAGTCGCCGGGGCGTATCACCTCGAAGTGAGACGCCTCGTAATGCAGCAGTGCCAGGCCGGGAATGTCCGCCATCAATCGCCGGTCAGGATGCGATCGACCAACTGCTTGACGGTCGGAACGAAGCCGTTGGAGTAGAAAGGATCCTGCTTGAACTTGTAGGCGGCGTGGCCCGCGAACAGCAGGTTCTTGTCGAGGTCGCCGCCATGAACCGATTCCTGAAGCGACTTCTGGATGCAGAAGCTGCGCGGATCGGCGAGGCGGCCCGTCGAGTTGGTCTCGCTGTCCATCCAGCTGGAAAAGGCGCACTGGCTGAGGCAGCCCATGCAGTCGGTCTGATCCCTGCGAATTTCGGCGCGTTCATCGTCGCCTACGAAGACCAGCGTGTTGTCCGGCGTTTTGAGCGCAGATACGAAGCCTTGACCGACCCATTCGCGGGCGCGCTGCAAATCGCCGACCGTGACCCAGAAATTCTTGCCCTTAACACCAGCATCAAGCTGGTGAGTGTGGTCGCCAGCCTGCTCGGTGCTGAACGGAATCTGGCGTTCCGAACGGGCTTCAAGCGAGCGGAGGAAGGGGTTGCGGATCGCAGAGCTGTAGAAGCCGGTAGGCGAAAAGCGATGCAGCAGAACGTCGCCCGGCTCGATCTGCATCAGCCGTTCCTTCCACTCTTGCGGAATGGGGCTTTCCTGCGTCAGAAGCGGTCGTGTGCCGAACTGAAAGGCAATTGCGCCGAGCTCAGGATTGTCGATCCAGTCGTTCCAGTCGCGCAGGTGCCAGACGCCGCCTGCCATGACGATCGGCACATCGTCGGAAATGCCGCCTTCGCGCATCGTGTCGCGCAGTGCCCTGACGCGGGGATAGGGGTCTTGCGGCGCGCGGGGATCTTCGGCGTTGGAGAGGCCGTTATGGCCGCCCGCAAGCCAGGGGTCTTCATACACGACTGCCGCCAGCCATTCGGACGCCTTGGAATAGGCACGCTTCCAAAGCGCGCGGAAGGCGCGGCCGGAGGATACGATCGGCAGATAGCTGACGCCATAGGAGGCTGCGATTTCGCTGAGCTTGTACGGCATTCCTGCACCGCAGGTGACGCCCGCGACCATGCCCTTGGTTTTTTCGAGCACGCCGTGGAGGACACGCTGCGCGCCGCCCATTTCCCACAGGACGTTGATGTTGATCGCGCCCTTGCCACCCGCAATTTCGAAGGCGCGCTTCACCTGTTCGACCGCGCCATCAATCGCGTAGGCGACGAGTTCTTCATGGCGATCGCGGCGGGTGCGACCGTGGTAGATTTGGGGAATGATGTTGCCGAAGCTGTCATAGCTGTCCGCGTTGACTGCAGACACGGTGCCGATGCCGCCAGCCGCTGCCCAGGCGCCGGAACTGGCGTGGTTCGATACCGCGACGCCCTTGCCGCCTTCGACCAATGGCCAGACTTCGCGGCCACCATAGACGATGGGCTTCAACCCCTTGAACAACGACATCTCCCGCAAATACGAACCGGCAACCCTCGACCGGTAAAAGCGACCCTATAGCAGTTTTTGCTGCCCTTGACGAATTTCGCGGCCCCTAGCGGAAAATGGAGGGGCTGGCCAGAGCCTCACCATATAAAGACGCATAGGCATCAACCATCGTCCGTTCGTCGAAATCCCGAACGGCGCGCTCGCGGTTCGCGCGGCCAAGGCGGGCGCGAAGATCGGGGTCGGCAGCGAGCTTGCCGAGCGCGTCGGCGAGACCCTGATCGTCCCTGACGATGAAAGGGCGATTTTCCGGCGCGACCATGTTGGCGACGTCGCCAACATCGGTGGATGCGACGGGGAGACCTGCCGCCATCGCTTCCACCAGAGAGATCGGAAACTGTTCGCTGTCGGAGGAGAGGGCGAAGATGTCGAACAGGCCGACGAAGCGCCACGGGCGGTCCATGAACCCGGCAAGGCAGATGTCGTCGAGGTTGTGGCGGGCGGCTTCGTCAAGGATCGCCCGCTTTTCCGGTCCTTCGCCGACGACGACCAGTTGCAACCTGTCGCGGTGGGCGGCGACGGCACGGACAAGCCGGGGGATGTTCTTGACCGGGCGCAGACCTGCCAGGGTGCCGACTAGGAGCTTGCCGGGAGAGCGGCGCAATCCGGCTATGGCGTCGGGTTCGGGCGGCACGGCATAGCGGTCGACGGGGATACCGTTGCGGATCAGGTGAAGGCGATGGGGTGGCTGCTTCCAGACGGTGCGGGCGATGGTTTCGAGCCGGAGCGAGGGGACGACGAGGGCGTTCGCCTTGCGCAGGGCGAGGCGGCGGAAGAGGTTGCGGCGGGGATTGAGACCGCTGGCTTCATCGGCGTTGAAGCCATCTTCGTGATGGATGAGTGGCGGTGATTTGGACACTGAAGTGGACAGGAAATGCGCCATGACCGCATCCATCGCGCCCCAGTTGTAGGATAGTATTAAATCGAATCTTTTCAGATATTTAGATATGTCTCTGTAGCGCGCGGGCGAGGGTTTACCGGCCATGGGGGGGCTTTCGGGAAAGTCTACCTCTACTGCGTGGTCGATCGCCGCGCGGGCACCCAGAGCCTGCGGATCGCCGCTGACGATCGAGTGGCGGACACGGTCGCCCCAGATGTTCATCAGGCGAACGGCGCGCGCTTCCTTGCCGCCAAGGGTGAAGCTGCCATGGACGTGAAGAATATGCGGCTTTTCAGCCATTTAACACTCGAGCGAGAAGGCGGTCGATGGCGTCTGTCGCGACCGGTTCGTCGAGGACAGGCGCATGGCCGACACCCGGCACGATGGCGAGTTCCGCGCTTGGGCCGATGTCGCGGACCATGCGCTGCGCCGTCGCATCGCTCAGCAAGTCGGAGCGCTCGCCGCGCAGCAGCAGCGTCGGAATATCGCGGAATGCACCCATGACCGGCCACATATCGACCGCAGATTCGGTGGCCATCGCACGGATCGGTTCTGCAATACGCATGTCATAATCGAGGATGATGCGCCCCGAACCATTGAGCCGGTAGAGGCGTTTCGCCATCGCCAGCCAGTCTTCCAGATCATAGCCGGGATAGACATCGGCGTTGGCTTCGCCGAGCGCGCGGGCGGCGTGAACCCAGGTCGGATGCGATTGACCCACGCCGACATAGGTGCGGATGCGCGCCAGGCCCGTTTCCTCCAGCACCGGCCCAACATCGTTGAGCAGCGCACCCGCCAGCCATTCGCGATGGGTGGCCGCGATCAACATGGTGATGATCCCGCCGAGCGAGGTGCCGATCGCAACGAAGCGGTGGATCGCGAGGTCGGCGAGCAGGCGGCTGATATCCTGAAGATAGGTCAGCGGCACATAGGTCATCGGATCCTTCGCCTGCGCGCTTTCGGCGCGACCGCGCATGTCGGGGCAGATGAGCCTCCACTCACCCGCCAGCCGCGCGGCGAGCGGCTCGAAATCGCGCGCGTTGCGGGTGAGGCCCGGAAGGCAGAGCAGCGGCGGCCGTCCATCGGCGCCCCCCGCATAGTCGCGATAATGGAGCCGCAGGCCATCTGGTGACCACCAATATCCGTCGACGTAACCGGTCAAGCTTGATCCTTGCGTTGCCCATCCCCCATATCGCCGCATGAGCCAGACCCCGCAAGCCGCAACTTACCGCCCTGCAACGACGATCACGGAACTTCAGCCGGATTTCGCCGATCCGGTCGCGGCAGCGGATTTTCCGCAGACGATCCTGCGCTACCGCAACGATCGCGCCGCCGCATCGGTCGGGCTGGAGGATATGAGCGATGCGGAGTGGATCGAGCATTTCGGACGCTTTGTGCCGCTGGAGGGGAGCCTGCCGCAGCCATTGGCGCTGCGCTACCATGGGCATCAGTTTCGCACCTACAATCCCGACATCGGTGACGGGCGCGGTTTCCTGTTCGCGCAATTATATGATGGGCAGGGCCGTCTGCTGGACCTTGGCACCAAAGGGTCGGGCCGCACGCCCTATAGCCGGTTCGGCGATGGGCGGCTGACGCTGAAGGGCGGGGTGCGCGAAATATTGGCGACCGAGATGCTGGAGGCGCTCGGCGTCCATACCTCCAAGACCTTTTCGCTGATCGAAACGGGTGAGGCGCTGGAGCGCAATGACGAGCCGTCTCCGACGCGAGGATCGGTGATGGTTCGGCTCAGCCATTCGCATATTCGCATCGGGTCGTTCCAGCGCGCCGCCTTCCATGAGGACAGGGGTTTGCTGGAACGGCTGACAAACTATGCGCTGGTGCGTCTTTATGGCGTGACGCCGAATGACGACCCCGCCGCGCAACTGCTGGGACTGGTGGTCGAGCGCACGGCCGATCTCGCCGCCAGCTATATGGTCGCGGGCTTCGTCCACGGCGTGCTTAACAGTGACAATATCAACGTGACGGGCGAGAGTTTTGATTATGGCCCATGGCGCTTTACGCCGCTCTGGGAGCCGGGCTTTACTGCCGCCTATTTCGATCATGCCGGCCTCTATGCCTTCGGGCGGCAGGCCGAGGCGATCCATTGGGACGTCGCGCAACTGGCAATGTCGCTGCGACCGTTGACGGAAACCGAACCGCTGGTCACGCAACTGGAGCGCTTCGCGCCGCTCTATGGCGATGCGATGATCCGGCTTTTCTGCTGGCGATTGGGGGTAGGCCAAACGGACGCCGCGCCTGTCCTGGTTGAGGAGGCTGTTCGCGCGATGATGACGACCGCTACGCCGATCGACCGCTTCTTCTTCGATTGGCGGGGTGGAAAAGTGGTTGACGCGTCAGCCTATGCGGACGCGGCCTGGGGGGCGTTCCGCGACCGTATCGCGGAGTTCGATGCGGTGCCCGGTGCGCGCGATCATCCCTATTGGTCGGATGCCGCGCCTTGCTCGATGCACATCGAGGAGGTGGAGGCGATCTGGAGCGCGATCGACGCGTCGGACGACTGGACAATGCTCCATACAAAGGTGAAGGCGATACGCAACATGGGGGCGGCGCTTGCCGCCCCGGTGCAGGCGGGTCAGGCCGCGGATTCGCAGTCGTAAGATAATCCCTCCGCAGGACCGATCCGTTCGTTGCCGTCGAAAATCAGGTCGAGCCGCTCGCGAATATCCTTGCGATATTGTTCCGAACAAATGGATCGCGGCGATGAGACGCTGATCTCGTTGGCGATCGACATCTTGATCCGGTCGACAGCATCCTGACTCAGCACATTGGCGTCGCGCAACTCCTTGCAAAGCTGCACCAGGCCCGCTGCCGTCGCCTGCGCACGCAACCCGACATTGGTCAGGGCGAAATGCAATTTCTTCTGCTCGTTGAGCGGTATGGCGTTCATCGATCCTCTCCTTATCTGTCTTCAACGCATGACGCGCCGAATATATCGATAGATAAGTCGGCTCGCGACGCGTTTCGCATGATCCTACTCCTGCGCGAGCGCGCACGCAAATAGGCAAGCGGCAAAAGGCGACCTGAAGCGGGACGAAGCAAAGCTATTTTGATCATTCTCTAGTAGATCACTAGATAGATCGGCGAGCGGAAACGCTCCGCGGCTTTTGAAGGATGTCAGCTTGCTCCGCGTCACCAACGGCTAAAGCGCACGGTGCCGAAGCGTCCACGCCAGGTTTCGTGTTCCCTTGAACAAGGAGAAGACGATGACCCGCAACAAACTCCGCGCCCGCCATAACGCTCCCGCCGATGCGTCGCGAGTGCATATCCCGCATTCGTCATGGACGCGCGCGGATCGGCGCGCCGCGCCCGCCAAGCCTATCGCCGCAGAAGATTTCTGGGCGCGACTGGGGCTGTAGTCAGCGAAAGACGACGGTCTTCCCGCCATTGAGCAGCACGCGCCGGTCGGCGATCCAAGCGACGGCGCGGGCAAGCACCTGCGCCTCTATGTCGCGGCCGATCCGGATCATGTCGTCCGCCGAGGCCCGATGGTCCACGCGCTCGACCGCCTGTTCTATGATCGGGCCTTCGTCGAGGTCGGCAGTCACGAAATGGGCGGTCGCTCCGATTAGCTTGACTCCGCGCTCATGCGCGCGGTGATAGGGGCGTGCGCCTTTGAAGCCGGGGAGGAAGCTGTGGTGGATATTGACGCAGCGCCCGGCGACGCGCTCGACGAGGTCCTGCGACAGCACCTGCATGTAGCGGGCAAGGATCAGATAGTCGGATCGGCTGCGATTGAAGATGTCGAGCAGCGTGGCTTCCTGCGCCGCCTTGTCGCCGTTTGCCGGCAGTTCATGATAGGGGATGCCGTGCCATTCGGTGAGGCGGCGCATGTCGGGATGGTTGGACACGACGCCCATGATGTCTATCGGCAGCGTGCCCGTCTGCCAGCGGTGGAGAAGGTCTGACAGGCAATGCGACCCCTTCGACACCGCGATCAGCATCCGGGGCTTTTCGCTCGCGGCGGTGAGGGACCAGTCCATGGCGAAGCGCGTGCCGATGTGAGCGAAGGCGGCCTGAAGGTCTGCCGTGTCGGTGATGCGATCGTCGGTCGCTTCGAACGCGACGCGCATGAAGAAGAGATCGGCTTCGCGATCGGCATATTGCTGACTATCGGTGATGAAGCCGCCACGCTCCGCGATCCACTGGCTGACTGCTGCGACGATGCCGACGCGGTCGGCGCAGACGATGGTCAGGATCCAGGACGGGGTGGGGGACTTGGGCAATCGGGCCTCCTTTATGCTGGGCGCCCGATGCCCTAAGCCCGTCAGTCGATCAAGCCGTTAACGGGAACCGCGGCCACGCCCTCTGCTTCGAAACTGGCGATGGGATAGGCGCAATAGTCCGCCGCATAATAGGCGCTGGGGCGGTGATTGCCCGATGCGCCAAGGCCGCCGAAGGGCATGTTGCCCGCTGCGCCGGTCGTGGGCCGGTTGCGGTTGAGCACGCCCGCGCGGCTTTCCTCCACGATGCGGTTCCAGAGCGCCGGGTCTTGCGAAATGAGGCCGGCGGAGAGGCCGAGGCTGGTCGCGTTGGCGGCCGCAATGGCGGCGTCGAAGTCGGGGACGCGGATGATGCTGAGTATGGGAGCAAAGATTTCGGCGTCGGGCATGTCGATGCCGGTGGTGTCCAGCAGCGCGGGGGTGACGAAGGCGGCGCTGCGGCCTTCGATAGCCTGAAACGGACGGATGACCTTTGCGCCGCGTGCGATGCGATCATCGACGGCGCGCTGGGCCGATGCGGCGGCCAGATCCGAGATGAGCGGTCCCATAAAGGCGTCTGCGCCGTCATTCCATGCCGCGATGGGCAGGCGGGCGGCCACGGCGTCCACAGCTTCCACGATCGCGTCGCCCACCGGTCCCTGCGGCACGATCAGGCGGCGAGCGCAGGAGCAGCGCTGGCCGGTGGTGATGAACGCGGAGTTGACGATGATCGACGCCGCTGCTTCCGGGCTGTCCCAGGCGATGAGCGGATTGTTGCCGCCCAGTTCCAGCGCCATGATGACATGGGGGCGATCGACCAGCGCGCGGCGCAGCGCCGTGCCCGCGCCAGCCGATCCGGTGAACAGCAGGCCATCGATGTCGCAGGCGATAAGCGCCTCGCCCGTCTGTCGTCCACCCTGCACGATCGTCAGAAGTCCGGCGGGCAACCCGGCTTCGACCCAGGCATCGGCCATCGCCTGACCGACCGCCGGCGTGATCTCGGACGGTTTGAAGACTACGGCGTTGCCCGCGATCAGGGCGGGGACGATATGGCCGTTGGGCAGATGGCCGGGAAAGTTATAGGGGCCAAGCACCGCCATCACGCCATGGCCGCGATGCCGCAGCACGGCTTGGCCGAAGGGCATGTCGGCGGCGCGCTCGCCCGTGCGTTCGGCATGGGCCGCGATCGAGATGGCGACCTTGCCGATCATCGATCCGACTTCGGCGTCGCTTTCCCACAGCAGCTTGCCAGTCTCGCGAGATATGAGTTCTGCGATCGCGGCGCGGCGCTGGCCAAGAACTTCGGCATAGCGTCGAGCGATGGCGATGCGATCGTCGACGGGCGCGGCGCGCCAGGCGGGAAGGGCGGCGCGGGCGGTGGCGACGGCGCGGCGGCAGGCATAGGCGTCGGCGATCTCGCCTTCCCAGACGAGATCACCGGATGCGGGGTCGAAGGATTGCAGCATCACGCTCATGACTCCTTGGCGCTGGTCATCGCGAAGATGCCCGTCGCGTTGCCGGTGTCGAAAGCGAGATCGAGCCGTCCGGTCGCCGGGTCGATGTCGCGGCTGATGAATTCGTAGAAGGAGCCGGGCACAGTGCGGGTCTCACCGTCGGCAAAGGAACGTTCGACGCTGTCGGCGCGGAAGGCGGTCTGGCGGACGCGACCGGTGGCGGAGATTTCGAGCTTTGCCTTCATGGGCTTGTCTTCGGCCTTGAGCCGATCGGCGAGCGCTGCGACATCAGGCACACGATCGGTGGCGTGATTGAACGCGTTGCCCTCCGTCGCGATCCACGCCGCTTCGTTGGAGCGGGAGAGCAGCAACTGATAATCGGCGAAGTCGGGCGCATCATGCTGGCGATCGAAAGCCGCGAGGATTGATGGCATCGCTTCGGCGGCGCGCTCGATCGTGACGGGACGGCTTTCTGCATAATCAGCAAGGACCGCCTTGGCGGCATCGGTCAAGGGATCGCGCGAGGAGCCGAAGACACGGGCGGCAGCTTCACCAAATTCCGCATCGAAGCGATCGACATGGAGTTCCGAGAGGAAGAATTGCGGGATCGCTTCCGGGAAATCCACATGGGCATAGGCGCGGCCGGTCATCTTGAGGCGATCGAGCGGATAGATCGCCGCCATTTGATAGCCGAGCGGCAGGAAGATGCGCGTGAACGCGTCTTCGCCCGGAGGCAGCGCACCTGTATCGCCCTGCGGAAACCGGACGGTACGCAACGCGCCATGATCGAACAGCACCCGCCCGCCGCGTGAAAGTGTGTCGGCGACATAAGCGTCGCCGCTCGGAACGCGGGCCAACAGATCATCGAAGAGGCAGATATTCATGGCCATCGCGAACGCTGCACGAGAGACGTCGGCACCGGTTTGCGCCATCAAATCGCGGTCGAGAATCAGCGCATCGAGCGCTCGGCGACCTGCATCATCTCCCAAGGCGTCGAGGACCAACGCCTCGACATGATTATGGCTATTCATGGTAGCTCCTAGTTGTAGCCTTGTTATTTCATTTCACGCGGTTGTTTGCAAATGTCGCGGTTACTTGACGATGCAGGAGGATGGGGATGACGCCGATCGGCGACAAGGGGTGGGCCGAGGCATCGTTATGCGCTGCGGGTTTTCGCGGCTTTCCTGTGCATTTCGAACATGCCGACGTTCGCGCGGCCGGCAGAAAAGGACAGCGTCGCACTGCGCGTGGATGGGCCAGCGGTCGACTCCAGGGCGGTGAAGCGGCTTTCGCCGGATGCCGTCGGTGATCTGCTGCTGGCATCCGGCCATCCGCTTGTGACGAAGGTCAGGATAGGACCGGAGTCCATGGTGCCCTATCCGCCAGGAGTGAAAATCCCCGAGCGCTTCGAACTGCATCTCCGGCCCGTTAGAAGCCCTGACCGGGCTTTTGCGAGCGGGTGATTGCCATCGTGCATCTGAAGGCTGTCGATCGGCTGGCGGATGGCACCATTCCGCCATCTCGCCCCGAAAAACTGGAGACGAGAACGGGTTATCAATGGGCGGGGAAAGCGAGGAGGCCCGAGAAAGGATGCGGTGATCCAAAGGCAGGATTTTTCGTGCCGGACGAGGGGAAGGCTGAGGCGCTGGAAGCCGTGCGATTGCTCGCGAAGGCACAAATGATGGCAATGAGGACGGGCAGGCTTGCCTCGCCGACATCCATAGATGACGTGCTGGGTCCGGAATGGCTGAAATATGAGCGGGAGCACCCGGAAGAAGACCGGACGGAGGGGCTGGAGATACTGACAGATGCGCGCAAAGCCTTGTCATCGGTACCTATGACACACGTCGAGTCGGTACGATCTGCCTATGCCGGTTATTCAGAAGCGCTGAGTGCCGATGACATCAAAATGGCAAGCCCATCATCGCGCGCCGTTTCCATATTCGCTTTCAATGAATGGAATATCGGAATGATCATCTCGCAGGGGCGGATCGTCCTGCTGCGGATCAAGCGCGCATTCCCGCCGCCTTTCTGAGACGGCGGGGTTTTCACTGGTTGAGTCGACCCTCGCTCAAATCTTCTTGGGCATACAGTCCGCGCCGCTCGCCTTGATGGCGGAGCAAAGTCGGCTGGCGTCGGCGCTGCTCGCGAGCGGGCCGGCCTGAAGGCGGGTGACCGCGCCGGACTTTTCGACATAGGGCTTGTAGGCGGAAAGACCTTTCACTTTGCCCGAGAGTTGGCTCCAGAGCGAACGGGCGCGGCCTTCCTCACTGAATGCGCCAAGCTGGACACGCCAGTTGCCATTGGCCGGAGCAATTGCCGGACGCGCGGCGACCTTCACCGGAGCGGGCTTTTCGACGGCGGGTTTCTCAGGAGCGGGTTTTGCTTGCGCAACCTGCTGCGGCGCAGGCTTGGGCTTGGCGGTGGTGGGGGCATCCGTGGTCGAATGCGGCACCTCTGCGGTGCGGATCGGGGCCGGCGCGGGACGGGCAGGTATCGGCTTGACCGGTGCGGTCGCGGTTCCGTTTTCCGCCAGAGCGGCGTTGCGGCGTTCGGTCTGCTCCAGAGTGGTAGCAAGCGCTACGCCCTGACGCTTCTGATCGTCGGGCACATATTTGTCCATCTGTTGCAGGCTGGTCGTCGCTTGCCCCAAGCCGGACTGCGACGCGCGCGTCATCAGCGCATAGGCGCGGACCCAGTCCTTGCCGATGATGTCTCCGTTGAAGAGCGCGGTGCCGACGATATATTGCGCGCGCGGTTCGCCGCGCATCGCCGCTTTCTGAAGGAAGGGCATCGCGCCCGCCCGATCGCCCTGTTGGAAAAGCAGGAGGCCGAGATTGTCTTCGGCGCGCAGATGTCCTTGGGCCGCGGCTTTCCGATACCAACCGATCGCGCTGGTCACGTCGGCCGGAACGCCACGCCCCAGCTTGTACGCCTGACCCATATTGAATTGCGCATCGGGATCGCCTGCCTGCGCGAGCGGTCGCCATTCGCCGATCGCCTTGGCATAGTCGCCCTGCTGCCAGGCATCGACGCCGGTCTTGACGTCGGCGATCGCGGGCGCTGCGGTGCCGATGGCGAGCGCGGTCATGGCGATCCAGATATGCTTCATGTCAGATGCTCCAGCGCGTAATCCTCGCGCTCATGTGCCAGCCCAAGGTTAATTCCTGCTTAGCGTGAACGCCATGTCAACCCTGTGACGATCCTTCCGCGCGCTTAACCAAATCTTATTCGCTGTCATGGCATGTCGCCCTTCAATTGGATTTTTCCTGCAAGGGGACGGGCGTTGCGCATATTGGCGTTGGCATCGCAAAAGGGCGGATCGGGCAAGACGACGCTGTCGGGGCATCTGGCTGTGCAGGCGCAGCGCGCCGATGCCGGTCCCGTGGTGTTGATCGACATCGATCCGCAGGGATCGCTCGCCGACTGGTGGAACGAGCGGGAGGCGGACTATCCCGCCTTTGCGCAGACGACGGTTGCCCGGCTTGCGTCCGATCTGGAGACGTTGCGCGAGCAGGGCTTCAAGCTTGCCGTCATCGATACGCCGCCTGCGATCACCATGGCGATCCAGAGCGTCATTTCCGTCGCCGAACTGATCGTCGTGCCGACGCGTCCCAGCCCGCATGACCTGCGCGCTGTCGGCGCGACCGTGGACCTGTGCGAGCGAGCGGGCAAGCCGCTGATCTTCGTCGTCAACGCCGCAACGCCCAAGGCACGCATCACGTCCGAAGCCGCCGTCGCGCTGTCGCAGCATGGAACGGTCGCGCCGGTGACGCTGCACCACCGCGTCGATTTCGCCGCGTCGATGATCGACGGGCGGACGGTGATGGAGGTGGACGCCAACAGCCGCTCGGCGCGTGAGGTCGAGCAGCTTTGGACCTATGTTTCCGACCGGCTGGAGCGCAATTTCCGCCGCACCGTCTTTTCCGTGCCGCATGGCAGCGCGGGAACGGCAGGCGCGGCGCGCACGCCGGGCGGCAATTTCGGCCGCCGCGTGATCGGGCAATAAGGGGAGGATGCGCATCATGGCAGAACCCAAGCCGCTCGCTTCGCTGACGTCCGGCCTGCTGGCACGCAAGGGGCAGGCACAGCCCGCCATGCGCCGCCCGATGATGGGCTTTGGCCATAGCGTTGCTGCGCCACTGGCCCAAGATGATCTGGGCTGGGACGATATGGGGTTCGATGTCGAACCGCAGCCGGTCGAGATCGCTGATACGCCTGTGGTCATCGGCCTGACGCCGCTCGCCGCTGTCGAGGAGATGACGGCTTCGGTGCCACCGGTCGTGACGGAACGCGAAACGCTGGCCGAGCGGATTTCTGCCGCGCCGATCAAGAGCCTGCATACCAAGGCCAAGGCAAAGGCGGCAAGCGGGCGCAAGGCGGCCTTCACGTTGCGGCTGGATGCCGACCGGCACCTGAAGCTGCGGCTGGCAAGTGCGGTGACGGGCCGTTCAGCGCAGCAGATGGTGACGCAGGCGCTGGACGAATTTCTCGACGCGCTGCCGGAGGTCGATCGGCTGGCGCGGCAGCTGCCGCATCGCGGCGCAAAGTGATTGGGGTGGAAAAGATGACACGCAAAATGATTGGAAAAGCGGCGGCGGCCTCGCTGCTGGTCGCGACCGCGATGGTCGGATGGAACGGATCGGGCTTCAAGCCGACCGCTGTCGCCGGTGAGGAACATGCCGATGCGCGTAAGTTCGCGGCTGGCGCGGACAAGGCGCTTGCCCGCCGGGATGGCCGTCGCGCGGTCGAGGCGGCCGAAGCTGCGGTTCGGATGGACCCGCAAAATGCGAGCTATCGCCAGCTTCTAGGTCGCGCCTATGTCGCCGCCGGGCGGTTTGCATCGGCGCAATCTGCGTTTTCCGACGCGATGACGCTGGGCAACAGCGACGCGCGCACGATCGTCAGCCTGGCGCTGGTGCAGGTGGCGCAGGGGCGGCCCGAAGCGGCGCGCGCGCTGCTGGCGACCCATGCCGATACCGTGCCGGCGACCGATTATGGCCTGGCGATGGCGATGGCGGGGGACGCCGACGAAGGCGTGCGCATCCTCTCGCAAGCGATCCATGATCCGTCCGCGACCGCGCGGACGCGACAGAACCTCGCCTATGCCTATGCCTTGAGCGGGCGGTGGAAGGATGCGCGGATGGTCGCCGATCTCGACATGGGGCCACTCGACGCCGCGAAGCGCATTTCGGACTGGGCGCAGCTTGCCGCGCCGATGCTCGCGCCGCAGCGTGTGGCGGCTTTGATGGGCGTGGGGATCGACGGTAGCGACGCGGGCCTGCCGAGCGGCCTTGCGCTCGCGCCCGCCATGCAGAGCCAGCCGATCGAGATGGCCGCGGCTTCCGAGCCTGCGCCGCAGGAACCGGCTGCGATCGAAGCGCAACCAGTTGAGACGGTTCAGGTCGATCCATCGATCCCCTCCATGGCGCAGCCGACGCAGAGCCTTTCCGCCCCGATCCGCGAAGCCGTGCCTGTGCGCGTGTCCGCTCCGGCACGGATCGCCAAGCGCGAGCCATTAGTCGATCGCCAGACCTTTGCTGCCCGTCCTTCGCCGATGGCGCGCTTTCAAAAGGCGGCGTTCATTCGTCCGGTAAGCGATGGCGCGAGCAACTGGGTCGTGCAGCTTGGCGCTTACGACAGCGCAGCGATTGCGCAGGAAAAATGGGAAGGCATGGCGGGACGCAGCACGACGCTCGCGGCGTTCCCGGTGCTGACCAGCCAGATCAGCGTAAACGGTCGCAATTTCCATCGCCTGGCGATCAGCGGCTTTGCCGATCGGGACGCAGCGGCTGACGCTTGCCGTGCTATCAAGGCGCGGGGCGGCCAATGCTTCGTGCGCGAAACAACGCCCAATGCGGTGCCGTTGCGCTGGGCCTTCAACGCCAAGGGCCGTCAGTACGCCGGTCGCTGATCCTCCAACCTATCTCCCAAGCCTTGAACGGCGCGCGGTTTCCGGACCGCGCGCCTTTTTCTTTTTACTCGCATTCGGAGCGGCGATGTTCTAGTTTACGTCAACGTAAACACAGGAGAGAGCCGCACGCCATGCAGGATTACGCCCCGCCGATCGACGATTACCGCTTCCTGCTGAAAGAGGTGCTGGGCTTCGACGCCGCGATGTCGGAATTGGGGCAGGAGGTTGATGCCGATCTTGCCGTCACCGTGCTGGAAGAGGCTGGCAAGCTGTGCGCGGAACGGCTGCATCCGATCAACCGGGAAGGGGACGAGCATGGCAGTCGGCTGGAAGGCGGGGAGGTTTCGACGCCGCCCGGCTTCGCTGACGCCTATCGCGAATTCGTAACGGCGGGATGGCCGGGGCTGGCGGGCGATCCGGCTTATGGCGGGCAGGGATTGCCGTTCCTGCTGCAATTGTGGCTGGACGAGATGCTGTCGGCCGCCAACCTCTCCTTCGGACTGTTTCCGGGTCTGACACGCGGCGCGGCAGAGGCGATCGCGGCGCATGGCGATGAGGCGCTGAAGGCCGCCTATCTGCCGAAGCTGGTGAGCGGCGAATGGACCGGCGCGATGGCGCTGACGGAAAGCGGGGCGGGGACCGACCTTGCGCTGCTCAAGACGCGGGCGCAGCCGGATAGCGAAGGCCGTTATGCCGTGACCGGACAGAAGATCTTCATCTCCTCGGGCGATCACGACATGGCGGACAATATCGTCCATCTCGTCCTCGCGCGACTTCCCGATGCGCCTGCCGGGGTGAAGGGGATCAGCCTGTTTTTGGTGCCGAAGTTCCTGCCCGACGGCGCGCGCAACGCCATGTCGGTGGGCGCGCTCGAAAAGAAGATGGGCATCCACGCGCAGCCGACTTGCGTCATGAACTATGACGGTGCTTGCGGATGGCTGGTGGGTGAACCGCATCGCGGGCTGGCCGCCATGTTCACGATGATGAATGCCGAGCGGTTGATGGTGGGTATCCAGGGACTGGGGATCGCAGGCGCGGCATATCAACAGGCGGCGGCCTATGCCAAGGACCGGCTACAGGGCCGCAGCGCCGACGGCGTGCGCGGGCCGGTGGCGATCATCGAACATGCAGACGTGCGACGGATGCTGCTCAACATCCGCACATTCGTGGAAGCGGGGCGGGCGCTGGCCGGATGGACGGCGCTTCAACTGGATCGGGCGCATCGTCATGCGGATGCTGCCGAACGCGCCAAGGCGGACGCGTTGGTCGCGCTGCTCACCCCGGTGGTGAAGGCGGCTTTCACTGATTTCGGCTTCGAAAGCGCGGTGCAGGCGCAGCAGGTCTTTGGCGGGCATGGCTACATCCGCGAATGGGGTGTCGAGCAATATGTGCGCGATGCCCGTATCGCGCAGATCTATGAAGGCACCAACGGCGTGCAGGCAATGGACCTTGTCGGGCGCAAGCTGCCGATGGGAGGCGGGAGTGTCGTGGAGGGCTTCTTCGCGCTGGTCGCCGCCGATCTGGATGTAGGCGGCGATATCGTCGTCGCGCTGAAAACGCGGGAAGCGCTCGCTCTGCTGCGGGATGCGACGACGGCATTGCAGGGGGCTGGCGTGGACGAGGCGGGAGCGGCAGCGGTCGATTATCTGCGGCTGTTCGCGCTGGTGTCGTTCGGCTGGATGTGGACGCGGATGGCTGCCGTCGAAGGCGACACGCCGCTTCACCGCAGCAAGCGTGAATTGGCGGATTATTATGCGCTGCGGGTATTGCCGCAGGCGCATGGGCTGGCAGCGCAGATTGCAGCGGGCGCTGCGCCGGTTATGGCAATGGAGGCTGAGGGGTTTTGATCTCGCCGTCTTCGCCACCCCGGACATGATCCGGGATGGCGATGTGTTTGTTACGACGAGACGGCGTTAGTTACGCCGGAAATCATGTCGCGGACGAGGGGGTAGACTTCGTTTTCCCACTTCCGGCCGGAAAACACGCCGTAATGGCCAACGCCAGCCTGCACATATTGCTGCTTCAGGCTTGGACTGAGTCCTGAGCAGAGCGCATGGGCGGCGGCGGTCTGGCCTACGGCGCACACGTCGTCGCGTTCGCCCTCCACCGTCAGCAGCGCGGTCTTGCGGATCTGGCCCGGATCGATCGTGCGCCCGCGATGAGTCAGTTCACCCTTGGCCAGCAGCGCCCGCTGGAAGACGAGATCGATGGTTTCGAGATAAAATTCCTTGGTCATGTCAAGGACGGAGAAATATTCCTCGTAGAAATCCTGAATCTTGCGCGCCTTCGTGGTCTCACCGTCCGCCAGCAACTGATAGAGTTCGCGGTGCTGCGCGCCATGGCGAGACAGGTTCATCGACATGAATGCCGACAGTTGCAGGAAACCGGGATAAACTTCGCGTCCGCCGCCCGCATAGCGCAGCGGTACGGTCGAGATCAGGTTCTTTTCGAACCATTCCATCGGCTTTTCATTGGCGAGGTCGTTGACCGCAGTCGGCGCGGCGTTGGGGTCGATCGGACCGCCCATCAGCGTCAGCGTGCGCGGCGTGGCGGGATCCTCATCCTCCGACATCAAGGCGACGGCTGCGAGTGCCGGAACGCAGGGCTGACAGATCGAGACGAGGTGGGTGTCGGAGCCGAGGTGGCGCAGGAAGGTCATGACATAATCGACATATTCGTCGAAGCCGAAACGCCCCGCCGAAAGCGGCACGTCGCGCGCGTTCTTCCAGTCGGTGATATAGACGTCATGATCGCGCAGAAGGGTCTGGACGGTGCTGCGCAGCAGAGTCGAGAAATGGCCGGACATGGGCGCGACGACCAGCACGCGCGGCTGCGTGGTCACGACATCGTCCTTCACGAAATGGAGCAGATCGCCGAAAGGCAGGTCGAGCAAGACCTCTTCGCGCACGGTCACCTGCGCGTTGCCGGTTTCGACATGGGTGATGTCGTAGGCGGGGCGCTTGTGGGTCAGCTTGGCGCCGTCGAAGACTTCGACCCAGGCGAACATGCGACGCGACATCGGCCAGTTTGCCGCCGGCCCCCAACTGTCCCGCATGGCAAGCGCCATCTTCGCCCCGAAACGTGCGGGGGCCAGCATGTCGTTCATCGCCTGGTAGCCATTGTACAGCATCTGCATTACCGCTTTCGACCCTTATTTCATTTTGCCCCAAGGCTTCCGTTACACGTGTGATTCGGTTGCAAGGGGAAACGCTGTATAGGGTAAAGACGTTGCGCTACGTCATCATAAATCCGAGTTAATCGTGCCGCTTTATAATTTTCATGGCGGGATTGCCGTTGTTCGATCGCGCTTCCCATGGCTAAAGACGGCATGACTTTTCGGACACTTTTCATTGCGCTGAGCCTGATGGCCGCGCCTGCCGCCGCCCAGACATCCAACATGACAACGACCGATCCGCAGCGGTTGGCGCAATCGGTGACGACGCTTGCGTCCGATCTGTTCGAAGGGCGCGCGCCCGGTACGATCGGAGAAGAGCGGACGATCGGCTATCTTGTCGCGCGGTTCGAGGCGCTGGGGCTGGAGCCGGGCGGGCCGGATGGCCAATGGGTGCAGAGCGTACCCTTGCTGCATACGAAACTGGGCAAGGCCGAGGCGCTGGGCGTTGCGCAGGGTGCCAAGACGACGCCCTGGACGTTCGGCAAGGAGGTGTATCTCTCCACCCTTCAGCCCAAGGACAAGGTGGGCGTCAATAATGCGCCGATGGTGTTCGTCGGCCATGGGGTGTCCGCGCCCGAACGGGGATGGGACGATTACAAAGGCGCCGACCTGAAAGGGAAAATCGCCGTCTTTCTGATCAATGATCCCGATTTTGAGGCGGCCAAGGGCGAGGATGCGTTCGGCAAATTCGGCGGGCGGACCATGACCTATTATGGCCGCTGGACCTACAAGTTCGAGGAAGCCGCGCGGCGGGGCGCAATCGGTGCGCTGATCGTTCACGATACGCCGGGGGCGGGCTATGGCTGGAATGTCGTCGTCAGTCCGGGCGGAGAAAATTACGATCTCGTCCGCCCCGCCGACAAGCTGACCAGCCTTCAGGTGCAGGGCTGGGTCGAGGGTGAGGCGGCCAAGACGCTGTTCTCCGGTGCGGGAATGGACCTTGCGGCGTTGAGAAGCCAGGCGCGGTCGAAAAGCTTCCGCCCCGTTCCGATGAAGGGCGCGACCTTCTCCGCCGCTTTCCCGGTGACGCAGGAAGTCGTGAAGTCAGCCAACGTCCTTGCCCGCATTCCCGGCGCAAAGCGACCCGACGAGACGATCATGTATGGCGCGCATTGGGACGCCTATGGCAAGGGCGAACCCGATACGCAGGGCCGGGTGTATCGCGCTGGGGCCAATGATGATGCGCTGGGCATCGCGGGACTGTTCGAGATTGCTCGGGCGTTCAAATCCGGGTCTGCGCCGGACCGCTCCATCGTCTTTGCGGCGTGGACGGCGGAGGAACGCGGGCTGCTCGGCTCCGAACATTATGCCGCCAATCCGGTCTGGCCGCTCGACAAGACGGTCGCCAACCTTGCCATCGACATACTTCAGACGGCGGGCAAGGCGAAGGACGTGATCCTTGTCGGCAAGGGGCAGGGGACGCTGGAGGATGATCTTGCCCGCTTCGCGCAGAAGCAGGGTCGGGTGGTCACGCAGGAAAGCCTGCCGGAGCGTGGGCTGTTTTATCGCGCGGATCATTTTTCCATGGCGAAGCGCGGCGTGCCGGTTCTGCTCCTGATGGGGATCGCCGGGGCTTCGGACATGGTGGAGGGCGGACGCGCCGCAGGGCAGGCGTGGGTCGATGCCTATACCGGCAAATGCTATCATCAGGCGTGCGATGCGATCGGGCCGGACTGGAAGCTGGACGGCGCGGCGCAGGACATCGACCTGATGCTCGACATCGGACGCGATCTGGCGACGTCGGATCGCTGGCCGGAGTGGAAGCCGGGATCGGAGTTCAAGGCGATCCGGGACAAGAGCGCGGCGGTGCGTCAATGATCTGGCTCCCCTCCCGCTTGCGGGAGGGGCCGGGGGTGGGTTGATCCGGCACGAGGCTCGCGTTGCTCGCGCCCACCCCTCGAACCCCTCCCGTTTGCGGGAAGGGAAGTGGTCATGCTCCGCTTAACTTCGCATGTTTCCCGCAGAACGCGACATATAGTTGCTTGGGCCTGAAGCTGCCTTTGCTATGTCCCCTTATACGCAGCGCGGACTAAATAGGACAGGTCAGGCGGCAGTCAGGCGGTAGAGCGCGGCGCCGTGGGGCGGCAGGGCGGCGGAGATGCGTTCCGATTGTTGCCCAAGCGCTTTCCCTTCCCACAGGTCGCGGACGGCGACTGAGCGGGTGATGCCGAGGTCGCGAAGCTTGATCCACACCTCGCGCGGCTTGTCGCTGACGTTGAAGAGCGCGACATAGCGGTCGGCGCTGCCCTCCGCCTTGGCCGACCAGATGCGGCCACCATCCTCGATATAGTGCGGCCTGTTCTCGCTGCTTGCCTGATTGACGGCCAGCACTTCGCGGTTCGTGAGCAATGCCAGCGTCGGCGCGTCGAGATGGCGCAGATCGCCGCCCATGATGAGCGGCGAGCGGGCGATGGACCACAGCGTCATCAGCGTGCGCTGCTCGTCGGGCGTGAACTTGGTGTCGCGTTCGCCGAGCGCCAGTCGTCCAAGGGGCAGCATGTCTGCGTCGGGCCAGCCGCCCGGCCCGCGATAGGGTGACCAATTCTCCAGACGCGTGAATTGCGCCTCCAGCATTTTCCAGTCGTCCCAGAAATCGTCGGAAATGCGCCACATCTGTGCATATTTGCGGACATGACCGCCGCGTGGCACGGGCGTCTCGCCGGGCGAGAGGCTGAGGATGATGGCGCGGCCAGTGGCGACGATGGCCTTGTGCGCTGCCTCGATTTCTGCAGCGTGCGCGTCATAGGGGCGGCTCATGTCGTCCATCTTGACGAAATCGACGCCCCATTCCGCGTAGAGGCGGAAGATGCTGTCATAATAAGCCTGCCCGCCCGGCTTCGTCATGTCGACGCCGTACATATCCGGGTTCCACGAACAGATGCTCTTACGGTCGGCGACATCGGCGGCGCGATATTGCGTGCCCAGGATCGGGAGATTCCGCTCCACTGCCGCGCGCGGGATACCGCGCATGACATGGATACCGAATTTCATGCCCAGCGCATGAACCTCTTTCGCGAGTTGCGTGAACCCTCTTCCGCCCTGGCTGGAGGGGAAGCGATTGGGGGCCGGGATCATCCGGCCATAGGCATCCATCGATGGCTTGGGCTTGGTATTATAGGTGTAGCTGGACGCTTCTGGCTCGTACCACTGAATGTCGACGGTGAAGATGTCGTAGCCGAAAGGCAGCAGCTTCTTCGCCATGATGGCGGCAGTTTCGCTCGCCTGCGCTTCGGTGATGGTGGTGGCGAAGCTGTTCCAGCTGTTCCAACCCATCGGCGGGCGAGGGGCCAGAGTTGGGCTTGAGGCGCTCGAAGTGGCCGCTTTCGCAACGCTGGCCGCTGCCACGCCGCCGATGCTGCCTGCGAGGAGGGAGCGGCGGTTTGTCTTCCAGTTGGTCCTGTCCATTTGTCCGAGTTAATCGGAGCAGCGCGGAATTGGCAAGCGGCTTTCAGTCTTATGTCTTCAAACCCGCAAGCCATTCGGCGATCATCTTTCGACCTGCGGCTACCGCTCGTGGTCCATGCGCATCATGGTCGCGGCGTAGGGCGATGCTGCATTGTTTCGCCGTGTCGAGATCGGCCCAGAAATGGGTCAGCCAATCCTCGAAGCGGGGGTCTTCGCCCATTTCCGCATGAAATTGCAGCGCGAGGATGTTGGGACCGCGCCGGAATGCCTGATGCGCGTAGCGATCGGTCGAAGCGAGCAGTTCGACATCAGCGGGAAGATCGAAGGTGTCGCTGTGCCAGTGGAGCACCGGTATATCGATGAGATGCCGTAGCGGAGACACATCTCCAGCCGCGTTGATCGCGACCGGCGCGAAGCCCAGTTCCGTCTGGCCGCCGGGATAGACCCGCGCGCCGAGCGCCGCCGCCATCATCTGGCTGCCGAGACACACGCCGAGCGTGGGGCGATCGCTGTCCAGACGGCGGGCGAGCTTTTCGATCTGGAGCGGGATCCAAGGATGCGTGTCGGCTTCATAGACGCCCATTGGGCCGCCCATCATGATGAGCAGGTCGGGATCGCACAGATCGACGCTGTTGAAATCTGCGCTGGCGACATCGATCCGGTCGATGCGATAGCCTGCCGCCTCGATCGGCTGGAGGTAACCGGCGGCCCCTTCGCGGGGAACATGGCGGACGATCAATGCGCGTTTCATTACTACGCCCAAACTACGGAAAGATGTTGGTGGGCGCCAGACCAGCCTTTCTTTGCTCGCGGAAAAAGACGCTATCGGCTTGCGGCGGCTAGCGGTCATGATCTAACGTCTTGCATGACACTGAAAAGCCTAACGCGTGCGGCGATTGCCGCGACCCTGCTCACCGGGACGTCGCTTGCCGCACCGACAGGCGGCTCAGATCCGGTCGATGCCGTCGATCCCTTCATCGGCACGTCGGGTGAAGGGCATACCTTCCCCGGCGCGGTGGTGCCGTTCGGCATGGTGCAATTGTCGCCCGACAGCCATGTCGGCCCGGCACGGCAGACCTATGATTGGGCAGCGGGCTATCGGCATGAAGATCCGACGATCCTCGGCTTTTCGCACACGCATTTTTCGGGTGCGGGGCATAGCGACCTCGGCGACTTCCTCGTTACGCCAGTGTCGGGTGAAGTCGTTCCGCTGGAGGCGGGTGATGCAAGCAAGCCGGGATCGGGCTATCGGACGCGCAAGGCCGACGAAGTGGCGACGCCGGGCTATTATGCCGTGACGCTGACCGATCCGGGCGTGCGCGCGGAGATGACGGCGGGGACGCGGATCGGGGTGCATCGCTATGCTTTCCCGGCGGGCAAGGCGGCGCATCTGGTGATCGACCTGAGATCGATCATCTATGACTATCCGGGCAAGACGCTCTGGTCCTCGATCCGCATCCGGCCCGACGGGACGATGACGGGAATGCGCGAGGTGCGCGGATGGGCGACGCCCCGGCGTCTGTTCTTCGCCATGCGCTTTTCCGCGCCGCTGACCGGGCACAAGCTGTTCAGCACAGAGGAGAATATCCTCTACAAGGGATTCAAGGGGCCGGGCCGTGGGCCGGAGACGCTGGATGCGCTGGCAGGCCGGGCGCTGGTGGCGCAACTGGACTTCGGGGCGCTGGCGAAGCCGTTGGAGGTGAAGGTCGCGCTGTCGGGCGTGGATGAGGATGGCGCGATCGCTAACCTCGCCAGCGAGCCGGGCGATTTCGACGCGGTACGCGCGAAGGCGCGCGTGGCCTGGGCCGAGGCTCTGGGCGCGGTGAAGGTGGAGGCAGCTGCACCGATGCGCCGCAATGTCTATACCGCGCTCTATCATAGCCTGATGGCGCCGAGCGTGTGGAGCGATGCGGACGGGCGCTGGCGCGGGCCGGACGATCAGGTGCATGAAGGGCAGGGCGGCGTCACTTATTCGACCTATTCGCTGTGGGACACGTTCCGCGCCGAACATCCGCTGCTGACGCTGATCCAGCCCGAAAAGCGCAATGCCGATTTCGTGCGGTCGCTGGTGCAGAGTCAGCAGACCAGCCCATATGGCATCCTGCCCGTGTGGCAGTTTGCGGGCAAGGAAACCTGGACGATGATCGGCTATCATGCCGTGCCGGTGATCGCAGACGCCTGCCTGAAAGGGATCAAGGGCATCGATTGCGCGGCGGCGCTGAAGGCGATGATCGCGAGTGCGGACTATGCGCCCTATGGCGGTCTGGGCGACTATATGAAGCTTGGCTATGTGCCGATCGACCGGGAGCCGGAGGCAGCGTCGAAGACTGTCGAATATGCCTATGACGACTGGACGATCGCGCGGCTGGCGCGGCAGTTGGGGGAGGGGGCGATCGCTGCGCGGTTCGAGAAGCGGGCGGCGAACTGGCGCAACAGCTTCGACGCGAAGACCGGGTTCCTGCGCGCACGCAAGGTGGATGGGGCGTTCCGCACGCCGTTCGACCCGACCGCGATCAACTATGGCAGCGATTATACCGAGGGGAATGCCTGGCAATATAGCTGGTTCATGCCGCACGATCAGGCGGGGATGTTCCAGCTGCTGGGCGGTGACGCAAAGGTCGTGGCGAAGCTCGACGCCATGTTCAATTATGACAATAGCAAGCTCGATTACAGCCATGCCGAAGACATTGCGGGTCTGATCGGGCAATATATCCATGGCAATGAGCCGAGCCATCATGTCGCGTATCTCTACAGCTATGCGGGCCAGCCATGGCGCACGCAGGAGCGGCTGAAGCAGATCGTCGAGAGCCAGTATAAGCCGACGCCGGAAGGTCTGGCGGGCAATGACGATCTGGGGCAGATGTCGGCCTGGCTGGTGTTCACGTCGCTGGGATTCTACCCGGTCGCGCCGGGTAGCAATCAATATGTAATCGGGCGGCCCTTCGTGGATCGCGCGGAAATGACGGTGCCGGGCGGCAAGCGCTTCGTTGTGGCGGCGGAGGGGCTGTCGGACGCCAATCGCTATGTCGGGCGGGTGATGCTGAACGGGAAGCCGTTGGACCGTAGCTATATCACAGACGCGGAAATACGCGGCGGGGGCGAGTTGCGCATCGTCATGCAGGCTGCGCCGAACAAGGATTGGGCGACGGGCATCAAGGCGCGACCCTATTCGATGACGCCGTGGGGGCGGTGATTCGATAAGACGCCTTCGTAGAGATCGGCGTGTCTGCCGCCATGGTTCGCCATTCCGGGCCGGGTAAGATAGCCCGTTTCCGGTGGGATGCGGCTATAGATGCTGCGTTCCGGCCTTTCGTGCCAGCCGATGTTGAATGCCCAAAGTCGGGGAAAGAATTCCAGCGTCGCGTAGGGCAGGTTGTCGTGGATCCACCAAGCCAGCTTTTTCCAGTCGCCTTCATTTTGGAAGCGCGATGTGAAGGACGGCACGACGATGCAGGCCATCGCTCCATAACCCTGCTCGTTCGGGACATCCCAGATATGGCCCGCAAAGTTCAGTTCATTACGCGCGCAACCGAGGCCCTTTGCATTGCCCAACGCGTTGACTTCTGATGAGCGATAGGCGGATCGGATCGCGATTCTGCCGAAGGTCGACTGGAGCGGCTCCAATAAGTCGCGGCACAAGCGCGTCCCCATCTCGACTGCTAGATCAGGATCGTCAGGCGCATTGATCAGGCCGTGGATGGCGGCAATCTCCGAATAGAGAAAGTCGCGCATGAAAAAGGACGGCGACAATTGCCGCCGTCCCAATTCTTCCAGAGCTTTGACGGACGCCGGTTTGGCTGTCCGTCGCATCGATCAGGCCGCCAGCTTGCGCAGGACGTACTGGAGGATGCCGCCGTTGAGGAAATATTCCAGTTCGTTGACGGTATCGATGCGGCACAGCGCGGTGAAGCTGAAGGTCGAGCCGTCCGCGCGGGTGACGTTGACGGTCACGTCCTGACGGGGCTTGAGGCCAGCGACGTCCTTGATCGAGAAGCTGTCGTCGCCCTTGAGGCCTAGCGTATCCTTGCTTTCGCCATCCTTGAACTGGAGCGGCAGCACGCCCATGCCGACGAGGTTCGAGCGGTGGATGCGCTCGAAGCTTTCGACGATGACGGCGCGGACACCGAGCAGGTTGGTGCCCTTCGCCGCCCAGTCACGCGACGAGCCGGTGCCATATTCCTTGCCGCCGATGACGACGAGGGGGGTGCCGTCCGCCTTGTGCTTCATCGCCGCGTCGTAGATCGGCATGATCTCGCCGTTATAGCTGGTCATGCCGCCTTCGACTCCGTCCAGCATCAGGTTCTTGATGCGGATATTGGCGAAGGTGCCGCGCATCATGACTTCGTGATGGCCGCGACGCGAACCATAGCTGTTGAAGTCGGCCTTGCTGACCTGATGATCCTGCAACCACTTGCCGGCCGGGCTGTCCGCCTTGATCGAACCGGCAGGCGAGATGTGATCGGTGGTGATTGAATCGCCGAAGATCGCGAGCGGCTTTGCGCCGACGATGTCGGACACGGGTGCCGGGGTCATTTCGAGACCCTCGAAATAGGGCGGGTTGGCGACATAGGTCGAACCGGCGCGCCAGCTGTAGGTGGCCGACCCCGCGACGTCGATCGCCTGCCAGTGCTCGTCGCCCTTGTAGACATTGGCGTAGCGCGCCTGGAACATCTGGCGGTCCATGCAGCCTGCCATCGTGGTGGCGACTTCGTCATTGGTCGGCCAGATGTCCTTGAGGAACACGTCCTGAC
>JAAIGE0100422519.1_pt1 | contig 30242 bp, 32 predicted proteins | sample 6487951 | NCBI WGS metagenome assembly JAAIGE01 (sample SAMN13974128, study PRJNA590717) | phyllosphere metagenome | biome: tomato field; feature: multiple bacterial spot infested tomato fields; material: tomato leaves; isolation source: leaves from tomato fields | host: Solanum lycopersicum ...
CAGGATCAGCAGGAACGGCAGCGACTGATAGATGAGGATCATCCAGAAGCTGGGCTGTTCTTCCGCCTGGCCCGAATATTTGACGCTGTTGTCGTCCAGCATCTTGGTGAGGCTGGGGTCGTTCACGGGAACGGTCGAGAAACGCTGGCCGCTGGCGAGGGTACCGGTGATCTTGTCGGGCGCGATCGCGACCTCCTTCACCTGCCCTTCCTGCACCTTGGACCGGAATTCGGAATAGGCGATGCCCGTCCCGGCCTGCGAAGCCGAGCGGCTGTCGAACATCGAGACGAAGAGCAGCAGGGCGACAATCACCCCCGCCCAAATCATCGCGCTCTTGATCCAGGGATTGCCCTGCGGGTCTTTCTCGTCGTTCATCCTGACTCTCTTTCAACCGCCAAGATAGGACAGCGCCGCAAAATCGCAAGGCGGCTTGGCGTGGCCCCTACCCCGAGCAGGAACGCTTATGCGCCGATCAGGCTCCGCACCGCGATGAAGGCGAGCGCAATGGCGACACCCGCCGAGACGCCGCACATCAGATAGCCCATGTAGAGCAGCAGCGGGGGATGCGGCTTGGCAAGCTTGCGATTGCGCTGTGCCGCCGAAAGAATGACGCTGGCGAGCAGACCATAGCTCAGCGCCGCAAATTCAAACATATCCGAGTCCCCGCGTTTTTCAGTCGGCTGCGATTAACCATGAAGGACGTTAAAATCTTGCCTACACGCTATGCGAACGCGGCGAAGCGTTAGGCAAGCGCGTCCAGCCGGGGAACCGTTCAGGATTTGCGCGGCGGAGCGGGTGCGAGGCGGATGGTCGTTCCGCCTGCGATCAGCCAATCGCCGAGGCTTGCCTTGCCGCCCGCTAGCGCTTTGGCGATCGCATGGTCGAGTGCTTCGCCGCGCGGTTGCGGCGCGTCGGGGTCGGCGCGGGACAGCATGAGGAGGATGAGGCGGCGCAGATATTCGCGGGGCAGGTCGCTGCGGTTCAGGCTCCAGCTTGCGCCATCGGGATGGATATGCTCCTGCGCGAGTTGCCGGACCGACCAGTCCAAGGCTTCTTCCGCCTCGGCAAGTGCAGCGGCGCTGCGGGCGGCGGCTTCGGGATTGAGCCAGGGCGCGTCGCGCAGTTCGGCGCGGAGGTTGACGCGATCGAAGCGATGATCCTCGTTGGAGGGATCATCGACGAAGGGGATGGCATTTTCCGCGCAATAGACGGCGAGCGCGGCCTTGCGCACCGAAAGCAGCGGGCGGATCACCCTGCCCCGTCTTGCGCGGACGCCCGCGAGACCCGCGACGCCCGACCCCCGGTTGAGGCGCATCAGCAGTGTTTCGAGCTGATCGTCGGCATGGTGGGCGGTGAGGGTCCAGTCCAGCCCGCGCTCCAAGCGCCAGCGATCGATCAGGACATAGCGCTGCTTGCGGCCCCATGCCTGCACATTGCCGTCGGGCGCGGCGTGTGGGGTGCGGATGGCGTGGGCGATGCCCTGCCCGGTGCACCAGTCTGCGACCATGGCCGCCTCCTCGGCGGAAGCTGCACGCAGGCCGTGGTCGATTGTGATTGCCTCGACTCGTCCCTGCCATGCCCAAGCCGCGAGGTGCAGCAGCGCCATACTGTCCGGCCCGCCCGAAACGGCGATGCCGAAGCGCGCGCCTGTTTCATCACCGATGATGGCGCGCGTCGCCCCCGACAGCGCGGCGGGCGTCAGCTGCACTTGGCGCGGGTGCGGCCCTTATCCATCATGCCGCGCAAGCTGGACGACAGGCTGGTGCCATAAACCTGCTCCAGTTCCTGATAGACCTTGCACGCGTCGGCAGGCTTTTTCAGCTGGATGAGCGCTTCGCCGAGATAGGTGAGGCTGTCGGCGGCGCGATCGCCGCGCGGGCGCTTCTGATAATTTTCATAGAAGGCGACCGAGGCGAGCGCGGGCTTGCCATCGTCGAGATAGGCGCGGCCGAGCAGATTGGCGGCGCGGCTGGCGACGGCGTTGTCGCCATATTTGTCGACGGTGGCCTTGAGCTGCGACTGCGCTTCGGGATAGAATTTCGCTTCCCAGAGGCGGAAGCCGTAGGTGTAGCTATCCATCGCCGCGTCCTTGGTGCTGGGGCGCTCGATCGCGGCGACGGCGGTCTTCCGCTCTTCGCTGGCGCCGGGGCTGGCGGCGGGTTCGGCTTCGGCGGGCTTGGAAGTGGTCGGCCTAGTGGAAGCGCCGCCGGTGGTCGGGACCGCGACGGTCGGGTTGACCGTGGGCGCAGGCTGTGACGCGGCGAGGCGGGTTTCGAGTTCCGCCTTATATTTGGTGAAGGCGTCCTCCATCTGCTTTAGCTTGAAGCTGTTCTCCTCCACCTGATTAGTGATGGAGGCGAGCTGGGATTCCAGCGAGGAGACGCGGGCGGTGAGGTCCGCGATCGGCGCGGAGGACGGCGTGCCGGGCGCGATGGTGGGTGTGGCAGGCTTGGTGATTTCGGCCTCCAGTGGGGTGCCGCCGGGAAACACTTTGCGCTGGACCGCGCGCATTTCCTTTTCCAGCCGATCCACCCGCTGTTCGACCTGAGCGGAGGCGAAGGGCGCGGCGGCAACGAACAGCGGCCCGCTCAACGCCAGAGCGGAGGCCGCAAACAACATGGTACGCATGATATTCCCCGACTTAACCATTCGCCCCCGAGCATAAGCCCTTATTCGGAGCGGTAAAGCCGCGACTTTGTCGACCTGCGCTTGGATAGGGTCAGGGCACCGCAGGCGCAGGCTGCGCGGCTGGTGTGGGCGCGGCGGCGGCTGGCCCCTGCCCGCTGAGGTTCGGCGTCTGCGCAGGCGCGGCGCCGGGCTGGCCCGATGCGGCGGCGGCGCGGGCGAGCAGCGCATCGGCGCTCACCGGCACGTCCGCGATGGTGCGATCGGCAGCGCCGAGCGGCGGGATCGCCTTGCCGCCGACGGTGACGGTCAGCGCCTGCGGACGGCCGGTCAGGATCATCGGGTTACGTGCGGCGGCGGGCAGTTCGAAGCGGTCGCCCTTCTTCATCAGGCCGTCCTTCAGCCGCTCGCCCGCTTCGTCGTAGATGCGCAACCAGACGTCATCGACGGCGGTGAAGACGACCGGCTGCGGCCCGCGGGGGGCGGCGGGCGCGGCGGCGGGGCGCGCGGCGGCGGGCGTTGCGGCCTTGTCCTGCTGCGCGGCAATCTCCTCGCTGGTGGGCGGGGTCATATATTGCGTGCGCCAGAGCGTGAAACCGGCGACCAGAAGCAGGACGATGATCACCGCCGTCCAGGCGAGCGCGCGCGACGGCACGCGCTTGGGATCGACCGGCTCATAGGCTTCGTAGCGGTTGGCGCCCATGTCGCTGTTGTGGACGGCGCGGCGGACGTCGGCAGCGATCTCCACCTCGTCCAGATCGACGGCGCGGGCATAGGCGCGCGCAAAGCCCACGGCATAGGGGATGCCCGGCAGCGCGGCATAATTGTCGCTTTCGACCGCTTCCAGCTGACGCTGTGCTATGCGGGTGCGGGTGGCGACATCCTGTATCGACAGTCCCTGCGCCTCGCGCGCGGCGCGCAGCTTCGCACCGGGTGTGTCGAGGGTCAGAGCCGACACGCCGTTCGCGCCGGGTTCCAGATTATTCTCGTCTGCCATGCTGCTCCGCGACCTTGTCAGGACGGCCTTGTCTCATTGCGGGACGGCGCTTGTCAACGCCGCCGCCCGCTTCTTATCCAATTGGTCTGATTGTCAATTGAGTTCGATCGACCGCTCGCGTGCCCATGCCGTCAGGGACACGCGAATGTCGCTGACACCACCGTCGAGCCATTCGCGCATCTGCTCCTGCAACTGCTGCGCATCGACCGAGCGGATCATGGCTTTCACCGGGCCCACCGAGGCGGGCGTGATCGACAGGCGGCGGATGCCCAAGCCGATGAGCGCCATGGCTTCGAGCGTGCGCCCGCCCATCTCGCCACAGACGCCGACCGGCACGTCATAGGCGCGGGTCGTGCGTACCACGCGGTCGAGAAAGCGCAGAATCGCAATCGAGAGCCAGTCGTATCGCTCGGCGAGACGCGGATGCGCACGGTCGGCGGCAAACAGGAACTGCGTCAGGTCATTGGTGCCGATCGACAGGAAATCGAGCCGGGGCAGGAGGATATCGAGCACTTCGGCGAGCGCCGGCACCTCCAGCATCGCGCCGTAGCGCACGGCGATCGGCAGCTTCTTCTTCTGGTTGTGCAGCCATTCGCGCTGCTTTTCGACCAGCGCGCGGGCTTCTTCATATTCCCATGGTTCCGACACCATCGGGAACATGATGTGCAGCACTTTGCCCGCGCTCGCCTCCAGCAGCGCGCGCGCCTGCGCTTTCATCAGGCCATCGCGATCGAGCGCAAGCCGCAGCGCGCGCCAGCCCATCGCTGGATTATCCTCCAGCTCTTCCTCCGCATCGCGCTGCATGTAAGGGAGTGCCTTATCACCGCCGATATCGACGGTGCGAAAGATGACGGGCCGGTCGCCCGCCGCGTCCAGCACATCCTTGTAGAGCCGCTGCTGCTTTTCGCGTTGCGGCAGGGTGGAGGAAACGAGAAACTGGAATTCGGTGCGGAACAAGCCGATGCCGTCCGCGCCCACCATGTCGAGCGCCTGCGCGTCGTCGCGCAGGCCCGCGTTCACCATCAACTCGACGCGTTGGCCGTCGGTGGTGACGGAGGGCAGGTCGCGCATCGCCGCAAATTCGGCGCGGCGCTTCTGCGTGACGTGCAGCTTGTTCTCGAACGCCTCCTCCATGTCGGCGGTCGGGCGGATGAGCAGCGCATTGTCGCCGACGTCCATCAGGATGAGGTCGCCTTCGGTCACCTGATGGCGGATGTCGCGCACGCGGCCCAGCACCGGCACGCCCATGGCGCGCGCGACGATGGTGACATGGGCGGTCAGCGATCCCTCCTCCAGGATCACGCCCTTGAGGCGCCGCCGGTCATATTCGAGCAGTTCGGCAGGGCCAAGATTGCGGGCGATGAGGATCGCGTCCTGCCGCAGGCCCATGGTCGCTGCCGTGCCAAGCTGCCCCGACACGATGCGCAGCAGACGGTTCGCCATATCCTCCAGATCGTGCATCCGGTCGGAGAGCAGAGGATCGTCGATCTGGCGCATCCGCATCCGGGTGCGCTGCTGCACGCGCTCGATCGCCGCTTCGGCGGTGAGGCCGCTGTCGATCGCTTCGTTGATGCGCCGTATCCAGCCTTCGTCATAGGCGAACATCTTGTAGGTTTCGAGCACCTCCTGATGCTCGCCCTCCGTGCCGAATTCGATCGCACCGGTCATCCGGTCGATCTGTTCGCGCATACGGGTGAAGGCGGAAATGACGCGAGCGCGCTCCGCCTCGGTATCTTCCGCCACGGTATGTTCGATATGGACGCGCGGCTGGTGGAAGACGACATGGCCGCGCGCCATGCCCATAACGAGTTGCAACCCGTGCAGCACGTTTGTGCCGGTATCCTGCACGCGCGAGTCCGCCGGGCCATCGTCGGCGAGTTCGGCGTTGGCGATCAGTTCGGACAGCACCATGGCGACCGTCTGCAACGCCTCGATCTCGACTTCTTCATAGCGGCGCGGCTCCACATGCTGCACGCACAGGACGCCGATGGCGCGCTCGCGCCGCACGATCGGAACGCCTGCGAAACTATGATATTTCTCCTCGCCCGTTTCGGGGCGGTAGCTGAAGTCGGGATGCGCGGCGGCTTCGTCCAGGTTGAGCGTTTCGACATTGGTGGCGATGAGGCCGACAAGCCCCTCCCCCTTGGCCATGCGGGTGACGTGGACAGCGTCCTGGCTAAGGCCGCGCGTGGCGAAGAGTTCGAGCAATCCTTCACGCACCAGATAGATCGAACAAACCTCGCTGGAGAGCGATTCGCCGATGATCTCCACCACCTTGTTAAGCTTCGCCTGCGCGCCGGTGCGCGACGCCATCACCTCCTGAAGGCGGATCAGAATCTGACGAGCGGCGGCGGCGGGAGCGGTGGACATGAACAAGGGGCTAACAGATGATCGGGGCGCTTTCCAAGGCGTTTCGTCGCTGCCGAAATAAAGCGCGGTATGAGCGATGCGCATTTGCATGGAGGATGCGCGCGGTTCATTCGTCTATAGTGGCGAACGGGCCGGACTCGGCCCCTGAGAGAGGTGGGCAATCATGGCAATCGAACTCGACAAGGACATGAAGCAGGATTTGCTGGACCGGGGCTATTCGCGCCGGAAATTGGGCAAGGTCGCAGCACTGTTGGGCGCGGGCGCGGCGGTGGCGAAGGTCACCGGGGCCATGGCGCAGCAGGCGGCCAAGCCCGTCGCGGGCGCGGTGCGGATCGGCGCCAACGAATGCTGGACCGGCCCCTTCCCCGTCGCCGCAGAAGCCGCCTACAAGCTGGTGCAGGAAGGCAATCGGTACGAGCCTGACGACGAACATGCCAAGCTGTTCGCCGCCGTATCGCAGGTCGAGGGGATTCCCGCCGATCGCGTACTGGCATGGCCGGGGTCGTCCGATCCGCTGAGCCGCGTCGCCGTCGCCTTCGCCTCCCCCACGCGCGGCATCGTGACCGCCGACCCCACCTATGAAGCGATCTGGCGCACCGGCGCATGGCTCGACGCGAAGGTGACGAAGGTGCCGCTGACGGCCGATTACAAGCATGACGTGAAGGCGATGCTGGCGGCGGACCCCAATGCGGGCGTCTATTATATCTGTTCGCCCAACAACCCGACCGGCACGGTGACACCGATCGCCGACATCGAATGGCTGGCCAACAACAAGCCCAAGGATTCGGTGCTGGTGGTGGACGAAGCCTATATCCACTGGGTCGACGGTCCCAACGCCGCCAAGCTCGCAGCGAACCGCGACGACGTGCTGATCCTGCGCACCTTCTCCAAGCTGTTCGGCATGGCGGGGATGCGGCTTGGCCTCACTTTCGCAAGCCCGACGCTCATGGAAAAGATGATGCGCTATGATGGTGGCCAGGTGACCGCGATGCTGCCGATGACGGCTGTCGCGTGCGGCACGACATCGGTGACGCAGGCGGCGCTCATCAAGCAGCGCCGCGCCGAAATGAACGCCGCGCGCGAAAAGTCGGTCAGCCATCTGAAGGCCAAGGGGATAAAGGTCATCCCCGGCAGCCAGGCGAATATGTTCATGGTGGATTGGGGCAAGCCCGCCAAGGAGATGCAGGCCGCGATCCTGGCGCAGGGCGTGCAGATCGGGCGCAACTGGCCGATCTGGCCCAATGTCTCGCGCGTGTCGGTCGGGTCGATGCAGGAAATGGAAGCCTTCAACGCGGCGGTGGACAAGGTGTGGAAGGCGTAATCCTGCTTCTCGTCTCGACGCGTTGAATAGCTTCAAATAAATCTCGAAAAATACAGGGCGGCGCATTGTGGAAATGCGCCGCCCTTTCGTCTTCCCAAGCGAACCGATTTTCGGACGCAACACGGGGACAGACGACATGACCATGATGCTGGACAAGACCGTCAGGGAAGACATGATCGAGCGCGGCTATTCGCGCCGCAACATCGGCGAGTTTGCGGCGCTGCTGGGCGCGGGCGTGGCGGCCAGCTCGCTGATCGCAGGACCGGCCTTTGCGCAACAGCAGGCCGGACGCGGCATCAAGGGCGCGGTGCGGATCGGCGCCAACGAATGCTGGACCGGCCCCTTCCCTTCGGGCGTAGCCGCGGCGGCCAAGGCGGCGTCGTTCGGAAACTGGTATGATCCCGACAATTATCGCGGCGACCTCGTCAAGACGGTGGCCTCGGTCGAGGGCATTCCTGAAGACAATGTGATGCTGTGGCCGGGTTCGGGCGGCCCGCTGGTCAGCATCGTCGCTGCCTATTGCTCGCCGACCAAGGGGCTGGTGACCGCCGACCCGACCTTCGAATCCGCGTGGCGCACCGCCGATTATCTGAAAGCCCCGATTGCCAAGGCGCCCCAGGCCATCGGCAAGGGTCATGACGTCAAGGCGATGCTGGCGGCCAATCCCAACGCGGGCCTCTATTATATCTGCACGCCCAACAACCCGACCGGGACGGTAACGCCGATCGCCGACATCAAATGGCTGCTCGACAACAAGCCTGCCGATTCGATGCTGCTGATCGACGAAGCCTATCTCCACTTCTCCGAAGCGCCGAGCGCTGCGAGCCTGCTCGCCGGGCGCAAGGACCTGATCGTCATGCGCACCTTCTCCAAGCTGTTCGGCATGGCAGGTGTGCGCCTCGGCCTCACCTTCGCCGATCCCGAAGTGCAGAAGCGCATCATGCTGTTCGGCCCGTCGGCGGGCGGTCTGTCGATCACGGCGATGGCGTGCGGCAACGCGGTCTATACCGAAGCCGGCCTCATCAAGGCGCGGCGCAACGAGATGATCGGCAACCGCGACGAAACGATCGCATGGCTCGCCAAGAAGGGGCTGACGGTGCAGCCGGGCAGTCAGGCGAATATGTTCATGGTCGACTGGAAGAAGCCCGCCAAGGACATGCAGGCCGCACTGCTCGCGACGCCGGAAAAGGTGCAGATCGGCCGCAACTGGGCGATCTGGCCGACCGTCTCGCGCGTCACCGTAGGGTCCGCCGACGACATGGCCAAGTTCCGCGCCGCCGTGGACAAGGTCTACAAGGCGTAAAGTTTACCGAGGTTCGTTGCGGGAAAGGGCGTCCGGGGTCGGGCGCTCTTTCTCGTTTCAGCGCCCCTTCTTCTTGGCTCTTTCCGAAAATAGCCACCGCATTTCCGCTCGGCAAACAAGGTCGAACCCGTGCCGAAGGTGGCGGGGCCGAACGTGACCGCCCGCACGGGCGCAGTGACGCCGGGCGCGTATTGGGCGAGCATCTGCCGAACGTTGGCCAGTTGCGCATCATCGACGGATGCGAAGCGTGGCGGGTCGGGCAGATCGAAAAAATCGGCGAAATCGTAGGTCGACATGCTGATCTTTCCAGAGGAAACGGCTTGCCGCGTCAGTTGATCGCGGTGGGCTACCGCATCGAACTGGCCGAGATAGACGACTTCGCCTGGCTTCACCTCGAATTGCAGAGAGGCGGCGTTGAAGCACAAGGCCCATTTGTCCTGCTGCGAATAGCTCTGGACCACCCAGCGACCCGGCTTGATCGGCGCGATCAGGTAGCCGTTGGCGAAGTTTTTGGCCTTGGCCTCGATCAGCGCGTTGCCCTTGAACATGCCGCTCGTCAGTTTTCCATCGTCGGACGCATAGGTCGACAGGATGAGCTTGAACGCCGATTGCATCAATGGCGCAGGCTGCCACCAATCGGTCTTGATGACGATCAGTGCGCCTTTGGCATCGCTTGCCAGAATGGTTTGGGCTGGCGTCTTCGCGTCCGCTGGCACGGCGACCGAAACGCTCGCCAGCAATGCGCCCAACACGTAGGTCATGGATCTGGAAATCATGAAACACCCCCTGTTATCGGCGCGCTTCTATTCCTCCATGCATTGAAAATCAGCTAAGCCGCCAAGTGCGTCGTTCAGAACATCTCGTCGAGCATCAGGTGAAAATGGAGTTTGCGCGCGTCGACGGTCTCGATGCCGTAGGCTGCCAGAAAGCGGTCCTGCAAGGTGGAGTCGAATTCGCCGAGGCAATTCCAGAGGATGGCGATGTCCTGATAACGGTCGGCGATGCCGACGCGCCGGCGTCGATACAGCCAGTGACCTGACCGTCCATCATCAGGATGTTGTCGAGCGAATAGTCGCCATGCGTAACGACCGGATCGGGATCGAGCGGCAGCAGCGCCTGCATGGCGTCCCAGACTTGCTGCGCGCTCCAGCCCTGCCGCTCCTCGTCGAAGTCCTCCTCCTCGACCAGATTTGCGTCGATCCGGGTGCGCGCGAGGGTCAGGCGATGCCGGTGATCGCTGACGAAGGGACAGGTTTCCGGCGGGATCGCGTGCAGCCGCCGAAGGAACATTGCCAGCGCATCGACCACCGCCACCCGCCGGTCTGGGTGCGCGTCCATGATCTGCCACGCGGTCCGGCCGGGCATCGCGGCCATGAGCAACCATGCCTGGTTGCCTTCGCGGGCGAACGCCTCGACCTGCGGCACGGGCAGATGGCGGGAGAGCCAGAGGAGCCTGGCCATCTCATCGGTCACGTCGTCAGCGACCGAGCCGCTGCCCTGTTTGAGATAGAGGTCGGAATATCCGGCTCTGCCGTGCAGGCGATAGACCGAAGCGCCCGCTTCCCCCACCAGATCGCGCGACCAGCGATAATCGGCCAGCTTTTCGGCCCAGCCTGACGGCAGGATTGCCGCCGCACAGCTTTCTTCTCGATCGTCCATATGGCTTGTCCTAAGCAAATCACGATCGAAGACGAAGGAAAACTTGATCCATCCTGTTTGCACAAATCCCTCTATGCGGTAACCAATCCTTCCAAATGGAACGGACGGGAGACGGGTGGATGCGCTTGATGATGGGCTTTGTAGCCTTGTTGCTGGCGGGCGCCGCGCCCGCGCCCGCGCCGCATCCGGTGGAGTGGGTCGACAAGACGACAGGCCATCGCATCGTTCGCGTCGATGACAGGCCGGGCAATTACGCGCTCTATTTCAACTACAACCCTTTCACCCCGGACGGGCGGCGGATGGTGTATCTGACGCCGGAGGGGATACGCGTTGCCGACACGACCGACTGGACGACCAAGCTGGTGCTAAAGGAGAAGGTCGATCGCCTGCTGTTCGTCGGCCACACCGCCAATGTCGCCTACTACACGACCAACCCGACCGGCAGCGCCGATGGCGAGCCGAGCTTCATCGTCTGGTCGGTCGATCTCGATAGCGGCAAGCGCCGCCGCATCGCCGACATGCCGGGCGGGCGGATCGAGGGCATCAATGCGGACGATACGCTGCTCGCGGGGCATCGCGAACTCGAACCACCCCCGCCCGCGATCGCAGCGCAGGGCAAGCGCGATCCCAGGACCGGGTCGCCAAGCTATAGCGGCACCGGGCCGGATGGTCGCCCGCTGAGCTTCGCCGCCGCCAAGTCGCAATGGATGGAGGCGCGGCTGAACGCAGGCGTGCCGATGGAGATTTTCGCCATCGACGTTCGCACCGGCCAGAAGCGGACGATCACCGCGTCGAAGGACTGGCTGAACCATGTCCAATTCTCCCCCACCGACCCCAATCTGCTGATGTATTGCCATGAAGGGCCGTGGGAGAAGGTCGATCGCATCTGGACCATCCGCGCGGACGGATCGGGCAAGACGAAGGTGCATCAGCGCACCATGCAGGGCGAAATTGCCGGGCATGAATATTGGGCGCCGGATGGACGAACCATCTGGTACGACCTCATCATGCCGCAGGATGCGCGCTGGCTGGCGGGGCATGACGTCAAGAGCGGCAAGCGGCGCTGGTATGCGATCCGGCCGGGACAGGGCAGCTATCATTTCAGCAGCGCGCCCAAGGGCGACAGCTTTTCCGGTGACGGCGGCAATGACGGAAAGTTTATCAGCCTGTTCCACCCCCGCCCCGACGACAGCTCGCGCGCGAAGGGGACGCTGGCCGGTGAAACGCTGATCGCGACCGGCACGCTGGAGACGGAGCGGATCGCAGACCTTTCCGCGCACGACTATACGCTCGAACCCAACCAGCACTTCACGCCGGATGGCAAATGGCTGGTCTATCGCAGCAACCTCGAAGGCAAGCCTGCCATCTATGCGGTCGAGGTGGCGAAGGCGCGCTGACGCCTTCGCCGGTCGATCCTCAGGCGGTCGCCGCAGACGTTTCGCAGAGCGCTTTGAACTGTTCGATCATCTGGCCCCAGCCGGGCTGGAAACCCATTTCCTCGTGCCGCGCCTTTGCGTCCGCATCCCAGTGGCGCGCGGTCGCGGTGACGCGAGTACCGTCGCCTTCCGGCTCGAAGGTCCAGATGCTGGTGAGGAAGGCGGGCTTGGGCACCCAGCCGACCGAATAGGCGTCGGTGGTGACGATACGTTCGTTCGGCACGACTTCCAGGAATACGCCCTCCATCGGGCCGGTATCCTCGCCATTGGGGCCATACATGCGCACTGCGCTGCGACCGCCGGGGCGCAGGTCTTCCTCGATCACTTCGGCACGCCAGGGCTTTGGACAGAACCATTCGTCCTTGAGATCGGTCCATACCTTCCACACGATCTCGCGCGGGGCGGCGACCGATGCGCTGACCGAGAGTTCGTAATCCGCGCCGCTCATGCCGTTTCTCCTTCGAAGGCGGCCTTCATCCTGGCCAGATCCAATTTGCGCATCGTCATCATGACGCCCATCATCCGCCTGATGCCATCCGCGTCGCCGCTGCGGTGCAGCCGCTCGATTTCTTCGGGCACCAGTTGCCAGGACAGGCCGTAGCGATCCTTGAGCCAGCCGCACGGGCCATCCTGCCCGCCCTGCGCCGTCAGCGCGTCGAAATAGCGGTCGAGTTCGGCCTGATCGCGACAGGATACCGAGAGGGACACGCCTTCGTTGAAGGCGATGTCCGGCCCGTTAAGCGCGAGATAGCGGCGATCGAAGAGCGTGAAGACGACCATGATCGCCTGCCCGCTGTCGGGATAGCGGCTGATATCGTCGATCGTCCCGCCGAACAGGTCGGTGTAGAAGCGCGCGGCTTCCTCCGCGTGTCCGCTGAACAGCAGGCAGGGGGTGATGCTGCTCATGCCGCTGCGCTCCGCATACCGACGAGCGCGAACATCGCACCTTGCGGGTCGCGGGCCTGGATGATCCATGCGCCGCCGGGCACCTCCATCGGCCCTTGCAGCACCGTGCCGCCGCCGCTGTTCACGCGCTCGACCGCCGTGTCGATATCCTCGACGGCAAAGTAGAAAAGCCAGAGTGGCGCGGGAAAGCCTTCTGGTTTCTGCATGATGCCGCCAGTCATGCTTTCGAAGGTGGTGCCATGCGTCTGGGATACGAGCTGGTAGCTGCCCATCGGTCCCATATCCATGGCGTCACCCTTGGTCCAGCCGAGCGCGCCGCTGTAGAAACCGAGGTCGGCGGCGAAATCACCGGCATAGAGTTCATGCCAGCCGACATGGCCGGTGGCCATCGGCGGGGCCACATCCATGCCATCGGGACTTGAGCCCTTGAGCAGCATGAAGGTCGCGCCGCCCGGATCGGCCATCACCGCAAAGCGGCCGACGCCGGGAATGTCGTCCGGCGCGCGCTGAATCTTGCCACCCGCGGCCTCCAGCCGGGCCGCGTCCGCATCGACGTCGGCCGAACCGACATAGCCGCCCCACCAGGGGGTCATGCCGCAGTCCTTGGCTTCGGGCGGGATCGCCATGATACCGCCCAGCGCGCCCGCGCTACCCGAGACCACCTGATAGGGGTTGTCGGTGCGCTCGCCGCCGAAAGGCTCCGCAGTCCAGCCGACGACATCGCCATAGAAGGCGACGGCGGCGTCGGGATCGCTGGTCATGAGTTCGTACCAGAAGAATTTGCCGTTGAGATCGGTCATCGTCTCTCTCCCTGTCAGGCTTTTGCGTCGAGCAGCACGTCGAAGCCGCCATAGATGAGGCGCGCGCCGGAAAAGGGCATGTCCTCGCCTTCCTTGGGCTGCATCCGGGGATCGTTCATGACCTTTTCCGCACCAGCGTCGCGCGTCGCCTTGTCAGGCCATTCGATCCAGGAGAAGACGACCTCCTCATCCTCCTCCGCGATCACGGCGGTGCGGAAGTCGTTGACCTTGCCCGGCTTGACGTCGCTCGCCCAGCATTCGACGACGCGCAATGCGCCATGTTCGATGAAGATCGGTGCGGCATAGGCAGCGACCTCCTTGTAGCGTTCCTTGTTGCCGCGTGGCACCGGGATCACGAAACCGTCCATATAGGCCATCGTCTCTCTCCTTTTTCTGCGGGTCGGGTCAGGCGGGGGCGTGGGCGTCCTTGTTCGCAGCCTTGGCGGCTTCGACGTCCATCCAGCAGAAGTCCCACATATGGCCGTCCCGATCGGCAAAGCCGCGCGAGTACATGAAGCCATAATCCTGAACGGGGTTCGGCTCCGTGCCGCCTGCGGCCAGCGCGCGCTTCATGACGTCATCGACGCCCGAGCGCGTGTCTTCGGTGAGGCAAAGGCCGACCTGAACCACCTGATGCGCGTCGGCGATCGGGCGGCTGGTGAAAGTAGCGAAGCGCTCGCGCGTGATGAGCATCGCGTGGATTGTGTCGGAAAAGCTGATCATCTGCGACGTTTCGTCGGCGAAGTCGGTATTCCGCACCGCGCCGACAGCCTCATAAAAGGCGATGGCGGCAGGCAGGTCGCGGACTGGCAGGTTGACGAAGATCATCTTGGGTGCGGTGTCGCTGGGCATCGGACTTCTCCTCCTCTGGCGATCCGTCGTTGCGCCGACTCGCCACTTGAACTTTATGCGCCGCTAGATTATATTCTACAACAATTTAGTTAGAAAAGATAACCAATGAGTCAGAATAGCAGAAAACGTGCGTATCAGGATGGCTGTGCCGTTGCCCATGCGCTCGACCTGATCGGCGATCGCTGGGCAATGCCGATCATACGCGAATTGATGCTGGGGCCGAAGCGCTTCACCGATCTGCGCGCCAGCCTGCCCGGTATCAGCGCCAATGTGCTGACGCAGCGGCTGGAGGAACTGGAGGCGGCGAGCGTGCTGATGCGCCGCCGCCTGCCTCCGCCCGCCGCGAGCCAGATCTACGAGCTGACGGCGTGGGGATATGAGTCGGAAATCCTGTTTCAGGTGCTGGGCCGCTGGGCTGCGCGATCCCCAACGATGGAGCCGGGCAAGCCGATGAGCACCGTGTCGGTCGTGCTGTCGATGCGGACGATGATCGATCGCGCCGCGATCGGCGACATGGATGCGACGATCGGCTTTCGATTCGGCGAGGAGGAATTTCGTGCGACGATCCGCGACGGCGACTTCCATATGGATCGTGGCGCGGCGGACGGCGCGGACGTGCTCTTCTACGGCGATCAGAATGCGCTGGCAGCGGTGGTCTATGGCGGGGCGTCATTCGGCGATGTCGCGGGCGGGCTGATGGTGGAGGGCGACGGACAACTTGCCAAACGCTTCGTCCAGCTGTTTCCCCTGCCCGCGCGCGCACCCTCGACCGTCAGTGCGGCGACGCCAGCTTCATGAGGACCAGACCGGATAGGATCAGCGCAGCCGCGAGCAGTCGCACCGCGCCCGCCGCCTCCCCCAGAAAGGCAATGCCGACGAGGAACGCGCCGAGTGCGCCGATCCCGGTCCAGATCATATAGGCCGTGCCGAGCGGCAGGCTGCGCATGGCGTAAGAGAGCAAGGCGAAACTCGCCAGCATCCCGCCCAACGTCACAATGCTGGGCCACAGGCGGGTGAAACCATGCGATTGCTTCATCGCTGCGGCCCAGAGGATTTCGAACAGTCCGGCGATGATAAGGGCGATCCAGGGCATATGTCGGCTCCCGTTGTGAGAGCCGGGCCGTCCCGGACTTGATGCCCACAGCGCGCGGGGGAGGACGTGGCCTCGCTTATGCAAGGCCAGATAAGACCGCCCTCCCCCTTGGGCAAGCGATTAGTGACCGCCGTTGAGCATGGCAAAGACCTGTTCGAACTCGCCACGCTTCGTCGCTTCGCTCAGGAACTTGACGCGATCGACATGGATTTCGGCCGGGGTCGGTTGCTGGCGGATCAGCGTCATCGTTTCGGCGATGAAGTCGGCGAGTGGCATCATGTTCGGATCGTCGGCATGGCCCGGCATCAGGTCGGTCTGGACGCCCGGCGGCACGATCTCCACCACCTCGACACTGGTGTCGGCCAATTGCACGCGCAGGGCCAGCGACCAGTTGTGGATCGCCGCCTTGGTCGCGTCATAGGTCGGGGTCGCGACGAGCGGCACGAAGGCGAGACCAGACGAGACCGTGACGATGCTCGCCTGTGGCTGCGCCCGCAGATGGGGCAGCAGCGCGTCGGTCAGGCGGATCGGGCCGAGCAGGTTGGTCGCGACCGTTGCTTCGGCGATCGACAGGTCCAGCTTGTCCTCCGCCTTCATGATCCCGGCGTTATGGACCACGACGTTGAGCGCGGGAAAATCGGCGATCAGGCTTTGTGCCAGCGCGCGGATGGAGGATGCGTCCTCCATGTCAACGGGCCTGGTCGCCATGCCGGGATGATCCGCCGCCACTGAATCGAGAGCGGACTGCCTGCGCCCAGCGATGATGACCTGATTGCCCGCCGCGTACCATTCATGCGCCAGCGCCGCGCCGATGCCCGACCCGCCGCCCGTTACGAGGATGGTGTTGCCTGTGATCTGCATGGAATGCACTCCTGTCCTGATTGCTGACCGGATAGATGATCGCTATGCTTTCTTTTGGAAAGAAGGCACCGAAAAGTGCCATACACACGCCGAGGTAAGAAATGGCTGGTGTTACGGAATCCCGTTTTCAGGCGGGCGAGATAGCCAACGCGGAAGTCTATCTGAAGACGCAGGATCATCCGCCGGTAGATCCGCGCGTGGAGCGACTCGTCGATGATCTGATCGGGCGCATCGCGGACAAATGGACGCTGCTGGTGCTCGAACTATTGGAGGAGAAGGGCACGCTCCGCTTCACGGAAATCGCGCGGCAGGTCGAAGGGATCAGCCAGAAGATGTTGACGCAGACGTTGCGACAGATGGAGCGGGACGGGCTTTGCACCCGCACCGTGCATCCGGTGGTGCCGCCGCGTGTCGATTATGCGCTGACCCCGCTCGGCAACAGCCTGAGCGCCGCATTTTGCGGCGTATGGCTGTGGGCCGAGCGCCATCTCGACGCGATCGAACAGGCGCGGCGCGCTTTCGACGCGCGCGACTGAAGCTTATTCGCCCGCGTCTTATTCGCTGCTCGGCGGGAGCGGCTGGGTCGGCAACGTGGGCTGCGGTGTCGCAGGCGCAGGCGTCGGCTGCACCGTCGCGCCGGGTTGTGCAGGCACGCCAGCGGGCGGGATCGGATTCATGCCCATCGCCTCGGGCGGTGGCGGCAGCGGCGAGACATAGCCTTGCGGCGGGGGCGCTTCGCCCGGCGGCACGGGTGGCGGCGGCAGCGGGGTGGGCGAGACGACGATCGATACCGAAGCCCCGAAGCGGGACTGCCATTCGGCCAGCCGCCGCAGATAGTCGGCATAGGCCGCGTAGAAATCCTGGAAGGGCTTTTCCAGTTCGGCAAGCGCTTCGGGCGCATAGGTGAGCAGCGCGCTCGACGGCATCGACAGAATCTTTGCGCCGACCCGGATCGCGACCGGGCAGAAGCTCTTGGTCACTGGCGGCAGCGAGAAGAAATTATAGACGACGGTGTTCAACCGCTCGCGCTGAGACAGGCCGGGACTGCCGCCATAGGCATAGCTGTAGTTGCGATCGACCGCCTTGTTGGCTTCGTTCAGCACCGCCTGATGCACATGGAGCATCCGGTTATATTGGGACCGGGCGAGGTCGGCATTGTCATGGCAAGCGAGCGCCGCGACGTTGAGCGCCATGCGGACATGCCAGAGCGCGGTGTTGGACGTAACGCCGCGATTGGGCGTCAGATATTTACCGCTGTCGTCGACGTCGGGGATCGACATATTTTCGACCGCACCCATAGGCGGCAGCGGGCGGACCGTCGGCACGACCGGAGGCGGAAGCGTCGGCACCACTGGCGGCGGCTTGGGCGTTGAACAGGCTGCAATCACCGTCAACGACACGAGGGACAGTCGGCCGGCGACGCGGCGTATCAAGGACATTCCATTCTCCGAACCCAGCCACAGGGTCATGCCGGGACGCGGGACGCGTGGAAATAGCATCGCGACTCGGTTCGTCGCGCTTTATCAGGCGGTTCGCCGCGCGAGCGCCTCCGCCGCCTGCTCGACAAGCTGTGCGATGATGTCGGCGACCGGTTCTTCCTTCGTCACCATGCCGACCGATTGGCCAGCCATCAGCGATCCACCCTCGACATCGCCGTCGATCACGGCGCGGCGGAGGGCACCAGCCCAATAATGCTCGATCTGAAGCTGGGCCTCCATCATCTCGATCGTGCCGCCATCGAGCAGGTTGGCAACTTCACGCTGCTTGGCGGTGAAGCTTTCGGTGCCCGCATTCTTGAGCGCGCGGACGGGGATGACGGGCAGGCGCGCGTCGATCTGGACGCTGGCGATCGCATCGCGAGCGGACGCGCGGAAGAATGCCTTCTTGAAATTGGAGTGGGCGATGCTTTCGGTCGCGCAAGCGAAACGGGTGCCGAGCTGCACGCCCGCCGCGCCCATTTCGAGATAGGCGGCGATCGCCTCCCCGCGACCGATGCCGCCCGCGACGAAGACGGGAAGCTGGTTCGCCATGTCGGGCAGGATTTCCTGCGCCAGTACGCTGGTCGAGACGGGGCCGATATGGCCGCCCGCCTCCATGCCTTCGACCACCAGCGCGTCGACGCCGGAGCGCACCAGCTTCTTGGCGAGGCTCAATGCAGGAGCGAAGCAAATGAGCTTTGCGCCCTTCTGCTTGATCGCCTCTATGCTGCCCTTGGGCGGCAGGCCGCCCGCCAGCACGACATGGCCGACATCATGGCGCGCGCAGACGTCGATCAGGTCGAACAGCTGCGGATGCATGGTGATGAGGTTGACGCCGAAGGGCTTGTCAGTCAGCGCCTTGGTCGCGGCAATTTCCTTGTCCAGCAGTTCGGGCGTCATCGCGCCACACGCGATCACGCCGAAGCCGCCAGCGTTCGAGATGGCGGCGACCAGATTGCGTTCCGATACCCAGCTCATCGCGCCACATAGGATCGCCGTTTCGCAACCGAGAAATTCGGCGCCGCGGGCCATGAGGGAGGTGAGCTTGGCGTGGGTCATAGGAGCCTCAGATACAAAAAAGACATCTCCCGACGCCAGGCCGGGAGATGGATTCCCGCATTCGCGGGAATGACGATATTAGTAAAGGGAAAGCTTAGGCCGCCGGGGCGTCCAGCCCGTAGGCGGTGTGCAGCACGCGGACGGCGAGTTCGGTTTCGTCCTCGTCGATCAGCACCGACACCTTGATCTCGCTGGTGGAAATCGCCTCGATATTGATGCCGCGCTCGGCGAGCGTCTTGAACATGGTTGCGGCGACGCCTGCATGGCTGCGCATCCCAACGCCCACGACGCTGATCTTGGCGACTTCGACGTCGGTGATGATGCGGCGGAAGCCGATCGTTTCCTTGTGCGCTTCGAGCAAATCGACGCTGCGGGCGAGGTCGGCGCGCGGCACGGTGAAGGTGACGTCGGTTTCTTCCTTCTCCTTGCTGTCGTTCTGGATGATCATGTCGACGTTGATCGCCGCATCCGCCAGCGGGCCGAAGATGCTCGCCACCGCACCGGGCTTGTCGGGGACGCGGGTGACGATGATCTTCGCCTCATTCTTGTCATGGGCGATGCCGGTGATGAGCTGACGTTCCATCTTCGTTTCCTTAAACCTTGCTGCCAGTTCCTCGTCGCTCACGATCAGCGTGCCGGGGAGGTCGTCCTGGGTGGGATCATCGAAGGAAGAAAGCACCTGTACGACCACGCCTTCCTTCATGGCGAGGCCGACCGAGCGGGTCTGGAGCACTTTTGCGCCGACCGAGGCGAGTTCCAGCATTTCCTCATAGGTGACGACGTCGAGCTTGCGTGCGCGCGCGACGATGCGGGGATCGGTGGTGTAGACGCCATCGACGTCGGTGTAGATGTCGCAGCGATCGGCCTTGACCGCCGCCGCGACCGCGACCGCCGACGTGTCGGACCCGCCGCGTCCGAGCGTAGAGACGCGGCCGTCCGCCATCATGCCCTGGAACCCGGGGATGACCGCGACCTGGCCCGATGCCATCGATGCGAGCAGCGCGCCGGTATCGATCTTTTCCACGCGCGCCTTGGCATGGGCCTCGATCGTGCGGATCGGGAGCTGCCAGCCGAGCCAGCTGCGTGCGTCCACGCCCATCGCCTTCAGCGTCATGGCAAGCAGTCCGCTCGTCACCTGTTCGCCCGCCGCGACCACGACGTCATATTCGGCGGGATCATAAAGCGGTGAGGCTTCGCGGCAGAAGCCGACGAGCCGGTCCGTTTCGCCCGCCATGGCGGAAACGACGACGGCGACTTCATGCCCCTGTTCGACCACATGCTTGACGCGCGCGGCCACGTTGCGAATTCGCTCCATCCCCGCCATGGAGGTGCCGCCGAATTTCATCACGATGCGCGCCATTTGCTTGTCGAACCCACTAGCTATTGTGAAAGAAAATGTCCCAAAGGGTCAAAACGGCGCTCCTATTAGCAGCAGCGGCGGATATGGCAAGGAACCCTTGATCCGCCCGTCGCTTCTCTTTGGAGGAGAACGGACAGGAGGATGGACATGCAGGGCGACTATTGGGGCATCGTCATCGTTGGCGGGCCGATATTGCTGGGGATCGTGCTGATCTTCGTGATCATGAGCAACCGGCGCAACAAGCATCCGCGCGACATCGCACGAACCGAGCAGGCAACGCGCGATCTCTACGACGAACTCGACGCGCGCGACAAGGTGCGCGACGGCGACACCCAGACGCCAAATCGGTGATTGCCTGATCCGCGCGGACTGATAGGGATGCCTTCATGACGGAAGGCGAGAGCATGACCATGGTTGCTGCAACGATCGACCCCAAGGAGGCCGCACATTTTGGCGCGATGGCGGCAGACTGGTGGGATCCCAAGGGATCGAGCGCCATGTTGCACAAGCTCAATCCCGTGCGGCTGGCTTATATTCGTGCCGCGATCGATTCGCATTGGTCGGGCAATGATCGCGCGTTTCGTCCGTTGGAGGGCAAGCGCGCGCTGGACGTGGGTTGCGGCGCGGGGCTGCTGACCGAGCCGCTGGCACGGCTGGGCGCGACGGTGACGGGCCTGGACGCGGCTCCTGAAAATATCGCGGTGGCGCAGGCGCACGCGGCGGCGCAGAGCCTGACGATCGATTATCGCGCGACGCCCATGGAGCAGATTGATGACAGCGGCTTCGACCTCGTCACGTCGATGGAGGTGATCGAGCATGTTGCCGACCCGCGAGGCTTTGTCTCCGTGCTGGCGGGCAAGCTGGCAGTGGACGGCCTGCTCATTCTTTCCACGCCCAACCGGACCCCCCTCTCCCGCCTCGCGATGATCGGGATCGGCGAAAGCATCGGCGGCATCCCCAAGGGCACACATGATTGGGACCGCTTCATCACGCCGGAAGAACTGGTGGCGATGCTGGAGACATCGGGGCTGGAGGTGACGGATCGCAGTGGATTATCCTTCGATCCGCGGCGGGGCTTCGTGCTGTCGAAGGATGAGAGCATCAATTATCTCCTGACGGCACGGCATAGGGTTTAACTGTTGAGATAATCCCTCCCAGCTCAAATCCGCAAACCCCTCCACCATGCTCCGCATGGTCCCCCTCCCCAAGCAGGCTTGGGGAGGATCAGGTCAGAATGGCGTGGGCGGCGCGTCCTGATCTTCCGCGTTGGCGGGCGCTCCCGGTTGGCCCATCACGAAGCGGATTTTCTGCACGCAGCCGGACTTGCCGACGTGGCTGGGTGCGGCGCGGGCCATGCGGAGCATCTGCTCGGCCTGCTTTCCGAAGTCGGCGGCGGGTTCGGCGGCCAGGGTGCGGATGTTGCCCGGCTCGCCCCATGGCGCGAGATCGAACGCGACGATCGCCCAGCCTTCGATCGAGTGCTTGCGATAGGGTTGGGGATAGAGCAGCGGCGGCATCTTCGCCCACTCCCCTGACCCGTCACAACGGGCGGCGGCGGACTGAAGGCTTTTGGGGTCCGGTGACGCGGGCGCTTCCAGCCGGGCGGGAGCGCGCCAATAGGGATACATGCAGCCGGTGCGCGGCCCTTGCGTGAAGCGAGACGCCTCGACGGCTTTCACCGATGCTGCGTCCAGCGCGGTATTGCGGGTCGTGTATGCGACTTGGACCTTTACCGGCCTGCCCTTCGCATCAATGTCGTAACGCACCATCGTCCAGTCGCGCACCCCCGGGGTCGCGGCCAACTTGTCGAAATCGGGGAAGGCGCGCAGCAGGGGCGCGGAACGCGGATCGGTGACGCAGGTTGCACCGTCGGGCCTGATGCGGTCCCATCCGTTCCGGGGCAGCGGGCCATGCTGCGGCGTCATCGTGTAGGCGACCAGATCCTCGACCGGCGTCTGCGCGATCGTCGTCGCGCGGAGCGCATAGCTTATGCGGCATCCCGTGCGTTCCGATCCGGGCCTGAAGCGGGATGCGGCGAGCGATGGGCCAATATCTTCGGAATAGGGCGTAAAGCCTTGCCGATCGCTGGAAATGGAGAGCGGACGGCCAGCTGCGTCGATCCGGAAATCATAGCTTATCACCGTGTCTGCCTCGATTCGCGGCGAAGGCCAGCCAAGCGCGATTTGCGGGCGGCGCATCAGGGCGGGCGTTTCGACGATGCCACCGCACCGCACCTCTCCGGGCATCAAGCTGAGCACCACGCGGCTCGCGGGGTTCCCCGACCCATCCATGATCGGCGGCGGGGGCGGCGTTGAGGCGACGAGCATGGTAGCCGACAGGGTCATCAGCACCGCGAGCGAGGGGGAAGCTCTCATGAGCGAAGACTGCGCCTGCTTCATGACAGGTGCAAGACGCAATCGGGCGTCGTCGGCGCGCACCACACCCTGTTGTAACTTAGCCGAATTGCGCTTCGCCGCGACTTCCCCGATAAGGGCATATGAAAGATTCATTACAAGCCGCGCCGGCGAAGCTGAACCGGGTTCAGCAAAATGTCCTGGCCGCTACGGAACGGCGATTGCTGACATGGCTTTGCAGCCGGATGCCCGCTTGGGTGACGCCCGATCTGCTGACGATCCTGGGCGTAATCGGGGCGGTCATGACCTTCGCCGGTTATGTGGCGAGCAATTTCGGGTCGAACTGGCTGCTGCTCGCGATCGCGGGCTATGTCGTGCAGTGGTTTGGCGATTCGATGGATGGCAGCCTGGCCCGCTATCGCCAGATCGAGCGTCCGTCCTACGGCTATTTCATCGATCATAGCTGCGATGGTCTGGTCGTGTTGCTGATCCTGGCGGGAATGGGACTTAGCCCGTTCGTCACCATGGATATCGCGATGGTCGCGCTGGCGGGGTACCTGTTGCTTTCCATCCACGCCTATCTGTCGGCGCGGGTGCTGGGTGAGTTCAAACTGTCCTACCTGTCGGCGGGGCCGACCGAATTGCGTTTCCTGCTGATCGGCCTCACCATCATGATGATGGAATTGGGTTACGGGCCGGGGCTGTTCGGCGCTTGGTCGGGCTTCGACATCTTCGTCGGGACCGTTGCCGCGATCCTGATCGCGCTCTTCATCGGTCAGACGCTCTTTACCGGGCGTCGGCTGGCCCGTCAGGAGCGGATCGTACGCTAATTATGACAAGGCATGCCTACCGGAGCGGAGGCGTGCGGCATCCGCTCCGGTAGGCATGGCATCAGAGCGTGGCGAGCAGATAGTCCGCCGCGTCTTCGGCATCGATCCTGGCGTCACTCTGAAGCAGCCAGCATTCGCCTTCTTGCCAACTCTGGCCGTCGATCATGCCTTTACCCTTCAGCGGCACGAACCAGGCGAGGTTCTCGCCCGTCACCGCGCGATCCTCGCCAGCGTCCAGATGATGAAGCGCGACGGCAAAGGGTGCGCCCGGCTCGTCCAGCAGCGTCGCCTCGCTGCCGAGCGCTTCGTTGGGCACGGGGCGGGTGTAAGGTTCGGCATGGCTGACCGCCACGCCATCGTCGAGATGCAGTTCGCGCGGACGACCATAGTCGTAGAGACGATAGGTGATGTCGACATTCTGCTGCACTTCGACCAGCGAGATGCCTGCGCCGATCGCATGGACCGTCCCGGCCTTCAGGAAATAGAAGTCGCCGGGCTTGACCGGGCGCCAGTCCATCAGTTCCTCGATACGGCCATCGAGCGCTGACGCACGCAGTTCGTCACCGTTCAGCGGACGCAACGTGCCGACGCCGATGGTCGCATCCGGTTCGGCGTCGAGAATGTACCAGCATTCCTCCTTGCCGCCCGCGATGCCGCGTTCCCGGCCCTGTTCGTCGTTGGGGTGAACCTGGATCGACAGCTTTTCGCTGGTGAAGATATGCTTGACGAGCAGCGGGTCGGGCACACCTTCGGGCGCTTCGAACCAGAGTTCGCCGATCGGCTCGTCGCTCGGCGGTGCGCCGGGCACGTCGCGGCGGCCCCAGATCTTGTCGACATATCGCGAATGCAGCTTGGTCGCCGTCACGCCAGTACCTCAAATCATGAATGCAAGGATCCGAACCGGATCGCCGGTCGGATTAGCCTTTGCTCCGACGCGCGGCAAGCGTAGGCGGTTCCATCATGACGCAGCGCACCGTGATCGATCTTGAACGGACATGGCCCGACGGATGGCGGCCCGATGCGGCATCCGTCGTGGCGAGCGGGGTCAGCGCGGATTTGCACGATCTGGGTGACGGGCGCGTGGTGAAGCTGTTCCGCCCCGCGGTGTCCGACGACATGATCGCGCGCGAAGCGGAAATGTCCGCACTGGCGCATGAGCGCGGCATTGCTGCCGCGCCTGCCCTCGCGCGCGGCATCGCGGGCGACCTGCGCGGGATCGTCTATCCGTTAGTGGCGGGCACGACGATGATGCGCTGGATCCGCCAGCATCCCACACGCGCGGGCGAGGCCATCGACCGGATCGCGACGGCGCAGGCGGCCATCCATAAGGCGGCTGGCGGTGCGGGGCGGCGGCTGAAAGATGTGATCGCGACCGACATCGCCTATGGGCCAGCCCCTGCCGCCGTTCAGAAGGCGGCGATCGAGAGGCTGGCGGCGCTGCCGGATGGGGAGGCGCTGCTGCATGGAGACTATCATCTGGGCAACATCATGACCGGGCCTGATGGGCTGACCGTCATCGACTGGTCGAAGGCGGCCGTGGGGCACCCGGCGGCCGATCTGGTGCGGACGGAAATGTTAATGCGCTTCGGGATCGGGCCGGACGACTGGATCACCAATTTGTGGCGCGACTGGGCGGCCAGGCGGTTGAAGCGAAGCTATCTTTTAGCAGCGGACGTCGATCCGGCGGCGATCGATCGCTATCGTCCCTTCGTTGCGCTGGCATGGCTGCGCGCGCGGTCGGCGGGACGCAACCGCGCGTTCCGGGCCTATCTCGATGCTGCAATGAAACGAGCGGGCCTGCCGCCGCTCTAGGACCAGCGGGACGCCTGGGACTTCCAGGGGCGACCGCCTTCGATCAGACCAAGCTCGGGCTTGCCGCGCCCGCGTTGCGGCGTGACAGGCTGATCGCGCAAGAGCCTCTCGACCGAATTGTCGATCAACATCCGCAGACCTTCCTCGCTCAGCAAACCGCCTCGGATGAGGCATTTGTCCATCAGCACGCGCTTGAAGTCGGCGTAGAGCGCCATGTCGGGCGCCTGCGGATTGGACCAGAAGCTGTCCAGACTGCCGCGATGGACGACGCCGGGGATCTTGTAGACCGCGTGGCCCATCACGATCACCGGGCGTCCGCAGTTGAGCGCAAGCGTGCCGACCGTGCTGTTGACCGTCACCACGCCGAGCGATTTCTGCACGATTTCGCCGATGTCCCAGTCGGCGAGATAGAAGATGCGACCCTTGACCCCATAGCGCGCAGCCAGCCGCTTGATGAGCCGTTCCCAACTGACCATAGCCGGGTCGAGCGGATGGCGTTTGATGACCAGCGACACGTCGGTCGGTGCGTGTTGCGCGAAGCTCTTGATCGCGAAGCGCAATGCCGCGCGCATGTTGCCGAAGGGCGAGTGGACACGAATCTGATAATCGGAATTGAGCTGAAGCGGCAGCGCGAAGAAGGGCTTGTCCTTCACCTGCGTCCATGTCTGCAACGATTGCTGCTTGTCGCTGCTTTTGCGCGTCAGCTTGACGAACCAGGCGGCGGATTCGAGCACGAAGCTATGCGGGCGGTGCGTGCGGTAGAAGGGGAAAAGCGGGCGCATGACCGCCGCCGACAATCCGTTGCGCATCGTATTGTGGGCGCGCGCGCGGAAGGTGGAGGGAATGGCTGGCTTTCCCTCATCCAGCGGGGGCAGCGCCTTTGCCTGCTCGCGATACCAGTCGGGATCGAGCGGCAGCGTCGAATTGCCGTTCACGCCATCGGCCTGCAACGTCAGGAAGTCGGGCCGGATATAGCCTTCCTCCATCACATGGACGCGCAAGTCGCGCAGCCGCGCCATATTATGCGCCGAGGCATGATAGGGGCGGCAATCGCCGTAGAGGATGAGGTCGGTGACGCCGTTGTTGACGATAAAATCATCGAAAAAGAGCGGCCAGTTGCGGAACGTGCCGCGATAGTCGGTCGCCCCCTCGCCCGGCCAGTCGATCTTGTCACCGCCGTTGATGTTGATCCGCAGCGCTCGATGCCCCTTGTCCCGCAACGCGTCTGCCAGGCGCGAGAAATAGGCGCCATGCGGCCCTTGCAGGAAAAGGAAGGTTTTGGGCGCGCTGTTACCCACGGAGTTTCTCGACAACCAAAGTCACGGTTTTTCTTAACTTTCCTTGCAGCGCACGAAGCGGGATAAGCCAGTTCGTCTGCGGCGTCCATGTCCCGCCGATGCGGTCGACCATCAATTCGGGCGAGCATGGCAAATGGGTCACAGGGTCGAGATAGCGCGGATAGAGGATGAGAGCGGCGGCGACGAGCTGATCGATCGTCAGGCGACGGCCTCGGCGAGACGGTACCGGAGCCAGATCGCGAGTCAGCCCCCACCCGGCATAAAAGGGCATACCGTGCACGGTGACCGAACGCCCGCGCATCAGCGCCTCGAACCCGGTAAGCGAGGAGAGGACGTGGATTTCATCGACCGCGCCGACCAGCCCCATCAGCGAAGAGCCGCTGTCGATCGCATCGGCGTGGACCAGCACCTCGCGCTCCGCCACATGACCCTTGCGATGGCCCGCCTGGACATCAGGGTGCGGGCGATAGACAATCCAGGCGTCGGGTTCGGCCTGCCGCACGCGACGGAGGAAATCAAGATTTCCCACAACGCCTGCGCCACCCAGCTTGACCGACATATCATCGTCCACCTGCCCGACCGCCAGCACCGTCCGGCGACCGGCCGGAAGCGCCACATCCGCGCCGCCCTGCGCGCCATATTTGGTCACGCCACTATCGCAGATGCGATGGCGCAACGCTTGGGCGCGCTCGATCAGCGCGGGGGTAAAATCCTGATGAGCAAGGATATGTTCCAGATCGCTGGGGCCGGTCGCGTCATAATAGATGCCTCTGTGATCGACGACGATGGAGCCGGGCGCATGAAGACCGGCCCCCAGCCCCTTGGATCGGAGGAAACCATCCTCGACGCGCGCGAGCGGTATGCCCGCTGTACGTGCGCGATCAGTCAGGTTGGGCGGCACGCGGGAGGGCCAGATGGCGAGCGTGGCCCTTTCCTTTTGCGCCTTTTCCAGCCCCTTATCGGCGGACAGGAGTGGTGGCGCGCGCAGGCCATCCCACAGGAAGCTGCCGATCGCCTCCTTCTTCCAGAAGGCCATGCCGCTGGCCGCCGCAAGCGTGCGGTTGGCATCGAGAATGGCACGCCAGTCCGCGAGTTGGTCGATCGCCCGCTCGATCGTGATTGCCTGATCGGTAAAACAGTCGCGATAGGTGGCGGCGCTGATGCGGTCACGCGCAGCCTGCGCCAGCTGCTCGGGCGCGATGGGTTCGCCGTCGCTGCCGTAAACGGCCACCCCGAGCAATCCCGCGACGATGGCGAGGTCGTCATCTGCATGGGCATGAACGCTACGCGCGCCCGCTACGACTGCCCAGGGATCGGTCGGCAGTGGCAGCCACTTGCCGACCGGCGGCGGAGCAGCGGGGGGGATCGTCATTGGCAGGATGCCGATCTGATCCGCTTCCAGATCAGCTATATATAAAGCAGGGACAGGCACGCCTTCCCGCACGACGACAAGCACGCCTTCAGGACGGTGACCCCAATAATCGCCGCCGACGCGTGCCGCCACGATGCGCGCTAGCGCCGCATCATCGACTGGCGTTGTGGCATTCCTCTCCGCCTTACTGATCGCCGCGACATCCGGCGCGACGCCCGGAAAGGGCGGCGAGCGCAGGAACGAGCGATCATCGCGCATATATTCGGCGTCCCCGTTCATCTTCTTGCTCTGTATCGCCCCCTGATCGATCGGCCTTTTCCCTTTAGACGCCGCGCTCAGCGCCAAGCCGTTACCGTGACATCCTCCAGCAAGTCCATCACCTTATCGAAATAGGCGGGCCAAGTTGGCGCACGCCATGTCGATATGCGCCGCAGCTGCGCCGTGCGCGGAGGCGAATCCGGGTCGGCATAGGCGCGGATCACTCGCATCCACCCGATGCCGTCGAGCGGGTCGATATAGTCAGGCGCGTCGCCGCCGACTTCGCGATGCGCGCTGATGTCGCTGCACAGGACGGGTACGCCCGCACCCAGCGCTTCCACCACGGGCATACCGAAGCCTTCGACGAAGGACGGCATGACCATCGCGCGGGCGTTTGCGACGAGCGCCTGCATCCGCGTGTCGGACACCTCGCCTGCCTCGATCACATGGTCGCGCAGGATGTCGGCGCGCTCGAGAATGTCGATGACATTCTCATTCTCCCAACCGCGCCGCCCGATCAGAACCAGCACTGGAGCGGCCTCGCCCTGCTCCTCCACCAACCGCCGCCAGACGTTGAGCAGCAGCAGGTGGTTCTTGCGTGGTTCTATAGTCGAAATATAGACGAAATAGGGGCGCGTCGGCACATCCTCGTCACGCGCGCCGAAGATGTCGGGTGCGTCGGCGCCGAAATGCGCCACGGTCGTCGTCCGGCCTGAATAGCCATCGGTCAGGTGCGGCGCGAGCGCGTCCAGCGTCGCCTGGCTGTTGCCGATGATGCCGCAGGCGTGAGCATCGATCGTCCGCACCCGCTTCAGATGCTCGCGTGCGCCGCCGGGTCGGGCATATTCGGGATGGCTGAGCGGGATCACGTCATGCGCCAGCGTGACGAACTTCGCGCCTTCCGCGCGCAGGATCGCGCCAACCTTTTCCGCGTCGTCCAGATGATGCGGCGAAACCTGAAGATAGATGCGCGGACGCGTCGCGCGCGGCACGGGGCGCGGGCGGGTCGCGAACATATGGCGGATGATCGCCGCCCTGCCCGCCTGCTCGTCCGCCTCCGCGAGCGCTGCGTTACGCCATTTGGACGCGGTGAAGGCCAGGAACTGGCGAACCGCGCTGCTGCTCAGCCGACCATAATAGCCGCCCGCCGGATGCACGGCGGCAAAGCTCAGCCGATCGGGGATGCGCTCCAGCAATTCGCGGGCATAGACGAATTCGACCCGATCGATCCCGGTCGGCGCGGGGTGGAAGGCGCGCGATAACAGTCGCGAGACATCGAGGATGATCTCCGCCTCTCCGCGCACGCCGTCACGATGCGTGTGGCCGGGCTTGGCACGCAGCGCCAGCCGGGCGCCGGGGGCAACGAAGGGACGCAGAGCCATAGCGGGCGGCTCCTATACCCCATAGGCGAAAAGGCAAGGCATCAAAGCTGCGCGCGTATCTCTTGCGCCAAAGCCTCCAGCGCTGCCGGATCGGCCTGCCCACCGGTGCCGTGCGCGGCAAAGCCCTTGGGATCGCCCTCCCAGCGGGGCAGGATATGGACGTGCAGATGGAAGATCGTCTGCCCTGCGGGCGCTCCATTGAACTGGGCGATCTGGATGCCATCGGGGTCGAGCGCCTGGCGGATGGCGGTCGCGACCTTCTTCGTGGTCGCCATCACCTGCACGAGCGCTTCGTCCTCGATCTCCAGCAGGTTGCGCGCCTTCGACCATTTGGAAATGACGAGAGCGTGGCCGCGCGTCTGCGGCATGATGTCGAGGAAGGCGAACGTGTCGTCATCTTCGTAGATTTTGGTCGAGGGAATCTTCCCCGCCAGAATCAGGGCGAAGACATTGCCCTCGTCATAGCTGCCGTCGAGGCTCATGGCTCAATCCTTCAAGCGATATAATGGGCGCTGGTCTTTTCGGCGATCTCTTCGGCGGTGACGCCGGGCGCCATTTCGATCAGCTTGAACGGGCTGTCATGGTCGGGCCGCTGAAACACGGCAAGATCGGTGACGATCATGTCGACGACATTCTTGCCCGTCAGCGGCAGCGTGCAGTCCGGGATGAACTTGGGGCTTCCATCCTTCGCCACATGCTCCATCACGACGATGATCTTCTTGACGCCCGCGACCAAATCCATCGCGCCGCCCATGCCCTTGATCATCTTGCCGGGGATCATCCAGTTGGCGATGTCGCCGCCCTCCGACACCTCCA
>JAAIGE0100271606.1_pt1 | contig 30239 bp, 23 predicted proteins | sample 6487951 | NCBI WGS metagenome assembly JAAIGE01 (sample SAMN13974128, study PRJNA590717) | phyllosphere metagenome | biome: tomato field; feature: multiple bacterial spot infested tomato fields; material: tomato leaves; isolation source: leaves from tomato fields | host: Solanum lycopersicum ...
CAAAGCCGCTTTGCCTGGGACGCGCTGGACCGGCTCGTGCAGGAAGAAGGGTTTGACCAACGGCTGCAGCGCTACCGCTGGGACGCGGCAGGCCAGCTCATGGAAGCCACGGACGGCAACGCCGCGCAGCAAAGCAGCAGCCACTACCGCTGGGACGAAGGCGGGCGCCTCGCCGAACGCCAGCTGCCCGCCACGCCCCATGCGCCCGCACAAACCCACCGCTACGAATGGGATGCCGCCGGGCGCCTCACGGCGGCCAGCGTATGGCAGCACACCGGCGAGAACACCGCAGAGAACACCATCCAACTGCAAAGCCGCATAGCACTGGAGCGCGACGCCCTGGGCCGCATCACCGCAGAAGTGCAGCAGCTGTACCGGCCTGGCAAGGACGGCAACAGGAACGGGAGCGCAGACCAGATCGAATACGAACACCGCATCGCCCACACCCTGGACCCCCTGGGCGCACGCCAGCACAGCCAGCTGCAAGGCCTGGGAGAGATCGCCTGGCTCACCTACGGCTCAGGGCATGTGCATGGACTGCAGCTCAACGGAGCCAGCCTCATCGACTTCGAGCGCGACAACCTGCACCGCGAAGTCCGCCGCAGCCTGCACCCACCCACCGCCGCAGCAGATGCGCAAAACTCCCTGCAGGTGCAACGCCAATGGGACAGCCTGGGCCGCCTCACGGCCCTGGGCACCACGGGCCTGCAAGCGCTGCAGCACACTGACCTGACAGACACCGGCGCCCAGGTCCACACCCTCATAGGCCAGATCCTCGGCCGTCGCTACCACTACGACAGCCTGGGCCAGCTCGTTGCCATCGAACAGGCCGGCGCCCCGGGCCAGGCCGCGCAGCTGCTGCGCTACGGCTACGACAGCGCAGGACGCCTCAGAGCGGCCACCGACAGCCAGGAGCCCCAGACCACCACCCGCTGGCAGATCGACCCTGCCGGCAACCGCCTGCCAGCACCCAGCGCTCCGGGCCAGACGAACACCCAGGACAACTGGGCTGCCCAGGTCCACGCGCACTGGCGGCACACCGACTTCAACCTCATGGGCCTGGCCCACCTTGCAGGCCAGCGGCAAGGCCCCGTGCAGCGCTGGGAAGACAACCGCATAGGCTTCACCGAAGACCGCGTCTGGCGCTACGACCCCTGCGGCAACCGCATCGCGCAAATGCAGGCGGACCACAGCCAGCAGCAACTGCACTACGACGGAGCCCACCAGCTCATAGCGGTGCGCAGCAGCCAGATCCAGGGCAACGCCGAGCAACTGCGCCACCACAGCCGCTACACCTACGACGCCCTGGGCAGGCGCCTGAAGCAGCAGGTCGAAAGCGCGGACTCCACAGAATCCACCCGCACCCACTACTACGGCTGGGACGGCGACCGCCTCATCCACACCGAACGCCAGCAGCATGGCGACGACACCCGCCACATAGAACACACCATCTACGAACCCGGCAGCTTCACACCCCTGGTGCGCCTGAGCACCACGGCCAGCGGCGACCCGCAAAGCGAGCCCCACCTCCTGGTGCAAGCCATCACCGCAGGCCTGCCCGACCAGGACGACCCCAACCACACGCCGGCCCTGGCCCTCATGCAAACCATGCTCAGCGCCATGCCGCGCGACATGCAGCAAGACGCCGCCCGCCACCTGCGCCACACCCTGGAGCACGGCCTGCCGCCCAGCGCCCAGGCCATGCTGGGCGAACAGGCAGACAGCACTACACGCCTGCTCAGCGGCATGCAGGCCCAACTGCAGAAACAGGAAAAAGAACAGCACGCCCGCATCGCCATCCACCACTACCACTGCGACCATCTGGGCACGCCCATGGCCCTGACGGACCAGACCGGCCAGGTGGCCTGGGCCGCAAAGCTGGACCCCTGGGGCAATGTGCTGCGGGAGTACAACCCGCAGGGCCTGCACCAGGCGATCCGGCTGCCGGGGCAGCACCATGACAGGGAAACGGGGCTGTATTACAACCGGCATCGGTATTACGATCCGGTGGTGGGGAGTTATGTGAATCAGGATCCGATTGGGTTGACTGGAGGTGCAAATATGAGCAGCTACCCAACAAATCCTGTGGATTGGATTGACCCACTGGGATTAAATAAGATGGGGAGAGGTAAAAGTGGTTTTTATGGGCAAAAGCCTAAACCTCCGGTAAAGCCAGATCCAACATCAACGGGGAAAATTGCTGAAGGCTGGAATCAGACGAAACAGAAAGTTTCCGATGTGACGGATTCATTTGCAGAATTGATGAACAAACTCTCAGGCAAGGATGATATGCAGAAGAGGACTGACGAAGCAATTGTTTGCACGAAACAGGAGAATAAAGAAACCAAAGAAGCTTCAATTCCCTCAGACATCATTACCCCGGACTCTAGAGGTGTTGGAGTGATAAGACCTCCATCTCCATCCGAAATCGGAGTTGGGGAAAAATGCATTAGCCAAAGGCTAAGAGTCATGCAGTCAGGGCCAATCCCAGGTTTGTCAGCGCCTGGTCAATAAAATATTTGTATGAGAAAATATATATATAAAGCAACAGTCATTGCTATATCAGTTTATGCAGGATATTGGCTGGGTATCTATAAAAACAATCAATACACTATGGAGTATATGAATTTCTTAAATAGTCAGTATATTGCAATAAGAGCAGCCAATGGAATTCATGGCATATCAAATATGAAAAATCATATTATGAATAAAAATCTTTTACTTTGCGAAATGAAAAAGGAAGTTTCTCGTCTTTCAGAAGATTGGATGGATTGCAAATCTGATAAAGCTTGTTCAAAAGAGGTTGAGGGTGGGTTTTTTTCAAAAATCGATGGAATAATATCTGAATTTAAAAATGAAACCTGCGAAGATAACTAATTACCAAAATACCATCAAATTCAATACTATATTAGCGAGCAGCATGCAATCCTAACTGTAAGCACAATACAAATAACAAGCAGATCATCCCTATCCACTACCAACAAAGCGCCCCCAAAAACAGAGGGGCCAGGTGGCCTGGGCCGCCAAGCTGGACCCCTGGGGCAATGTGCTGCAGGAGTACAACCCGCAGGGCATCCACCAGGCGATCCGGCTGCCGGGGCAGCACCATGACAGGGAAACGGTGCTGTATTACAACCGGCATCGGTATTACGATCCGGTGCTGGGGAGTTATATCAATCAGGATCCGATTGGTTTGATGGGTGGATGGAACTTATCTGGATATTCAGAAGGTTCTCCCTTGAATTATTTCGATCCAGTCGGACTCGCCACAAAGGAGCAAGTTGATACAGCGGTTAACGTGCTGAAGGGGCAATTCCCCGAAATACTAAAAACACCGAAATCAGTTACTGGCGTTGTAGGTTTATCTGGAACGCTTGGGCAAGTTCTTGCCGGCAGAACAGATCTTAGTGGGAATATTCAATACAACGCAGATATTTATGACGAAGACGGCGTTTCCATGTGTGATAGTAAATTAGATGATTTTCTTCAAACAATGGCGCATGAAATGCAGCATTTAAACGAGAGTGTTTTTGATAGAATTGGATTAAGTACGGGTCAGCTACTGAACAGAATTTCGCCAAAATTTTCTAGCATCGAAGATATTATTGATCATAATGCAGATATTATGTATCAATCCACCATAAATAAATACAAAAGCATTATAAATGGTGAAAAATAAATTGATTATTAGAGTAATAATATATATAGCTCTAGCATTGTGTATATTATTATTGATACTTGGAGATTTTAGCCGTGGAATATAAATAAACTTCGTGATCAATGATATTGCAGATGGAACAAAATAAATTACGTTTTCCTATAAAAATAGGGCATGCCTACTGGAAAAATTTGCATTCCCCCTAGGACATAGAAATGAATATGCAAAAAAAAAGGGGCAAGCAATTTTACTTCAGGCTTTGTTGGACGAAATAAGAGGCAGTGGCATTATTTACATCAACAGCAAAGACAAGTCAGTTAGAAGAAAAATTTCCGAGGATTTGAAAAATATCCAGATTCATCTGCTACTGAGTAAAAAGCCCTTTACTCCAGGAGCGAGCAGGGGAAAGATGTTCTTTTTTCGAACATGCCCACGCATGGCAGGATGACCATGCAAACTCCGGATGAATCGCAGTCATACAGTTGCTTTGAGAAAATTTATTATCAGAATAATGCTCAATAAACTTCCCAAATAATCTCATTGCAGTGTTATTATAAAGATTTTTTATGGATTTCAACATTTACTATTTAATGATGAACTTTTATTGAAAGGAGTTTTCTGGAAATAATCAAATATATTTGTCAATTTATTCTGGCAATTCTGAATAACACATTCCATTTCCAAGAGGGACACATGACCGCAAAAACCACCCAAACCCTGATCCGCATCCTGCTCGCCACCCTGTCTCTCTCCGCAGCCATTGCCACCTACGCCGCGCAGTGCCCGCTGATTCCCGATGGCAATGCCACTCTGGAAGAGTCCGAGAGAGCTGCACTGCTCAGCGAGTTCAAGTTCGAGGCGCTGGACAAGGAACTGGCCCGCAGGCACAAGAAGAATCTTTCTTCCTCGGGCGGGGACTTGTTGACCATGCGGGATCTGCTGGGAATGCAGCAACTGAGCCTGCAGGAAGAGAACGTGATGCGCATGTGGGCGGATCAGCAGCCCAAGTCGTTCTTTGCCCAGCTCAATGCGGGCCTCTATTACGGCAACAAGGCATTTGGCGCCCGCGGCAACGCGCCGGCTTCCAGTGTGACGGGCAGCCAGTGGAACAGTGTCAAGCAGCTCAGCGCGAAGGCCCAGCCGTATCTGCAAAAGGCCATGGCGCTGGATGCCCGCTCGGCCTTGCCGCAGACGATGCTGATTGGATTGGCCGCGATGGAAAACCAGGTGGGCGGACGTACTGCGGCGCAGTGGCTGCAGGCGGCCGATCAGGCCGATCCCAAGAACCTGGCGGCCCGCGTCAATGCCCTCAATTACCTGAGCCCGCGCTGGGGCGGGTCCTTGGAGGGCCTGGACCAAATGGTGTCACAGGCCGTGAAGTCGCTGCCTTCGGCCAGCGCCAGCTATCTCCAATACAACCTGGTGCTTGCCAAGGCCAGCCATTACGAAGTCATGGAGAAGGACAAGAGCAAGGCCCAGGCCCTCTACAAACAGGCCAAGGACATGTGCGAAAACTCGGAGGCCGCACGGGCGGGCATGGTCAGGACGTACCAGTAATCAGGAAACAAGGCAGGCCCAAAGGCCTGCCTTGTTTTATCGCCCACAGCCTGCGGGCACACACACCCTCAAAACGTCGCCGAAGGCAGATCCTGCCGACTGAACACCAGCGACACCTTGGCTTCTTCCGGAATGGGCGGCAGTGAAGCATCCCATTGCTGCCAGGCTGCGCGTAGCTCGGCCAGGCGCTGGGGCTCGCGGTCGCGCAGGTTGGCGCGTTCGCGCGGGTCCTGGGCCACGTTGAAGAGGTATTCCACGCCTTCGATCTGCAGGTATTTCCAGTCGCCGCGCACCAGGGCGCGCTGGGCGCGGTGCTTCATGCGCCAGCACAGGTCGCGCTCGGGGTTCCAGGCGCCATCGTCCATCAGGGGCAGCAGGCTGATGCCGTCCAGCGGGTAGTCGGCGTGGCCGTGCACGCCGGCGGCGGCCAGGAAGGTGGCCGACCAGTCCATGGTCAGGTTGGGGGTGTCGCTGACGGCGCCTGCCGGCATGCGGTCAGGCCAGCGAGCCACCAGGGGCACGCGGATGCCGCCTTCGAGCAGGTCCATCTTCTGGCCGATGAAGGGCCAGTTGTTGGAAAAGCGTTCGCCGCCGTTGTCGCTGGTGAAGACGATGAGCGTGTTCTCGGCCATGCCCTTTTTCTCGAGCGCGTCCAGCACCCAGCCAATGCCTTCGTCCATGTGGTGGATCATGCGCTGGTAGGTCTCGATGGTGCCGCCGTCGGTGTGCTTGCCGAAGCCGCCGATGCGCCGCGATTCCTCCAGGTCGTCGCGCGTGAGCCAGGGCCAGTGCGGGGCGCTGTAGTGCAGGGACAGGTAGAAGGGCTTGTCGGCCGTCTGGCGCTCGACGAAGTCCACGGCGCGGCGGCTCAGCAGGTCGGTGAGATAGCCCTCTTCCTCGTGCGGCTCCTCGTTGATCCAGAAATCGGGGCGGCCGCGCGGGTCGCAGTGGGCGAAGTAGTCGGCGCCGCCTGCGTGAAAGCCGTAGAACTCCTCGTAGCCCGACATGCGCGGGCCGAAATGCGGCGGGTAGCCCAAGTGCCATTTGCCGACCAGGGCGGTGGCGTAGCCGGCGTCGCGCAGCAGCGAGGCCACGGTGGGATGGTCGGGCGGCAGGCCCAGCACTTTGTCGCCGTGGACGCTGGCAATCGGCTCCTCGGCCGCGCCGCGCAGGCGGTACTGCCAGCGGCCCGTGGCCAGGGCAAAGCGCGTGGGCGAGCACACGGCCGAGTTGGAATAGCCACGCGTGAAGCGCATGCCCTGCGCGGCCATGGCGTCCAGGCGGGGCGAGACATCGGTGGCGCGGCTGTGCGCATCGCGCGCGCCCGTGCAGCCGAGGTCGGCGTAGCCGAGGTCATCGGCCAGGATGAAGATCAGATTGGGGCGCTGGGTTGCCATGGGAGCCAGGAGACAGTGGATGCGTTGGGAAAGGGAGTATCGCCAAAACGGCGGTGCCTCAGGGCCACAGGCCCTAGTGGCGGCTTCAGTCGTTGGTCAGGTGGATGCGCTTGACCAGGGCGGCCCACTGCGCGGACTGTCCCTTGGCGCGCGCCTGGGCCTCGGCCACGGTGGAGCCGACCATCTCGATGTCCAGGGCCTTGGCGCGTTCCTTTTGCTCGGGCGCGCGGATGGCCTCGTTCATGGCATCGACAAAGCGCTTTTGCACAGCGGGCGGCACGCCCTTGGGTGCGGCCAGCAGGATCCAGAAGGTGCCGTCGAACTCGGGAAAGCCCGACTCGGCAATGGTCGGCAGCTCGGGCGCCAGTGCCGAGCGCGTCTTGCCCGAGGTGGCCAGGGCGATCAACTTGCCGCTCTGGACCTGGGGGAAGACCGTGGGGCCGGCCAGGAAGCCGCAGTCCACCTGGCCGCCCAGCAGGTCCTGCATGGCCGGCGCCGGTCCCTTGTAGGGTACGTGGACCATCTTGGCGCCCGAAGTGGCCAGCAGCGATTCCATGACCAGGTGGCCCGGCGAGCCCGCCCCGCCCGAGGCATAGGTCAGCTCGCGCGTCTTGCTGGCGGCCACCATGTCCTTGACGGACTTGAAGCCCGTGCCCGGGCCGCACACCAGGGTCTGCGAGAAGCGCGCGGCCACGACCAGGGTTTCCAGCGCGTCGGCCTTGTAGCCCATGTTCTTGTAGACATGGGGGTTGACGGTAAGCACGGGGTCCATGGCCCACAGCCAGGTGTAGCCATCGGGCGCGGAGCGTGCGACCTCGGCCGCGCCGATGTTGCCATTGGCGCCGGGCTTGTTGTCCACGACCACGGCCTGGCCCAGCGCCGCCTGCATGGCGGCGGCCACGGGGCGCAGAGAGATGTCGGACGGGCCGGCCGGCGGATTGGGCACGACGATGCGGATGGGCCTGGCCTTGGGCCATTCCTGGGCCAGGGCGGGCGCCGCGCACAGCACGGCGGCGGTCAGGGCCACGGCGGCACGCGCCAGGGCTGCGAGGGGGCTGGGCATACTTGTCTCCTTGTCGTTGTCTTGCGGCCAATGTACGCAGGCCGCAGACAATGCATCTAATCCATCATCCCTAGCGTAAACCCGAAACCGGCCCGCGAGTCCATGACCGACCTCCACCGCTGGCGCCACCCCGCCGTGCTCGACGACATGTTCCTCTACCACCTGGCGCGGCTGCAGGCGGCCGCTGGCAGCCGCGTGGTGCGCCTGTGCGAGGGCCGCTACGGCATTACGCGGCGCGAGTGGCGCATGCTCTGCCTGCTGGCCGAGGCCGGGCAGCTGCAGCCCTCGCAGCTGGCCGAGCAGGCGCAGCTGGACCGCACGCGCACCTCGCGCGCGGTCACGGCGCTGCTGGCCAAGGGGCTGTTGTGGAAAGAGAGCCAGGTGGGCGATGCGCGCCGCGCGCTGCTGCGCCTGAGCGACACGGGCCGCGCCCTGCATGCCGAGCTGTTCCCGCAGGTGCAGGCCATCAACCGCGAGCTCATGGACGCCGTGCCCGAGCCCGAGCTGCAGGCCATGGCCAGCGCCTTTGCCCGCATCCGTACCCGGGCGCGGGAGCTGGAGGCCAGCAGCCCGCCGCCCAAGGCGCCGCGCAACCGCAAGAAACCGGCAGCGCCCTGACGCCAAGGCCCAGGAGGTCAATCACCCCTGCAGGTACACCACATGCGTGTGCGTGTACTCGTACAGGCCGTGCTTGCCGTCGGCCCCGCCCACGCCGGACTTGCGCACGCCCGCATGGAAGCCCTGCATGGCCTCGAAGTTCTCGCGGTTGATGTAGGTCTCGCCGAAGTCGATTTCGCGCATGGCCTGCATGGCCTTGGACAGGTCGCGCGTGTACAGCGACGAGGTCAGGCCGTACTCGCAATCATTGGCCAGGGCGATGGCCTCGTCCAGGTCCTCCACCACCTGGATGGGCAGTACGGGGCCGAAGATTTCCTTGCGCATGATCTCCATGCCGGCATGGCAGCCGGCCAGCACCGTGGGCTGGAAGTGAAAGCCCGCGCCCAGGTCTGCGGCCTGCCCGCCCGTGACCAGTTGCGCGCCGTCGGCGATGGCCTGGCGCACCTTGGCCTGCACGCTGTCCAGGCCCTTTTGGTTGATCAGCGGGCCCATTTCCACGTCGGGCCGCGCAATCGGGTCGCCATAGCGCGTGGCGGCCATGGCCTGGGCAATGCGGGCCGTGAACTCCTCGGCCACCTGGCGCTGCACGTAGACGCGTTCGGCGCAGTTGCAGACCTGGCCGGTGTTGATGATGCGCGAGTCGCGGATGGCGCGCACGGCCAGGTCCAGGTCGGCATCTGCCAGCACGATGGCCGGGGCCTTGCCGCCCAGCTCCAGGTTGAGCTTGGTGATGTGGGGCGCGGCGGCAGCCGCGATGCGCTCGCCCGTGGCCACGCTGCCCGTGAAGCTGACCATGTCCACGCCCGCATGGCCGGCCAGCGCAGCGCCCGTGCCACCCTGGCCATAGACCACGTTGAACACGCCGGCCGGCAGCTCGCACTGGGCCAGCAGCTCGGTGAAGGCATGGCAGTTGATGGGCGTTTCCTCGCTGGGCTTGATGACGATGGTGTTGCCCGTGAGCAGGGCCGGCGCCATCTTGCGGGCGATCAGGAAGAAGGGAAAGTTCCAGGGCAGGATGCCCGCGACCACGCCCAGCGGCTTGCGCAGCAAAAAGATCTGCTCGTTGGCCCGGTCGCTGGTGATGACCTCGCCCTCGATGCGGCGCGCCCATTCGGCCATGTAGTCCAGGTAGTCGGCGGTGAAGTTCACCTCCACCTCGGCCAGGCCCAGGACCTTGCCCTGCTCCTCGGTGATGGTGCGCGCAATGCGCGCGGCGTTGTCGCGGATGCGGGCCGCCACGCGGCGCAGGTACTGCGCGCGCTCCACGGCCGGGCGGCGCGCCCAGGCCTTGTGGGCGCCACGCGCGGCGGCGATGGCGCGGTCCACATCGGCCTGGCTGGACAGGGGCGAGCGCGCCAGCACCGCGCCCGTGGCGGGGTTGGTCACCTCATGCAGTTCGGCGCTGTCGGTGAAGCTGCCGGCGATGAAATTGCGCAGCACGGTAGGGGATGCCATGGAGTTCTCCTTGGGTTCAGTAGGTGCGGGATGCAGCGGCCGCCTGGTCCGTGGCTTGCGTGGCGCGATAGCGACCCAGGTTGGCCAGCGCGGCCTGGCGCAGCAGGCTGATGTCGATGCCCACGGCGATGAAGCGGCAGCCCCAGTCCGCATAGCGGCGCGCATCTTCCTCGCGCGGCGCGAGGATGCCGCAGGCCTTGCCGGCAGCCAGCGTGGCCTCGACGGTGCGGCGTATGGCCTCCTGCACCTCGCCCTGGCTGGCGTCGCCCGCATGGCCCATGCCCGTGGACAGGTCGGCGGGGCCGATGAAGACGGCGTCCACGCCATCGACGGCCGCGATCTCGGCCGCATTGGCCACGCCCCGGGGCGACTCGATCTGCACGATCAGGCACAGCTGTTCATGCGCTGTGCGGATGTAGTCGGACACGGCATCCCAGCGCGTGGCCCGCGTCAGGCCGCCGCCCACCCCGCGCACGCCGTGGGGCGGGTAGCGCATGGCGCGCACCAGTTCGCGCGCCTGTTCGGCCGTCTCCACCATGGGCACCATCAGCGTCTGCACGCCCACGTCCAGCAGCTGCTTGATGAGCACGGTGTCGCCCTGCACGGCGCGCACCACCGGGTGCGTGGCGTAGGGCGCCACGGCCTGCAGCTGGCCCAGCAGCGTGGGCACGGTGTTGGGGGCATGCTCGCCATCGACCAGCATCCAGTCATAGCCCGTGGTGGCGATGATCTCGGCCGCATAGGGCGTGGCAAAGCCGGCCCAGATGCCGTACAGCGGCTCGGCGCGCCGCAGCGCGGCCTTGAAGGGGTTGGCAGGCAGTTGCATGGCGGGCTCCTTCAGTGCGTGTACGGGCGGTGCAGGGCGCACTCGGGATTGAGCTCCACGCCGAAGCCAGGCCTGTCCAGCGCCGACAGGCGCATGCGGCCGTTGACGGGCACGGGCTCGCCCAGCAGTTGCGGATGGAACATGGGCACGACCTCGTCGGCCTTGGGGGCCATCATCAGGAACTCGGCAAACGGGCTGTTGTGGCGCGTGGCCACGAAGTGGTAGCTGTAGACGCTGGAGCCATGCGGGATGACCAGGGCCTGGTGGGCATCGGCCAGGGCCGAGATCTTGAGCAGCTCGGTGATGCCGCCGCACCAGCCCACGTCGGGCTGGATGATGTCGCAGCAGCCCATCTCCAGCAGCTGGCGAAAGCCCCAGCGCGTGGCCTCGTGCTCGCCCGTGGTCACCAGCATGCCGGTGGGCACGTTCTTGCGCAGGGCCGCGTAGCCCCAGTAGTCGTCGGGCGGCAGGGCCTCCTCGATCCACTTGAGGCCATGGGCCTGCGCACCCTGGGCCAGGCGCGTGGCGTAGTTCACGTCCAGGCTCATCCAGCAGTCCAGCATGAGCCAGAAGTCCGGGCCCACGCGCTCGCGCATGGTGGCCAGCTCCTGCAGGTTGCGGCGCAGGCCCTCCTCCCCTTCGGCCGGGCCGTGGTGCAGCGGCATCTTGCCGCCGATGAAGCCCATCTTCTGCGCCAGGTCGGGCCGCGCGCCCGTGGCGTAGAACTGCAGCTCGTCGCGCACGGCGCCGCCCAGCAGCTGGTGCACGGGCTCGCCGCGCACCTTGCCCAGCAGGTCCCACAGCGCCAGGTCCACGCCCGAGATGGTGTTGATGACGATGCCCTTGCGGCCGTAGTACAGCGTGGACAGGTACATCTGGTCCCAGATGCGCTCGATGTCGGTGACCCGGGCGCCTTCGAGAAAGCGCGCCAGGTGCTTTTCGACGATGTAGGCCGCAGGCTCGCCGCCCGTGGTCACGGCAAAGCCCACGCGTCCGGCGCTGTCCTCGATCTCCACCACCAGCGTGCCCAGCACGTTGATGCCGAAGCTGCGGCGGCTTTGCCGGTACTCGGGATACTTGGCCATGGGCGTGGCGATGTGGTCGTCGATCCAGTGGCCGTCAGACTGGTCGTGGTAGTCGGCGCCGCCGCCCTTGAGCGTGAAGGCGCGCACCTGCTTGATGGTGGGGATCTGTGTCATGTGTTGGTTCTGCTCCGTGTGCAAGTGGTTCAGGCGGCGGACGGTGCGGCCAGGGCCGGCGCCAGGCGTGCGCGCACGCCCAGCACCAGGGCCGCAGCCAGCAGCGTGGTGCCGGCCAGCAGGTACAGGCCGGCCGCCGGGGAGTGGAAAAAGCCCTCGGCCCAGTTCTTGACGATGGGGGCGATGAAGCCGCCCACGGCGCCGAGGGAGTTGATGAAGGCGATGCCGCCAGCGGCCGCAGCGCCGGCCAGCGTGTTGGCGGGAAAGGTCCAGAACACGGGCTGCACGGCGATGAAACCGGCCGCCGCCAGGCACAGCGCGGCCACACCCAGCAGGGGGCTGGAGAAACTCACCGATGCAGCCATGCCCACGGCAGCCATCACCAGCGTCAGGCTGGCGATGCCGCGCGGCTGGCCTGTTCGCTCGGCATGGCCCGGAATCCACCAGGCGGCCAGCAGCGCGCACAGCCAGGGAATGGCCGAGACCACGCCCACCAGCAGGCCCACCTTGGTGCCCAGCAGGCCCGCCACCTGGCTGGGCAGGTAGAACACCACGCCATAGACGCTGGCCTGGATCAGCAGGTAGATCAGCGCCAGGTAGAGCACGCGCGGCTGGCACAGCGCGGCCAGCAGGCTGTGGCCGTGGCTGCCCTTGGCGCGCTCTTCGCTGTCGAGAATGTCCTGCAGCAGCGCCTTGTCCTCGCGGCTGAGCCAGGTGGCGTCGGCGGGGCGGTTGTCCAGGTGGAAATACGCCCAGATGCCCACGGCCACCGCCATCAGCCCCTCCACCGCAAACAGCCACTGCCAGCCGTGCCAGCCGCCCATGCCGTCCAGCTCCAGCAGCAGGCCCGACAGCGGGCTGCCGAAGATGAAGGCCAGCGGCGCGCCGAAGTAGAAAAAGCCCATGGCCTGCGCGCGGTGCGCTACCGGGAACCAGTAGGTCAGATACAGGATGACGCCGGGGAAGAACCCCGCCTCGGCCACGCCCAGCAAAAAGCGCAGCACGTAGAACGTGGTCTGGTCGTGGGCGAACATCATGGCCGCCGACACCAGGCCCCAGGTGACCATGATCCGGCACATCCACATGCGGGCGCCCACGCGGTGCATGATCAGATTGCTGGGCACCTCCAGCAGCGCATAGCCTGCGAAGAACACGCCCGCGCCAAAGGCGAAGGCCGCATCGCTGATGCCGGTATCGGCCTGGAAGGCCACCTTGGCAAAGCCCACGTTGGCACGGTCCAGGAAGGCCATGATGTACATGAGCAGAAGAAAGGGCAGCAGGCGCCAGGAGATCCTGGCGAGCAGGGGAGCGGGGAGTTTTTTCATGACGGTCCTGAAGGCGATGGAGAGCCATCACGCCCGCAAAAATGGGGGCGCTGAAGGCGTGCTTTTTCGGAAGGCGAGAGGCGGCTGCGGCTTGGGTGCCGGTCGCATCAGCGCGTCATGAAACAGGCGATGGGCTGTGCATGTCTTGTCTCCTGGATTGGGTCTGTTTTTTCTTGTCGCAGGGCCAATGTACGGCGCATGATCGATGCTCAACAAATCGAATTTCGGTCACATCCGATACCTTGCGCTTATGCCTGCGAACACGCCCGAATCCGCCCCGCCCGTGCTGCACCGCAGCCTGCTCAACCGTCTGCGCTACAAGCACCTACACATGCTGGTGGCGCTGGGATCGAGCCTGAACCTGCACCGCGCATCGCTGAGCCTGGCCATGTCCCAGCCTGCGGCCACGCGCATGCTGCGCGAGATCGAGGACATGTTCGGCTGCCAGCTGTTCGAGCGCCTGCCGCGCGGCATGCGGCCCACGGCGCTGGGCGCGCAGCTGGTGCGCTTTGCCGAGGCCTCGCTCAACAGCCTGGACCGCTGCGCCGAAGACCTGGCCGCGCGCCGCCAGGGCGGCTACGGCTACCTGTCCATCGGCACCATCATGGGCGCCGCACCCGACCTGGTGATGACGGCCGTGGCCCGCATGAAGACGCAAAGCCCGCAGCTGCGCCTGCGCATCATGGGCGACACCAGCGACCAGATCCTTCGCCTGCTGGACCAGCGGCGCATCGACATGGCCATTGCGCGGCGCAGCCCTGCAGCCCACAGCAGCAGCTACAGCTTCGAGGAACTGGGCAACGAGCGGCTGCTGGTCGTTGTGCGCAGCGGCCATCCGCTGACACGCCGGCGCAAGCTGGGCTGGCAAGAGCTTGTCGGCGACTGGCCCTGGATACTGCAGCCGACCACCAGCCCCGCGCGCATCGCGCTCGATCAGCTGCTGCAGCGCCTGGAGCTGCCCGTGCCGGCCGACATCATCGAATGCAGCTCGGTGTACTCCATGCAGCAGCTGGTGCAGCTGACCGACGCCGTGATGCTGCTGTCCGAATCCGCGCTCAAGGACTATCTGCGCATGGGCCTGGTCAGGGCGCTGCCGGTCTGCATCGACGTGCCCATGGCGCCCTTCGGCATCCTCACCCGCACCGATGACGCGCCCACGCAGGAGCAGCAGCGCTTTATCGCGCTGCTGCGTGCGCAGGCCCAGGGGCTGGCTCAGGCGGGTTGAGCCAGCACCTGCCCCATCGCGGCCTGGAACCTCGGATCCAGCATGGCGCTGACGTTGCACCGCGACCAGCGCGAGACGGCCGAGGGATCGACATGGAAGACACGGCCCGGCGCCATGCTGAGCTTGCGCGGCACCAGTTGCTCGGCCAGCCGCAGCGAGTCCTGCACACCTGGGAAGGCCACCCACAGGTACAGGCTTTGCGGGCTGCGCGCAAAGACTTCGCAGCCGTGGGCATCGAGCCAGCCCAGCGCCTGGGCCGTGGCCTGGCCCAGCTTGTGGCGCAGGCGCACCAGGTGGCGCTCGTAGTGGCCTTCGCGCAGCATCACGTCCACCATGCGCTCGCAGTACTCGGAGCCGCTGACGTGGATCAGCGCCTTGAGGTCGGCCAGGTCGCTGGCCAGCGCGTCGTTGCAGGCGATGAAGCCCACGCGCAGCGCGGCCGAGAAGGACTTGGAGAAGCTGCCGATGTAGATGGTGCGCTCCAGCTGGTCCAGCGTGGACAGGCGCACGGCCGAGGTGGGCTTGAAGTCGGCCAGCGGATCGTCCTCGACGATGAGCAGGTTGTGGCGCTCGGCCAGCTGCAGCACCTTGTAGGCCTTGGCGGCCGAGATGTCCGAGCCCGTGGGATTGTGGGCCAGCGACTGCGTGAAGAACAGGCGCGGCCGGTGCTGGGCCAGCAGTGACTCGAGTGCGGCCACGTCGGGCCCGTCGGCCAGGCGCGGCACGCCGACCACATGGGCGCCGGCCAGCCTGAGCTTGCCGAACAGCGGGTAGTAGCCGGGCTCGTCCACGAGCACGGTGGCCCCCGGCGGCACGAAGTAGCGGATGACCAGGTCCATGGCCTCGTTGGCGCCATGGGTCAGCACCAACTGGCCCGGCGTGGCCTGCAGGCCGAAGTCGCCCAGCTTGCGCACCAGGCTGTCGCGCAGCGGCGCATAGCCGTAGCGGCTGCCGTAGCGGAACAGCGATCCCAGCCCCGTGCGCACCACCTTCTGGTGGTAGCGGTCCAGCCGCATGTCGGCCAGCCATTCCACGGGCGGAAAGCCGTCGCCCACGCCCACGCAGTCGGGCTGGGTCTTGAGCTGCTCGCGCATCAGCCAGACGATGTCCATGGCGCGGCCCAGCTGGCCCGCGTCCTCATCGGTGCGCTGGGCACCGCGCCCCGTGCCCAGCACGTAAAAGCCCGAGCCCCGGCGCGGCTCCACGATGCCGCGCGAGACCAGCAGATCGAAGGCCGAGACCACGGTGTTCTTGGCATAGCGGTGCAGCTGCGCCAGCTCGCGCAGCGAGGGCAGCTTGTCGCCAGGGCGGTACACGCCGTCGGCGATCTGCTGGCCGATCAGGTCGGCCAGCTTCTCGGCAATGGGGGCCGAGCGCCCTCTGGTGTCTGCCATGCGCCCTCCGTTCATGTTGCAGTGCGATGGTACTGTTCCCCGAAACTGTACCTTTTGAAAGCGGTACAGTTTTCCTACAGTCCGGCGACCAGAGTTTTGATCCGAGGAGATGTCTTCCATGGTTGCCGATTCGCGCCTGCCCAATTTCCGTGCCCTCACACCGGCCCAGCGCCGGGATTTCCTGGCCGATGCCTGCGGCCTGTCCGATGCCGAGCGCGCCCTGCTCGCCGCCCCCGGCGCCCTGCCCCTGGCACTGGCCGACGGCATGATCGAGAACGTGTTCGGCAGCTTCGAGCTGCCGCTGGGCGTGGCGGGCAACTTCCGCGTCAACGGCCGCGACGTGCTGGTGCCTATGGCGGTGGAGGAGCCCTCGGTGGTGGCCGCCGCCTCGTACATGGCCAAGCTGGCGCGCGAGGACGGGGGCTTTCAGACCTCGAGCACGCTGCCGCTGATGCGCGCCCAGGTCCAGGTGCTGGGCGTGACCGATCCGCACGGCGCACGCCTGGCCGTGCTGCAGGCGCGTGCGCAGATCATCGAGCGCGCCAACAGCCGCGACAAGGTGCTGATCGGCCTGGGCGGCGGCTGCAAGGACATCGAGGTCCACGTCTTCCCCGACACGCCGCGCGGCCCCATGCTGGTGATCCACCTGATTGTGGACGTGCGCGACGCCATGGGCGCCAACACCGTCAACACCATGGCCGAATCGGTGGCGCCCCTGGTCGAGCAGATCACGGGCGGCAGCGTGCGGCTGCGCATCCTGTCCAACCTGGCCGACCTGCGGCTGGCCCGCGCCCGCGTGCGGCTCACGCCGCAGACCCTGGCCACGCAGGAGCGCAGCGGCGAGGAGATCATCGAAGGCGTGCTGGACGCCTATACCTTCGCGGCCATCGACCCCTACCGCGCGGCCACGCACAACAAGGGAATCATGAACGGCATCGACCCCGTCATCGTGGCCACGGGCAACGACTGGCGCGCGGTCGAGGCCGGCGCCCATGCCTATGCCAGCCGCAGCGGCAGCTACACCTCGCTGACGCGCTGGGAAAAGGATGCCGGCGGCGCCCTGGTCGGCAGCATCGAGCTGCCCATGCCGGTCGGCCTGGTCGGCGGCGCCACCAAGACCCATCCGCTGGCACGCCTGGCGCTGAAGATCATGGACCTGCAGTCCGCCCAGCAGCTGGGCGAGATCGCCGCCGCCGTGGGCCTGGCGCAGAACCTGGGCGCCCTGCGCGCCCTGGCCACCGAGGGCATTCAACGCGGCCACATGGCCCTGCATGCCCGCAACATCGCCCTGGTGGCCGGCGCCACGGGCGACGAGGTCGATGCCGTGGCGCGCCAGCTGGCCGCCGAGCACGACGTGCGCACCGACCGCGCGCTGGAAGTGCTGGCCGAGCTGCGCGCCAGGGCCTGACCAGCGCGCGGCCACACAAACAAAAACCCAAGGAGACACACATGACAAGCAAGGATCCCGCCGACTGGCGGCTGGCCGAGGTCTGGGGCGACACCGTGGACCTGCGCCACCTGGCCTGGGCGATTGCCATCGGCACCGGCATCAGCGTGCTGGGCTTCTACCTGGCCAGCCGCTGGCTGGCCACGGTGGTCGAGTCGCGCCAGCTGGCCCACGCCTACGCCATGCTCGCGGGCCTGGCAGGCTGCGTGATCGCCGGCGTGATCTGCGCACGCGCCTTTCCGCCCAAGCGGGAAGTGACCGAGCAGGACACCTCGAACGACCCCGAATGGCGCCGCGAAGTGCTGGAGGAACTGGCCCGCCAGCCCGGAGGCCTGGGCACGGTGCAGGACCTGCCGCCCGCCGTGGTGCAGGAACTCAAGGAGCTCAAGCTCTACGAGCTGTTCGCCGACAAGGCCGGGAGGGCATGAGATGGAAACCCTGCTGACCAATGACATCGCCGTCGCGGCCGCCATGGGACTGATAGGCGCCGTGGTGTTCGCCGCCATCGGCCTGGTCTCCGGCACGGACGAGACCACCACACTGGCCCCGCTCACCCTGCTGGTGGTGCTGCTGGGCGTGCCGCCCGCGGGCGTGTTCACCTTCTTCCTGGCCGGCGCCGTGGCCAAGCACATGACGCATGCCGTTCCCACGGCGCTGCTGGGCATTCCCGGCGACACGCTGGCCACGCCGCTGCTGCAGGACGCCAACATGCTGCGCAAGCTGGGCGTGCCACACATCGCGCTGCGCAAGATGGTCTCGGGCGGCATCGTCGCGGCCTTTGTCGCCGTGCCGCTGGCCGTGCTGTTCGCGGTGATGCTGGCGCCCTTCGGCAGCATGATCACCAAGACGGCGCCCTGGATCTTCCTGGCGGCGGCCCTCCTCATCGCCTACTTCTCGGCGGGGCGCTGGGCCTCGGTGATGCTGCTGATTCCGTTCGTGGTCGTCATCATTGCGCTGCAAAGCCTCACCGCCAAATACGAGGTCAAGCTCAGCATCAGCTACTTCCTGGGCATTGCCATCGGGCCGCTGATCGCCGACCTGTTCACCGTGATCTCGCCGGCCGGCCGCCAGCGCATGCTGCGCGACAAGGTGCGCCAGTTCAACCTGGCGCCCGACGTGAAGGGCTGGTCGGGCTACTTCCCCAACCCGCTCAAGGTGCTGGACCGCGTGCAGACGCGCTGGACGCTGGCCACGGCCACCATCTCCAGCGCCACCTTCGTCTTCAGCCCCGTGGCCATGACCGTGGTGCTGGGCGAGCTGGTGGGCTCGCGCATCAAGCATGCCTACCACCGCCTGACCACGGTGCTGAGCGCGCGCAACGGCGTGACCGAGGCCACCTACATCGCCGAGGCGCTGATCCCGCTGATCGCCTTCGGCCTGCCGCTGAGCCCCGTGGCCGCCGGCCCCGCCGCGCCGCTGTTCAACGCGCCGCCGCGCTTCACCGTCGATGCCGCCACGGGCCAGGTGAACAACCTGCACAACCTGCTCAGCCACTGGGAGTTCCTGGGCTACGGCATGCTGGCCGTGGTGCTGGCGGCCCTCGTGTCCTACCCCTTCGCCATGAACTTCGCGCGCAGCGCGGCGCTGTTCGTCTCGCGCCGGGTCAGCCACGAGGCCATCATCGCCACCTTCGTGGGCCTGATCATCGTCATCAGCGTCTGGGAAGGCCAGTTGCTGGGCCTGCTCGTGATCCTGACCATGGGCCTGCTCGGCGGCCTGCTGTCACGCGGCTTCGGCTTCAACACCGGCGTGCAGTTCATGGGCTACTACACGGCCGTGCTGAGCGTGCCGGCGCTGGTGAAGCTGTTCTGATTTTTGCGCCGCAAGGGTCAGAACATTCTGAGATTTGGGGGCAGCGCCGCACCCGCCGCCCACAAGGCCCAAGGCCGTTGCCATACTGGGTCACCGAGGCCGCCGCACCGCTGGCGGCCTCTTCCTTTGTGTCTGGCTTCGTGTCTGGCTTTGTGTCTGTCGTTCCTGCGAGGTGCCCATGGGTCTGGCCCTGGTTCAAAGTCGTGCGCTGCTGGGGCTGGCCGCCCCGCGTGTCACTGTGGAAGTGCATCTGGCCAACGGCCTGCCGTCGTTCACGCTGGTGGGTCTGGCCGATGTCGAGGTCAAGGAAGCGCGTGAACGCGTGCGCTCGGCGCTGCTGAATTCCGGGCTGGAGTTCCCGAGCAACAAACGCATCATCGTCAACCTGGCACCCGCCGACCTGCCCAAGGATTCGGGGCGCTTCGACCTGCCGATTGCGCTGGGCATTCTCGCGGCCAGCGGCCAGATCAATGGCGATGCACTGGCCGAGTATGAATTCGCAGGCGAGCTGTCGCTGTCGGGCGCGCTGCGGCCCGTGCGCGGCGCGCTGGCCACGGCCCTGGCCCTGCACCGCCAGCAGGACGGCGCCCGCCTGGTGCTGCCGCCGGGCAGCGCGCAGGAGGCGGCCTTCGTGCCATCAGCCCAGGTGTTCTGCGCGCACCACCTGCTGGACGTGGTGCGCCGCTTCATCACTCGCTCGGCCAATGCCCTGGTGCAGGCGGAGCAGGACACGGACGGTGCCTGCTGCAGCGACGAAAGCGAGGACACCGGCGAGACCGACGAAACCGACGCCTTGCCGGCAGCAGGCGACACCCAGACATGCTCCGGCCCGGGCTGGCATGCGGTGCAGCCGCAGCCCGCTGCCCCAGTGCGCAGCAGCCTGGACCTGGCCGAGGTGCGCGGCCAGGCGCAGGCGCGGCGCGCGCTGGAAATTGCTGCGGCCGGAGGCCACGGCCTGCTGCTGGTGGGGCCGCCGGGCTCGGGCAAGTCCATGCTGGCCCAGCGCTTTGCCGACCTGCTGCCGCCCATGAGCGATGACGAGGCGCTGGAGGCCGCCGCCATCGCCAGCCTGGCCGGCCGCTTCACGCCCGAGCGCTGGCGCCAGCGCCCCACGGCCAGCCCGCATCACACGGCCAGCGCCGTGGCCCTGGTCGGAGGAGGCTCGCCACCGCGTCCTGGCGAAATCTCACAGTCCCACCACGGCGTGCTCTTCCTCGATGAATTCCCCGAGTTCGCGCGCAGTGCGCTGGAGGCGCTGCGCGAGCCGCTGGAGACCGGCCAGATCACCATCGCCAGAGCCGCCCAGCGCTGCGAATTTCCCGCGCGCTTTCAGCTCGTCGCGGCCATGAATCCCTGCCCCTGCGGTCACTGGGGGTCGACGGTGCAGCGCTGCCGCTGCACGCCCGACAAGGTGGCGCGCTACCAGGCGCGCATCAGCGGCCCGCTGCTGGATCGCATCGACCTGCATGTGGAAGTCGGCGCCCTGCCCCCGCAGGAGCTGCTGGCCGCGCGCTCGGGCGAAACCAGCGAGGCCGTGCGCGAGCGCGTGATCCAGGCCCGCGCGCTGGCCGTGCAGCGCCAGGGCAGCGCCAACCACCAGCTCCAGGGCCAGGCCCTGGACGACCACCTGGGCCTATCGCCCGAGGCCCTGACCTTCGCCCACAAGGCCGCCGCACGCCTGGGCTGGTCGGCCCGCAGCACCCACCGCGCGCTCAAGGTAGCGCGCACCATTGCCGACCTGGCCGGCAGCGCGGCAGTGGAGACGGGGCATGTGGCCGAGGCCATGCAGTATCGGAGGGTGTTGCGGCTGCCGTCATGAGCCGGCAGGCACCAGGCCTTGCGCATCGACAGCCGCAACATCCTGGTCGATCCCCAACACCTCCACGCAGGCATGCAGCGCAGGCGACCAGCCCTGGCGCGCGGGCACGACGAACCAGGTTTCCACGCGGGCGACTTCCTGGGCGAGTGCGCCGGGCAGGGCCGTGATGTGCACGCCGAAGCGGTGCTGCTGGGCCTGGACCACGCTGCGCGGCAGCAGGCCGTAGCCCATGCCGGCGGCCACGCAGCCGAGGATGGCATCCAGCGATCCCATTTCCATGATGCGTGCGGCCACGCCGCGCGCGGCCAGCAGCAGTTCGATGCGCTGGCGGTAGCTGCAGCCCTGGCGGAAGGCCAGGAAGGGCACGGCGCTGAGCTGGGCGGCATCGGGAAAGCGCGGCAGCGCGAAAGCCGTGACCAGGACCAGTTCTTCCTCGAAGACGCGCCAGCCCTGCAGGCGGGACTGGGGCGGCATGCCGGAGACGAAGGCGCAGTCCAGCCGCCCGGCAAGCAGGTCGGCCAGCAGCTCGGCCGTGGTGGCCGTGCGCAGCTCCAGGTCCAGGCCGGGCTGGGCCTGGTGCAGGCGCGCCAGCAGCGGCGGCAGGCGCAGCGCGGCCGTGGTTTCCATGGAGCCTATGCGCAGCGCGCCGGCGGCCCGGGAGCTGCCCTGCAGCAGCGCCAGCGCCTCGTCATGGTCGGCCAGCATGCGCCGCGCGTATTGCTCCAGCAGGCGGCCGGCAGGCGTGGCGTGCACGGGTGCGCTGCGCTCCAGCAGTTGCACGCCGGCCTCGTCCTCGAGCTTTTTCACATGGGCCGTCACGTTGGACTGCACGGTGTGCAGTTGCTGCGCGGCAGCGCCGAAGCTGCCGCTGTCGCAGACGGCCAGGAACATGCGCAGGGACTTCAGTTGCATCGCGGCTCCAGTGACATCCATCTTCAATCGAGATCAACGCCATCATTTTGAATCATTGGACATGATGGGCGGCAGCGCCTAATGTATGCCCATCCTCCCCGCATGGCGCCCACTCCCGTGATCCAACGCAACGAAACTTCCCTGCTGCTGACCGGCTTCATGGCCACGCTCAGCGGTGTCGGCCTGGCGCGCTTTGCCTACACGGCGCTGATGCCGCAGATGGTGCATGCCGGCTGGTTCAGCGGCGAGCAGGTGGCCTACCTGGGTGCGGCCAACCTGCTGGGCTATCTGATCGGGGCGCTGGCCGCCGCGCCGCTGGCCGAACGCCTGGGCGCGCTGCGCGTGCTGCTGTGGTGCTGGGTGGCCCTGGCGCTGAGCTTTGCGGCCTGCGCCTGGCCGCTGCCCATGCCCTGGTTCTTTGCCTGGCGCTGTATCTCGGGCATTGGCGGCGCCATCCTGATGGTGCTGGGCCCCTCGGTGGCCCTGGCGGCCACGCCCCTGCTGCGGCGTGCGGCCCTGGGACCGCTGATGTTCTGCGGCATAGGTGCCGGCGCCCTGCTGTCGGCCACGCTGATACCGCTGCTGGCGCGCCAGAGCCTGGGCGCCGTCTGGTGGGCGCTGGCGGCGGTCTGCGCCTGGGCCGGTTGGCTGGGCTGGCGCCATGTGCGGCGGCTGCCGGTGCCTGCGCCCATTGCCATCACGCCCCATGCCCGGCCCGTGCCCGCCGCGCCCCTGTGGACGCTGCCCGTGGTGCTGGTGATGCTGGCCTATATGACGGACGCCTTCGGCTTTGTGCCGCACACGGTGTTCTGGGTGGACTACCTGGCGCGCGAGCTGCAGTTGGGCGATGCCTATGCCTCCACGCAGTGGGCCGTGTTCGGCCTGGGAGCCATTGCCGGGCCGCTGGTGGCCTCGCTGTGCGCCACGCGCTTTGGCTGGTGGGGCACGACCACGGGCGCCTATGCGGTCAAGACACTGGCCATTGCCATGCCGCTGTTCTGGGTGGGATTTGCGGGGCATGCGACCTCGTCCTTTCTGGTGGGCGCGCTGTCGCCGGGCATGGCGGCCATCACCTCGGGCTACCTGATGCAGCTGATCGGCCCCGTGCAGCACAAGCGCATGTGGGGCTATGCCACGGCGGCCTTTGCGCTGATGCAGGCCGTGTCGGGGTATTTCATGGCCTGGAGCTATGCGGGCCTGGGCTCGTACCAGCGCCTGTTCGTCATCGGCAGCGTGTCGCTGCTGCTGGGCACGCTCATGATCGCCGCCAGCCGCGCCAGCGCGCGCCGGCAGGCCGCCGCATGAGTGCGCGGATTCGAGACAGGAAACAAGGAGTCGTATGAGCACCGCAAAGACCGCGTGGATGGCCCGACTGGGCATGCGCCATCCCATCATCCAGGCCCCCATGGCCGGCACGTCCACGCCCGCGCTGGCGGCTGCCGTCACCGAGGCCGGCGGCCTGGGCTCGCTGGGCATTGGCGCCAGCGGAACGGAGCAGGCGCGCCAGCAGATCGTGCAGACGCGCGCGCTGACCTCGGGCGCCTTCAACGTCAACCTGTTCTGCCACCGGCCGGCCCAGGCCGATGCGCAGCGCGAGGCCGCCTGGCTGGCCCATCTGGCGCCCGAGTTCGCGCGCTTCGGCGCCGCGCCGCCTGCCACGCTCAACGAGATCTACGCCACCGCCGTCGGCAACGCGGCGCTGCAGGCCATGCTGCTGCAGGAGCGGCCCGCCGTGGTGAGCTTTCATTTCGGGCTGCCTGAGCAGGGCTTCATCGACGCGCTGCGCGCGGCCGGCGTCGTGACCCTGGCCAGCGCCACGTCGCTGGACGAGGCGCGCCAAGTGGAGCAGGCCGGTGTCGATGCCATCGTGGCCCAGGGCGTGGAGGCCGGGGGGCACCGCGGCACGTTCGATCCCGCGCAGGACCGCATGATGGGCACCTTCGCCCTGGTGCGCGTACTGGCCCGCAACACGGCCCTGCCGGTGATCGCGGCGGGCGGCATCATGGATGGCGAGGGCATTGCGGCCGCGCTGGGCCTGGGCGCCTGTGCGGCGCAGCTGGGCACGGCCTTCATCCTCTGCCCTGAATCGGCCGCCAGCCCGGCCTTCCGTGCCGAGCTGCGCAGCGAACGCGCCCACCACACGGGCATCACCGCCGCCATCTCGGGCCGGCCGGCGCGCGGCATGGTCAACCGACTGCATGCGCTGGGCGCCAGCCATGGCCAGCCCCTGCCCGACTACCCGCGCGTCTACGACGCAGGCAAGGCGCTGCACCAGGCGGCGTCCGCCCAAGGCAGCTCCGACTACGCAGCCCACTGGGCCGGCCAGGGTGCGCCGCTGGCGCGCGAGATGCCGGCCGCTGCGCTGGTGCAGACGCTGGCCGGCGAATTGGCGCGCGCTCAGAGGGCCTGATCGCTCAGGCAGGCATGTCCAGCGCCGCCAACCCCTGCTCCAGGTCGGCGATGAGGTCGCGCGGCGACTCCAGGCCGATGTGCAGGCGCACCACGGGCCCGCGCGCACTCCAGTCGGTGACGCTGCGCGCCTGCGCCATGTGCGCGGCCGTCGCCAGGCTCTCGTAGCCGCCCCAGGAGGCGCCGATGCCGAAGAGGCGCAGGCCGTCGATGAAGCGGTCCACGGCGGCCTCAGCGGTGCCTGGCTGCAGCTCCAGCGACACCAGGCCGTTGGTGCCCTGGCAGTCGCGCAGCCACAGCGCATGGCCGGGGTGCGTGGGCAGCGCGGGGCAGAACACGGTGGCCACGGCCGGGTGCTGCTGCAGCCAGTGCGCCACCTCCAGCGCATGCGCCTCGTGCATCTGCAGCCGTGCGGCCAGCGAGCGCATGCCGCGCAGCACCAGCCAGGCATCGTCGGGGCTGACCGCCATGCCGAAGGCATCGCAGCGCGCGGCCAGCGGCTCCCAGGCGGCCTCGGTGGTGGCCACGGTGCCCATCATCACGTCGGAGTGGCCCGACAGGTACTTGGTGGCTGCCATCACCGAGACATCGGCCCCCAGCGCCAGCGGCCGGTACTGGCAGCCCGATCCCCAGGTGTTGTCGGCCACGACCAGGGCGCCGCGCGCATGGGCCATGGCCGCCAGCGCGGGCAGGTCGCACATCTCGTAGACCAGCGATCCCGGGCATTCGGCATAGACCATGCGGGTGTTGGGGCGCATGCGCGCCTGGGCGTCGCTGCCATCGGCCGCGAAGAAGTCGTACTCGATGCCGTAGGGCCGCAGCCATTGCCCGGCCAGGTGGCGCACGGGCTGGTAGGCGCTGTCGGTCAGCAGCACATGGTCGCCGGGGCGCAGGTAGCTGAGCAGGGCCATGCCGATGGCCGCCAGGCCGGTGGGCAGCAGCCGCGTGCGGTGGGCTCCTTCCAGCTCGCTGACGGCGTCTTCCAGCGCAAAGCCGGTGGGTGTTCCGCGCGCGCCGTAGCTGAAGATGCGCTCGCCGGCGCGGCGCTCGCGCATCTCGCGCTGCTGTGCCGTGCTCTCGAACAGCACGGTGCTGGCGCGCACCAGGGGCGGGTTGACGGCCGTGCCGCCCGCATAGGCCGGGCGCTTGCCCGCATGCAGCAGCCGGGTCTGCAGGTCCAGCGCGGGGGCGCCAGGCACGGGGGCGTGTTCGGCAGCCATCAGTCGATCTTCGCGCCCGAGAGCTTGACCACGCGCGACCAGCGCTCCATGTCCTGGCGCAGCTGGGCGGCAAAGGCCTCGGGCGTATTGGCCACGACTTCGCTGCCGCCATCGACGACGAGCTTGGTCACTTCCGGCAGTTGCAGGGTGCGCACGATGGCGTCGTGCAGATAGGCCACGCGCTCGGGCGGCGTGCCGGCGGGGGCGAAGAAGCCGTACCAGTCCTCGAAGCGCGCATTGCGCAGGCCCAGTTCTTCCAGCGTGGGCACCTTGCCGAACACGCCGATGCGGCGCGGGCTGGTGACGGCCAGCGCACGCACCTGGCCCGCCTGGATCATGCCGGCCACGGACGAGGTGGAGGTGATCAGCACATCGACCTGCTGGCCCAGCAGATCGTTGATGGCCGGTCCCGCGCCCTTGTAGGGCACATGGGTCATGGGCACGCCGTTTTCCTTGGACAGCACCACGCCCACCAGGTGCGACAGCGTGCCGTTGCCGGGCGTGGCATAGGTGACGCGGCCCGGCTCGCCCTTGCTGCGCGCCACCAGGTCGGCAAAGCTCTTGAGGGGCGAGGCCGAGGCGACCACGATGGCCAGCGGCGCCGCGTTGATCTGCGTGATGGGCACGAAGTTCTTGAGCGGATCGAAGCCCGGCGCGCTGTAGAGCGCGGGGTTCACCGCCATCAGCGAGACCTGGCCCGTGAGCACGGTGTAGCCATCGGGCTTGGCCTCAGCTACGGCCTTGGCGCCGATGTTGCCGCCCGCACCGCCCCGGTTTTCCACCACGGAGGGCTGGCCCGTGGCCTCGGTCAGGCGCGTGGTGACCCAGCGTGTGCTGGCGTCGTTGCCGCCGCCCGGCGGGAAGGGCGAGATGAAGCGGATCGGCTGGGCCGGATAGCCGTTGCGCGCAGCCAGCGGCTCGGCCGTGGCCTGCGAGAGCATGGCCAGGGCCGCGAGGCCGGCGGCCAGCATCCTGGCCAGGGTGGGGATTGCGAACATGTCTTGTCTCCTGTCGTTATGTGATCTGATTTATGTCGCTCTACGGCAAGTCAGCGATATATGGCGCTGCCTTTGCAACTGACGTGACTTTGGCCAGGGGCACCAAGCAAGGGCCGCCCCCGCAGCGAGGGTGCCGTCCCCCTCCCGCGCAGCGAGAGAGGGGGAAGCGGCGAAGCCGCTCAGGGGGAGCTTCATGCACTCGGCAGGCGGAAGGCGGCCAGTTCCTGCGCGTCCAGTTGGGGCACCAGGCCCGTCTCCCAGGCCAGGTAGCGGCGTGCCGCTTCCTTGTTGCCGTCGTGGCGGTCGTGCACGAAGAACAGGTAGTCGATGCACTCGGCGTCGGTGGGGCTGTCGGGCGTGGCCTCGACGGGCAGGCCGGCCTGCTGCCATGCGGCCAGGCCGCCTTCGAGCAGCAGCGGCGCGGCGCCCTGCAGTTCCAGCGCGGCCCATTGCGCCATGCCGGGCTCGTCGGCCACCAGCACGATCTGGCGCGTCTCGCCGGCCAGATCGCTGGCAAGGCACGGGCGGATGGACCAGCGGGCCCCGGCGATGTGGCCTGCGCGGTACTTCATGCCCGCGCGCAGATCGACCACGGCCACCTCGCCCTGGCGCATGCGTTCGTGCAGGGCCTGCGCCGTGATGCCTGCCAGTGCGGGGACCTGGGGCGGCTGGGCCGGTGCCAGGTCCAGGCCGCTTTGCAGGCCGCCCCGCAGCACGCAGGCGTCATGGCCGAGCTGGCGCAGCCAGCTGGCCACCACGGGGGCGCGCACGCCATCGCTGTCGAACAGCACCAGGCGCGCACCGCGCACGCCCACGTACTGGTCGCCGGCCTGCATGAGCTGGCCGCCGGGCGTGTGCTGGGCACCGGGCAGCGAACCGGCCTTGAATTCCTCGGGCGTGCGCACATCGCACAGGAACAGCGTGCGCGCAGCATCCTGGCTCCAGGCGCGCACGGTGTCGGCATCGACCTCGGGCACGTCGAAGCGTTCGGCCAGGGCGCGGGCCTGGGCTTGCAGCGCGCTGCTGGCCGAGTCGTCGCCATAGCGCTGCGTGCCGCCGTGCTCCAGCGGCAGGTCGGCCAGGTACCAGCCCTGGGTGCCGTTCTCCAGCGCGTAGACGGGGTTGGGAATGCCCAGGTTGATCAAGGTCTGCGCGCCGATGATGGAGCGCGTGCGGCCCGCGCAATTGACCACGATGGGCGTGGCCGCATCGGGCACCAGGCGGCTCACGCGCAGCGCCAGCTCGCCATTGGGGCAGCAGATGGCGCCGGGGATGTTCATCTTGTGGAACTCGGAGACGGGCCGGCCGTCCAGCACCACCAGGGGCAGGCCCGCCGCCTGGCGCGCCGCCAGCTGCTGGGCCGTGATGCGCGGCGTGCCATAGGCGTGTTCGGCCAGCTCGCCAAAGGTCTTGGAGGGCAGGTTCACGCCAGCGAACAGCGTGTAGCCCGCAGCGCTCCAGGCCTTGGCACCGCCTTCGAGCACGGCGACCTGGGTATAGCCCAGGGCTTCGAGGCGGCGCGCGGCGCGCTCGGCCACGCCCGCGCTGGCATCGCCCTCGCCACCGTCGTAGGTGACGACGCGCACCTGCCGGCGCGGCACCAGGCGGGGCACATCCAGCTCCAGCCGGCTGTAGGGCAGGGGCGTGGCGTAGAACAGGTGCGATTCGCCGTACTGGCCGTGCTCGCGCACGTCGAGCAGCGCGATCTCCTGGCCGTCGTGCAGCCAGGATTTGAGGGTGTGGGCGTCAATGGATGCGGTCATTGCATGCGGTCCGGGAAAAAGATCGGCAAGGAATTTCGGGCAAAGCCCTGCCACGCGCGCCCCGTGGGGCGCGCTGCGGCATGGACAGTGAAAAGGCAGGAAGCGGGAGATAGCGGCCGGAAGGCCTGGGCTCAGCGGCGCGTCTGCACGCCGATGGCCATGGTCTGGCAGGTGCCGGTGGCCAGGTCGTAGCTGGTGCGCTCGTTGAGCGTCTCCAGCGCGCGGCCGTACATGTGCAGGTGGCGGATGACCTGCTCGCCCTGGATCTCCACGGAGTGGATGTCCTCGGGCATGAGGGCGATGCCCTGGCCTGGCGCCACCACCACGAGATCCGTCTCGCGCAGCGTGCCCTTGCCGGGGACGGAGCCGTCGTCGGTGCGCTCGTAGACGCGGTTGTGTTCCGTGCCTTCCACGGCGGCAATGCAGGCCCAGGTCGTGTGGTTGTGCGGCACGATGCGCTTGCCCGGGCGCATGACGTTGAGGTACAGCGCATAGCTCTGGTCGGCGTCCTCGGCAATCAGGTAGCGCGCCTGGTGCTCGCCCTCTTCGGGCGCAGCGTAGTCGGCCTGCTGCCAGAAGTCGCGGCGCGCGGCCAGGCCCAGCAGTTGCTGGAGCACGGCGTCCAGGCTGGCGCGCGTGGCCGCGTCCTCGCCAATGGCCTGCTTCATGCTGTCGATGGCTGCTGTCACGGCGGCGCTGCGCTGTTCGATGATGGTGTTGTTGTTGGTGGTGGTGTTCAAAGGAGGCTCCTTGTCGTCGTTGAAGTCCACTGTAGTGAGGCGCCCCGCCCGCAACAATCCACGCATGCCCAATAAATACTTCAATAAAATTGAAGTATGGAGACGCTTGACCTGGACCTGCTGCGCACCCTGGCCGCCATTGCCAGCCACGACAGCTTTGCCGCCGCCGCCGTGCAGATGGGGCGCACGCAATCGGCCATCACCCAGCAGATGCAGCGGCTGGAGGAGAAGATCGGCCACGCGCTGTTCGAGAAGCAGGGCCGGCAAAAACGCCTCACCGATCATGGCCAGCGCCTGCTGGGCTATGCGCGCCACATGCTGGCCATCCACGACGAGGCGCTGCGCAACCTGCAGCACCGCCAGGTGCAGGGCCTGGTGCGCATTGGCGCACCCCACGACGCGGCCGACAACATGCTGCCGCCCGTGCTGCAGGAGATCGCGCTGAACTTTCCGGGCATGCAGATCGACATCCATGTGGGGCGCAGCCCGTTCCTGATGGAGTCGCTCAAGCAGGGCGAGCTGGACCTGGCCATCTCCAACCGGGAGGATGAGGGCTTCGAGGGCTTTGCCCTGCGCTCCACACCCACGGTGTGGCTGTGCGGCGCGGGCTATGCCCATGACCCGGGCAAGCCCGTGCCCCTGGTCATGGCCGACGGGCCCAGCATCTTCCGGCGCCTGGGCTGCGATGCGCTGGATGCGGCCGGCATCGCCTGGACGCCGCGCCACACCTGCACCAGCCTGGTCGGCATACGCGCGGCGCTGCGCGCCGGCCTGGGCGTGACGGCACGCGGCGTGGAGCAGCTCGACCCGGGCCTGCGCGTGCTGGGCGCGGGCGACGGCATGCCGCCGCTGCCGGACCTGGCCTACCGCCTGTACATCCGCAGCCATGTGATCAGCCCCGTGACACGCCAGATCTTCGAGAACCTTCAGGCCCGCATGCGCCAGCCGGCGGGCTGAGCGCCGGGGCGCTTGGCGCGCGGCAGCGCTGGATGTGGCGGCGCTGGATGTGGCGGCGCACTTGACTGCACCGCTTGTAATGGGACTTATTCTCAAATAACATCCGCGCCACCGCCGCCCCCTCCAGCCGGCGTTTTTCGAGCCTTTCCAGGCCCCGTGCCATGCCATCTCCCACTCTTGCCCGCACCCATGACTGGTTCCGTGACTGGTTCCGTGACTACGGGCCGCTGATCTCCCGCATCCTCGCAGCGCTGTTTGGCGGCTACGCCGTGGCGGCGCTGGCCAGCGTGGCCGTGCTGGCCCTGCCGGCCGACCGCACGCAGGCGGCGATCTCGGGCACCTTGCTGAGCTTTGCCGTCTACGCGGGCGCGGTAATCTGGGTGTTTGCCGTGCGCAGCGCCCGGCGCGCCTGGGCCGGGCTGCTGGTCGCCGCCCTGGTGCTGGC
>JAAIGE0100263932.1_pt1 | contig 30139 bp, 42 predicted proteins | sample 6487951 | NCBI WGS metagenome assembly JAAIGE01 (sample SAMN13974128, study PRJNA590717) | phyllosphere metagenome | biome: tomato field; feature: multiple bacterial spot infested tomato fields; material: tomato leaves; isolation source: leaves from tomato fields | host: Solanum lycopersicum ...
GCGGCCCCCCAAATCACTGGCGGATTACGGGCACACCGAGCCTAGGCGAGGTGCCGAGTGGTGGGGCAAGAGCGTTTTGCTTACTTTTGCGCTTTTCAAAAGTGAGCCGCTGTCAGAGCGGAACCCTAGGTGGCCGTTACCGCAGGAATGGATATGTACACAATCCAACTGTGTTGACTGCCAGGTCGCCATCGCAGGCAAGCCAGCTCCCACAGTTTGATCGCGGGGCGTCAGGGAGATAGGCGCCGGCTGTCCGGACGTCACGGGAGCAAGCTCCCTCGCCACAGCTTTAGCGTCGTGCCGAAGCTGTGTCGATACCTATACCGCGATGGCGGTATACCAGCGCCCGATAGGTAGACTGACCCGCCGCCTTCGCAGGCAAGCCAGCCCACATTTGACCCGTGTCGCGTCAGTTAAATATTGTTAAGGCACATGCGCTGAAATGGAGCCGGGATTAACCGGCGCCAGGCAGGTACAATAGTGGCCCCCTTTTGTTACGGCCCTTGTCATGACTGACCCCATACGCCTCTCCAAACGCCTTATCGAACTGGTCGGTTGCTCCCGTCGGGAGGCTGAGCTGTTTATCGAAGGCGGCTGGGTCTCGGTGGACGGCGAAGTGATCGACGAGCCGCAGTTCAAGGTCACTGACGAAAAAGTCGAGCTGGATCCAGAAGCCAAAGCCACCGCGCCAGAGCCGGTGACCATCTTGCTGCACGCCCCCGCAGGCGTGGATGCTGAAACCGCCATGGCCTCGATCAGCGCCGATACCCTCTCTGAAGAACACCGCTTCGGCAAGCGCCCGCTCAAGGGCCACTTCCTGCGCCTGAGCGCCAGCGCCGACCTGCAAGCCAAGGCCAGTGGCCTGCTGGTGTTCACCCAGGACTGGAAGATTCTGCGCAAGTTGACCGCCGATGCCGCCAAGATCGAGCAGGAATACGTGGTGGAAGTCGAAGGCGACATGGTTGCCCACGGCCTCAACCGCCTGAACCATGGCCTGACCTACAAAGGCAAAGAGCTGCCGGCCGTCAAAGCCAGCTGGCAGAACGAGAACCGCCTGCGCTTTGCGATGAAAAACCCGCAACCGGGCGTGATCGCGCTGTTCTGCGAAGCCGTTGGCCTGAAAGTCATCGCCATCCGCCGCATCCGCATCGGCGGCGTGTCCATCGGCAAGGTGCCAGTGGGCCAATGGCGTTACCTGTCCGGCAAAGAGAAGTTTTAAGCCGTTCCCCTTTTCCCGACACCGCCTGATTCCGGCGGTGTCATCCGTTGAATACCAGGATTGCCCACCATGATTCACAACGACGTACTGCGCAGCGTGCGCTACATGCTCGACATCAGCGACAACAAGATGGTCGAGATCATCAAGCTCGGCGGCATGGACGTGACCAAGGAAGACCTGCTGACCTACCTCAAGAAAGACGAGGAAGAAGGCTTTGTGTTCTGCCCGGATGAAGTCATGGCCCACTTCCTCGATGGCCTGGTGATCTTCAAGCGCGGCAAGGACGAAAGCCGCCCGCCGCAGCCGATCGAAACCCCGGTGACCAACAACATCATCCTGAAAAAGCTGCGTGTGGCCTTCGAACTGAAGGAAGACGACATGCATGCCATCCTCAAGGCGGCGGAGTTCCCGGTGTCCAAGCCAGAGCTGAGCGCGCTGTTCCGCAAGTTCGGCCACACCAACTACCGCACCTGTGGCGACCAGTTGCTGCGCAACTTCCTCAAGGGCTTGACCCTGCGGGTTCGTGCTTAAGCCATGAGCTATCAAGTCTCACCGGTCGGCTTCGTGCGTTCCTGCTTCAAGGAGAAGTTCGCCATCCCGCGCCAACCGCAACTGGCACCGGCTGCCCGCGGCGTGCTGGAGTTGGTGGCGCCGTTCGACCAGGGTGAGGCGGTGCAGGGGCTGGAGCAGGTCAGCCATGTGTGGCTGCTGTTCCTGTTCCACCAAGCCCTGGAAGACAAGCCGCGCCTGAAAGTGCGCCCGCCACGCCTGGGGGGCAATACCTCCATGGGTGTGTTTGCTACCCGTGCGACCCATCGTCCCAATGGCATCGGCCAGTCGGTGGTGAAGCTGGACAAGGTGGAGCCGGGGCGGCTGTGGATTTCCGGCATAGATTTGCTCGATGGCACGCCGGTGCTGGATATCAAGCCGTATGTGCCGTATGCCGATAGCGTTGATGCGGCCACCAACCACATCGCCAGCGATGCGCCCGCGCTGATCGGCGTGCAATGGCTCAAGGCAGCGCTGCAACAGGCGCAAGGCCATGCCCAGCGCCTTGGTGAACCGTTGGTAGAGTTGATTGATCAGTGCCTGGCGCAAGATCCGCGACCGGCCTACCAAACGCCCGGCCCTGAGCGTGAATACGGTGTGCGGTTCTGGGACGTGGATGTGCGCTGGCACTACCCGGAGCCGGGGATGATTTGTGTGCTGGAAGTGGTTCCGGCGCAGTAAATCGCAGAAACGCAAAAGCCCGCGCTGCCTTCACAGGCAACGCGGGCTTTTCTTTGCAACACATTCAACTGTAGGAGCGAGCTTGCTCGCGAAAAACGAGCAGGCACCGCGTTCAGTCAAGATGCCAGCGTTATCGTTGACGGTCTTCGCGAGCAAGAACTAGGCGTCCCCCTCGCTCCTACAAGTGACCCGAAGTCACTTTTCGACGAACGCGCGCTCGATCAGGTAGTCACCCGGCTCACGCATCCGTGGCGAAACCTTGAGGCCGAAGCTGTTCAACACTTCGCTGGTCTCATCCAACATGCTTGGGCTGCCGCACAGCATGGCGCGGTCGTCCTCGGGGTTGATCGGTGGCAGGCCGATGTCGCTGAACAGCTTGCCACTGCGCATCAGGTCGGTCAGGCGGCCTTCGTTTTCGAACGGCTCGCGGGTTACGGTCGGGTAGTAGATCAACTTGTCACGCAGGGCCTCGCCGAAGAACTCGTTCTGCGGCAGGTGCTCGGTGATGAATTCGCGGTAGGCGACTTCGTTGACGTAGCGCACGCCGTGGCACAGGATGACTTTTTCGAAACGCTCGTAGGTCTCCGGGTCCTGGATCACGCTCATGAATGGGGCGAGGCCAGTACCGGTGCTGAGCAGATACAGATGCTTGCCCGGCTTCAAATCGTCAAGCACCAGGGTGCCTGTCGGTTTTTTGCTGATGATGATCTCGTCGCCTTCCTTCAGATGCTGCAACTGGGAAGTCAGCGGGCCATCGGGCACCTTGATGCTGAAGAACTCCAGATGCTCTTCCCAGTTCGGGCTGGCAATGGAGTAAGCGCGCATGAGCGGGCGGCCGTTGGGCTGTTGCAGGCCGATCATCACGAACTGACCGTTCTCGAAGCGCAGGCCCGGATCGCGGGTGCACTTGAAGCTGAACAGAGTGTCGTTCCAGTGATGAACACTGAGGACACGCTCGTGGTTCATGTTGCTCATGTACGGGGGACTCCTGGAAATGGGTCTGCGCCAAAGGTAAGGATGCGCAATTGCACAGCATTCTAATGGCGGCGACAATATCTGTTAACTGGATTATTAAGATAAGGGTTATCGGTTATATCGATATGCGATTTACTCTCCGTCAACTGCAAGTTTTCGTCGCCGTCGCCCAGCAGGAAAGCGTCTCGCGCGCTGCTGGCCTTCTGGCCTTATCTCAATCCGCCGCCAGCACCTCAATTACCGAGCTGGAGCGTCAATCCAGCTGTCAATTGTTCGACCGCGCCGGTAAACGCCTGAGCCTCAACGCCCTCGGTCACCAGCTATTGCCCCAGGCTGTGGCATTGCTGGACCAGGCCAAGGAAATCGAAGACCTGCTCAACGGCAAGTCTGGCTTCGGCTCGCTAGCGGTCGGGGCGACGCTGACCATCGGCAATTACCTGGCGACGCTGTTGATTGGCAGCTTTATGCAGCAACACCCCGAGAGCCAGGTAAAGCTGCATGTGCAGAACACTGCGCATATCGTGCACCAGGTGGCGCACTACGAAATTGACCTGGGTCTAATTGAAGGCGACTGCAGCCATCCGGATATCGAGGTGCAAACCTGGGTAGAAGATGAGCTGGTGGTGTTCTGCGCCCCTCAGCATCATTTGGCCAAGCGCGGCGTGGCCACCATGGACGAATTGACCCACGAAGCGTGGATCCTGCGGGAACAAGGCTCGGGCACGCGCCTGACCTTCGACCAGGCCATGCGTCATCACCGCAGCGCACTGAATATCCGCCTGGAGCTGGAGCACACCGAGGCGATCAAACGGGCAGTAGAGTCGGGCTTGGGGATTGGCTGCATTTCGCGGCTGGCGCTGCGCGATGCGTTCCGCCGTGGCAGCCTGGTGCCGGTGGAAACCCCGGACCTGGACCTGGCCCGGCAGTTCTACTTCATCTGGCACAAGCAGAAGTACCAGACCTCGGCGATGCGCGAGTTTCTCGAACTGTGCCGCGCTTTCACCGCAGGGGTGCAGCGCAGCGACGAGATCGTGCTGCCGAGTATCGCGTGATCGTCAGATCAGGATCACGGCCCATACCAGGGTGATCATGGTCAGTGCCACGAATTGCGCGGCGCTGCCCATGTCCTTGGCATTCTTGGACAGCGGGTGACGGTCCAGGGAAATACGGTCAATGGCCGCTTCTACCGCTGAGTTGAGCAATTCGACGATCAGCGCCAACAGGCACACTGCAATCAGCAGCGCCCGTTCAACCCGGCTGACCTGCAGGAAAAAACTCAGGGGGATCAGGATGACGTTCAGCAACACCAACTGGCGGAATGCCGCCTCGCCAGTGAAAGCTGCACGCAGGCCATCCAGGGAATAGCCCCCTGCGTTGAAGATACGTTTGATACCGGTTTGACCCTTGAAAGGCGACATAGATGTAGGCAACTGAACCAAAGAAGTGGGGAAGCTAGATCACGCAAAGTCAAAAAAGCGTGAAGCGGCTGTAACTTAATGTTGCGAAATAGACTCAAGTTGCTGCAACAGCAACGCCGCCTGGGTGCGCGTACGCACGCCTAACTTGCGGAAAATCGCCGTAACGTGGGCCTTGATGGTCGCTTCGGACACACTCAACTCGTAGGCAATCTGCTTGTTCAACAACCCTTCGCAGACCATGGTCAATACCCGGAACTGCTGGGGCGTCAAGCTGGCCAGGCCATCGCGGGCGGCCTTGGCTTCATCGGACACATTGATTTCTTCAAACGCCTGGGGTGGCCAGGACACATCGCCGTCCAACACCGTACGCACAGCTTTCTGGATATCTTCCATCGCGCTGGACTTGGGAATGAAACCGCTGGCGCCAAACTCCTTGGAGCGCACCACCACATCGGCTTCTTCCTGGGCCGAGACCATCACCACCGGTATTTGCGGGTATTGCCCACGCAGCAGCACCAACCCGGAGAAACCGTAGGCGCCCGGCATGTTCAGGTCGAGCAACACCAGGTCCCAGTCGGATTTTTCAGTGAGGCGGGCTTCCAGTTCGGCAATACTGGCCACTTCGACCAGACGTACATCGGGGCCAAGGCCCAGGGTTACGGCCTGATGCAGTGCGCTGCGAAACAGCGGGTGGTCATCGGCAATCAGGATTTCGTATGTGGCCATTGGTTAAATGATCCTGTTTTTTATGGGAGCCCTGATGGGTTCAGGGTTCACCAATACACAAGGCGACGGCCAGGCAGCGATCGCCACAGGGCCCGTTCAACGTCAAAAACACATGAAACGACGTCGATAATTCACGGTTGCACCCAATCGGCGCACAGCATGCCCAGCGTAGCCTGGAGGGTCAAGCACTACGCCCGTGGGGATTTTAGCGGGTTGCGGGCTTACAGTGCCATCATGCAAACGTCGTCTGGTTATCCCGCCGGGATGTAGGGTGCAAGGCGGGTATGCACGGTGTCCGCCGCATCCAGTGGCAGTTGGAACTTGGCAGCCAGGTAATGGGTGCTGAACACATCAAGGTAGGCATCCAGCACTTCGCTGGCGGCCAGGTCATCGGCCAGTTCCAGGCACAGCGCCGCCACCTCGGCGGTGCAGAAATGATCATCACGCTTGGAGCGCCGTAGCTTGTAACGCGACAGCTGCTCGGGCGCCAGGCTCAGCACGGGTAAATGTTCCAGGTAGGGGCTTTTGCGAAACATCTTGCGCGCTTCGCTCCAAGTACCGTCCAGCAGAATGAACAGCGGGCGCTTGCCCTCCTCCACGCACACTTCACTGACCACCCGTTGCGGCGCCACGAATTCACCGGGAAATACGATATACGGTTGCCACTGCGGGTCGGCCAGCAACCTGAGTAGCTCAGGGTCGACTTCGGTGCGCGACCAGGCGAACGCTGTGGTGTCGTGTATGACATCGGCGATCAGCCAGCCTGTGTTGCTGGGTTTCATCGGCTCTACGTCATGCATCAACAGGCACATGGCGGACTTGGCTTCTACCTGCGGCCGCCAGGCACATAGGCAGTATTCGGGAATGACCCGACAGCCGGGACAGCGCTCAGCACGCGAACCCCGATTGAGAAACGGCCTGACGGCACGCGCCAGACGCTGGGTACGCAAACGGGAGACGGCGTGGCTCATCGGGCACGCGGCGAAGAAAAGGAAATCGACACGGAACAAACTCGTGAAAAACAGAAGTCCCGCAGTTTACCAGCGATACGCCTGGCTGTAGTGGCAAGGGCTCACCTATAATTGCGCGCCACTGAACGCACAGCCCAGTGGCTGGTCTATGCACCAGTAACCGAATCAGGAGAGTTTCATGCTGCGTTCCATGCTGCGCCTTGTTGCCCCATCCGTCGCCCTTGCGCTGGTCTTGCCTATGGGCGCCCATGCGGCCTCGCTGCTGGAGGCTCAAATGAACAAGAAGCTGCAAAGCGTCGCGGCTGAAAGCAACAAAGACCTGCCCCGGGAAATCGATGAAAAAACCCTGGAAGTCGCCTACACCGTTGAAGGCATGCAGCTGATCGATCACCTTAGCGTGCTGCCCGACCGTGCCGAACAGATGCGCGCCAACCCCAAGGCTGTGTATTTCCAGCTGGGGCGCAGCGTGTGCACCAACCCAGGCTATCGCGAGCTGATGGCCAAGGGCGCAGTGATGCGCTATGAAATCACCGAGAACAAGACCAATCGCCCGGTGGCTTCGGTCAAGTTCGCAGAGTCCGATTGCCCGGCGCCAGCGAAGAAGAAAAAGTAACCTCTGCTTGGCTTGACCCTCCCGCGCTGCTTCCCAGCGGCGCGCCCCCTTGCTCTGCGTTTGCCGCCAACGACTAAACCGCGTAATAAGCCACCAATAAGCGGTTGCCAGCCAAGGGTTTTTCGGCCCATGATCAGTTCATCCCAGATGCCCGCCCACCACAGCTTTTAATGCTGTTCTGTCATATTTTCAGGGCAAAAAAGGCCTGCCCTCCTGCGGCATGCCGCGACACAAGCAGTGTCGTGGCCCAGGCGACGTTTTCGTCGACTACCCAGGCCCTGTAAAGAAGGAGAAATTGAATGCCTTATGAATCAGATGACTTGCTGCTTCGTCCTTTTGAAAAAAACGGGACCGACCTCACTCAGCAGGTCGACGCACAAATTCAGTTGATCGCCCCCAACAGTCCGAATATTCCTCTTTATCGAGACATGATTCTCACTGTCTTGCGCATGGCCCAGGACGACCGTGACCGCTGGAACGCCAAGATCACCCTGCGCGCCATCCGTGAACTAGACCATGCCTTTCGCGTTCTCGAACAATTCAAGGGCCGGCGCAAAGTCACGGTATTCGGCTCGGCGCGTACGCCAGTGGAAAGCCCCCTGTATGCGCTGGCCCGAGAGGTGGGTGCGGCGTTGGCACGTTCCGACCTGATGGTCATCACCGGTGGCGGTGGCGGCATCATGGCTGCTGCCCACGAAGGCGCGGGCCTGGAGCACAGCCTGGGGTTCAATATCACCCTGCCCTTTGAACAGCACGCCAACCCGACCATTGATGGCACCGAAAACCTGCTGTCATTCCACTTCTTCTTTACTCGCAAGCTGTTCTTCGTCAAGGAAGCCGACGCGCTGGTGTTGTGCCCCGGTGGTTTCGGCACCCTCGACGAGGCATTGGAAGTGCTGACCCTGATCCAGACCGGCAAGAGCCCGCTGGTGCCGGTAGTGCTACTGGATGCGCCAGGCGGTGGGTTCTGGCAAGGCGCCCTGGACTTCATCCGCAGCCAGTTGGAAGCCAATCGCTATATCCTGCCCACCGACCTCAAACTGGTCCGTCTGGTCTACAGCGCTGAAGAGGCGGTAGACGAAATCAACCAGTTCTACGCCAACTTCCACTCCACCCGTTGGTTGAAACGTGAGTTTGTGGTGCGCATGAATCATCCCCTGAGTGAGCGCGCCCTCGCCCATATGCAGCAGGCGTTTGCCAGCCTGCGGCTCAGTGGCGAATTCCAGCAACTCGCCTACACGGGCGAAGACCATGACGAACCGCGGTTCAGCCATTTGACGCGCCTGGTATTCAATTTCAACGGTCGCGATCAGGGGCGGCTGCGGGAGTTGGTGGATTACATCAACCTGCCGGAGAACTGGGCGCACGCTCAGGGCAAGGCCCAGCAACGGATGACGCCAGAGACGGCGTGACTTTTTACAGGCGAAAAAAAAGGCCCACTATTTTCATAGTGGGCCTTTTGTTTTTTGGCGTTCAGTCGTCCATATCCCGACCGCTCAACAAGCGGCTGATCATGTCCATCGAAAACCCGCGATAACTCAAGAAGCGACCTTGCTTCGCACGCTCCCTGGCATCAATTGGAAGGTGGCCCGCAAACTTTCGACGCCAGGTTTCCTCCAATTGCGACTGCCAACTGATACCGCACTCACGTAGCGCGAGGTCGATATCGGCACGTTGCAGGCCACGTTGGCTCAACTCTTCGCGAATCCGCGCAGGGCCATAACCGGAGCGTGCGCGGTAAGACACAAAACTTTCAAGGTAACGGGCTTCCGACAACAGCCCTTCTTCCGTCAACCGGTCGAGGGCTGTTTCGATCATCTCAGGCTCTGCACCGCGCTGACGCAACTTGCGCGTCAGCTCGACTCGACCATGCTCGCGGCGAGCGAGCAGGTCCATTGCCGTGCGCCGAACGGCGACGAGCGTATCCAGTACAACAGTCATCGTTTGCTTCAGATATCAGTGTCGGCTTCTTCCACTTCTTCAACCGGCTCACGGTTGGCAGCCGCTTTTACATCTGGCGCGGCAGTCAGCAGCTTGTCGCGGATCTGCTTCTCAAGCGTGGCAGCGATATCCGGGTTATCCGCCAGGAACTTGGCCGAGTTGGCCTTACCCTGACCGATCTTGCTGCCGTTGTAGGCATACCAGGCACCGGACTTCTCGACGAAACCGTGCAGCACGCCCAGGTCGATCATCTCGCCGTTCAGGTAAATACCCTTACCGTAGAGAATCTGGAACTCGGCCTGACGGAATGGCGGCGCCACTTTGTTCTTCACAACCTTGACGCGGGTTTCGCTACCCACAACCTCGTCGCCTTCCTTCACCGCGCCGGTACGGCGGATATCCAGACGGACCGAAGCGTAGAACTTCAGCGCGTTACCACCGGTGGTGGTTTCCGGGCTACCGAACATCACGCCGATCTTCATACGGATCTGGTTGATGAAGATCACCAGGCAGTTGGCGTTCTTGATGTTACCGGTGATTTTACGCAGCGCCTGGGACATCAAGCGGGCTTGCAGGCCCACGTGCATGTCGCCCATTTCGCCTTCGATTTCAGCCTTGGGCACCAGGGCCGCCACGGAGTCGACCACGATCACGTCGATGGCGTTGGAGCGCACCAGCATGTCGGTGATTTCCAGGGCTTGCTCGCCGGTGTCCGGCTGGGAAACCAGCAGATCATCGACGTTGACACCCAGCTTGCCGGCGTATTCAGGATCCAGGGCGTGCTCGGCGTCGACGAACGCACAGGTGGCGCCCATTTTCTGCGCCTGGGCAATCACCGACAGGGTCAGGGTGGTTTTACCGGAAGATTCAGGACCGTAGATTTCAACGATACGGCCTTTTGGCAGGCCGCCAATGCCGAGCGCGATGTCCAGACCCAGAGAGCCAGTGGAAATAGCCGGGATCGCCTGACGGTCGTGATCGCCCATACGCATTACGGCACCCTTGCCGAATTGACGTTCGATCTGACCCAGGGCCGCAGCCAAGGCTTTCTTCTTGTTGTCGTCCATTAAAGTCCTCACGTAATCAATAAGGCCTGACGGCCAACACCTGTATAAGTAGACAGTATTGTTCCACAAAGATCGGTGATCGCCTACCCCTGATTGTCTATTTCTGCTGCAGCTCGTCGCAACAAGCCCTCCAGCGCGGCTTTCACCGTTTGTCGGCGGACCTCGTCGCGGTTGCCGGGGAAGTGCGCAAGCTCGGCCGTAATTTCGTCGCCCACGGCAAAGGCCAGCCAAACGGTGCCTACAGGCTTGTCCGGCGAGCCGCCATCGGGGCCGGCCACACCGCTGACCGCCACGGCAAATCGGGCCAGGCTTTTTTCCTGCGCGCCCCGGGCCATCGCTTCCACCACTTCCTGGCTGACGGCCCCGACTTTGGCGAACAGTTTTTCCGGCACATTCAGTTGCCGGGTCTTCTGTCGGTTGGAATAAGTGACATAGCCCGCCTCGAACCAGGCCGAACTGCCCGGGATGCGCGTGATGGCTTCGGCAATACCGCCGCCGGTACAGGACTCGGCAGTGGTGACGTGGGCACTGAGCACCTGCAAACGGCGCCCCAGTTCGGCAGCCAGTTGAGTGATTTCCTTCACGGTCGTCTCCAGGAATGGGCGGGGGTTTGCCTACCCTACAGGAGCCCATCGACCATGCAAGACACAGAGTGCATCAAGAGACTAATGCGCGACGGCCTGCACCTGCCACACATGCACCATGAGCAGGCACACACCGACCGAGCGAAACGCACCTAGGAAACGCACAGCACCGCCTTCGCTCGCACCCACAACTGCAAACGGTCGTCCAGGCCGTTGAGGCCGCCGTTGATGCGGCGGGTGATGGTGGTGAACTGGTCTTTGTCGGCGAGTTCATTGAGACCGTTGCTTTGCCAGAACCAGGCGGCGGATTCGCAGGCCCACTGTGGCTGCTCCAGCAACTGCGGTTGTCCAAGCAAGCGATCGTCACCGAACAGCGCTTGGCTGCACGCCATGTAATTGCGGCGCCCGGTGATCTGGATCAGCCCCCTGCCCCGATACATTTGCCCATCACCGTCCGCCTCAGGGGTGTTGCCCAGCCGCGCGGCCAAGCTGCCAGTGTCGTACTTGCTCAGGTATTGATCACTGCCCAGTTCGCGCACGTACTGCAACTGGGCAGACTCGTGGCCAACTTGGGCGAGGAAGGCGGCAACGCGACGGGCCGTATTGATCTGATGCCCCGCAAAGGCCGCATTTAGAAAGGTTAAAAAAATGCCCGCGCGAAGGCGAGCTCCAGGCATGACACCCAGAAGCTGAGCATGTGTGATGACCATGGGTTTTACTCTAAGGAAGCCTCTACACCGACAAACCGCTGGCCTGGACCGTACTCCGATAGCCACCTTTGCGTTCGCCCTTGGATTTCACCGTTTTAATCGACCAGCGCCCTTGCATGAACCCCGGCCACGACTCATCCAGCAGCAACAGGCCTTCAGCAGCCAACGAGGGGTTGCCAGGGCAGACCACATCGATCTGCAACCCTTCGCGCCCCACCCGCCGCATCTCTCCCTGCGCCGCCGAGCGCGCTTCGTCCTCGCTCTGGTATCGCTGTGTCACCACTTTGAAGGGAGCGACGCCCACCTGGATGACATGCTGTTTGCCGCCTGCGGCATCCCACCATGAGGTTTGCGCGCCGTTGTATTTGGCACGGCTGGCGTCGGTGAAGCTGGCGCTGATGAACGCGCGCTCACCCGGACGATTGTCATGGGTGATCGACAACCGCACATCCGGCAATGCCTTGCCCGACAGCGTCTTGATCTGGCCTTTACGCCCCAGTACATACAGCTCATCGACAGGCTTGGCCACCGCATCGAAGCGCTTGGCCAGGCGCGTGAGAAAAGCCATGTCGCTTTCATTGGTCTGATCGATATGCGCGATGGGCTCACCGTCGAGTTCAGGCGCCACACGCGGGGAAAAACCGTACCGAGTGGTCAGTTGACGAAACAGCGCCCCCAGGGTTATCGGCCCATGGCTGGCAGTGCGTCGCTGTTTGAATTCGTGCTCGTCGAACGGTGCCGCCGTGGCCACCAGTACCAGGCGCAATGGAAACATCGAGGGCGTACGCTGGGTGATCTTGAACACGCCCTTATCCACTAGGCCCGATTCCAGGTATCCAACACGCAGGCCGATTTTGCCGCCCAGATCGGGCAGCCCTTCAAGCCCCTCGATATCGAGGGTCAGCTTCAGTTGATCAGATACAAACCCCGCTGCGTCGGTGTGTTCCCACTCCAATAACCGCTCGTTAAATAGCGCGGCATTGGTTCCATAAAGCTCCACTACAGGTGTAAATCCGAGTGCCATGATGGCTCCTTAATCCCAGGCGGAAACCGGCCGGCTTGCGACCGGTTGCGCATCCAATTCGGGCACCAGCACACTGACGCCCGCAGGCAGTACTGCGCCCTGTTCGGCCAACTCCGGATTCAAGCGCCACAACGCCTCTTCTGCGGCATCATCACTGCGCCCCAGTTGGCGGTAGAGCAACAGGTTCACCGAGTCGCCGGCAATACTTCGAACCCTACGCATTGACGAACTCCTCCAGTACCAACGACCAATTGATCACCATGGCCGTACCGTCGTCGATCACGCTGGCTTGTTTTTCACTGATCGACTTGATGGTCCATAGCCCCCAGTTACGCCCTAATCCGTCTACCAAAGGCAGCGGCGTGCGCAGGGCCTGCAGGGCGCGCAACTCATCCAGGCGCGCCATGCCCTTGGCACGCGCAGCCTTGCCGCCCAATGCCAGCGTTTCTAGCCCCTGGCCGACCTGGCTGGATTTAGGTTTGCCGGCAATGATGTCTAGGCTGACCCACCCCCCGCTGCTACCTCGGTCAAGGGTGTCGTAGGCGAACCCACGGGACAGCCCGAAAATAAAAGTGCCCAAGACCATCTGTTGTCGCATCACACAGCTCCATCGGTGAGTGCTGCGCCGCGTCGGGTCGCCAGCAGGTTGTCCATCGACAGCGGAGTAAATTGCGCTTCGATCTGTTGCACCACGAGCGCCGCCAGTTGTTGATGGCTGGCTTGCTCAGGCGCGGTGATGGTGATTTGCGGGGCGAAGTTGATTTGGCGGTTGTCGGCTTGAGGGGCGTTGAGGTTTCTGCTGACCTCTGTGGGGGATGGCAGGCGATCGCCCGTCCCCATCACTTTTTCAGCCAGCCACGCACCGACGTCACTGCCCACGAAAGTGCCCACGGCACCACCGACTACCTTGCCGATTGCGCCACCGGCGACGCCTCCCATCACCCCGCCCAACACTGTGCCGGCACCCGGAACGACCGAACCGATAACAGCTCCCGCCAGCGTGCCGACCGCTCGGCCAATCGCCATCCCGGCCACATCACCAACGACACCGCCGGCAACACCGCCGCCGATAGAGCCCACGCTGGTGCCAACCGCTTGACCCAGGTTTCCGGTCATCGCGCCTCGCGTCATCTCGACACCAGCCTGGGCCACCACCAAACCCAGGGGCACCCCTTTGGCCAGCGTGCTCACCTTCGCCGCTTTGCCAGAGATGCCAGGGCCGGAAGCAGACGGGCGATTACCGCTGTGCTCGTCATTGCTCGGGGCTTTGCGCTGGCTGCCCGGCGGTGTGGTTTTATTCCCTGCTGCCGGCCCCTCTCCGAGTACTTTCCCTGCGACCTTTTCGAAAATCTTGTCCTTCACGGCACCGAAAACACCGGAAACCACCGGGATCAGCACCGCACCCGCCAGGGTGACGGCTGCGGCAGCCTTGGGCAGGCCTTCCGCGAGCCAAGCCACGCCGCTGACCAGGCCGTTCATTGCGGTCAGCGAGGTATCCACAACGGGGGCCAACGCTGTATCAGAGGCGGTGCTCAAGCGTGTGGTACTGGCCTCGTAGGCTTGCCGACGTGCGTAAGTAGAGTCCGCACGAACCGCGGCCGAACGCAGCACCGAACCTTGGTCGCCCAGCGTCGAAGTGGCGTAGGTGGACTTTTCTGCGACCAGCGAAAAGGCCTGTTTCACGCTGTCGATCACCGGTACCAGGCTCAAAATCGTCTGGTTGCCGTCGAACAACTGCGTCGCCAGCACCGCCTGCCTTTCAGCGGGTTGCGACTTGAGCGCCTCCAGCACCGTAAGCACGGCCTGCGGGGCGTCCTGTTTCATGCCCGCCGCGAGTACTTTTGGATCAAGCTTGAGCTCTGCCCAGGCACTGCGTTGCCCTGCAGAGGCGTTGTCGCCTTTAGCCAGGACGGTGCTGATTTTTTCCAGCCCGGCACCGGCAACAGCCTTGCTGTTACCTGCGCTCAACAACGCCGCCGACAGCGCTGCAGCCTGTTCGGGGCTCATGCCCGCAGCCTTCGCGGCAGCGCCCTGCTGTTGCACGATAGCGCCGATATCCGCCGATTCGGCCTTGAGCGATACCTGAGTGCCCAGCACGTTTGTTGCGTCGGCAAGGTCCAAGGCTTGTGCGCGATCAAGGTGCATTGACTCGCGCCAGCCGCCCATGAGTTCGCCGGCATTTTTGACGTCGATCTTGAACGCGGTCGCCATGATTGCGGCGTCGCGGGTGAACTGCTGCAGGTCTGCCTGGCGCCCAACGGGGTCAATATTGCCTGAAGCGTCCTTACGATCGCTGCCAATACCTGTGCGGGCGGCGGCATACTCGACCTTAGCGAGGTCGACGGCGCTGGCACCACTGGCGGCCACCACCGGCTCGGATGCCATGGCAAGGTTGGCTTCGCGCAATGCCTTGCGCTCATTGCGAGTAAACCTCAACAGTTGATCAAGGTCGGTCATCGCGGCGTCCAGCGCCTGCGAGGGTGTGCGCTTGTCTGTAGCCGCGACGGTCTTCGTACCCTCTGCGTTCCCGGCAGTTTGAGCTTGCCGGGCGTCCATCACCTTGAGCAACGAGACGTTGAACAGCTCCAGCGTATCGACCAACCGTACCTGCCCGTCCGCCAGATGCTTGATCTGCAAGCTGGCATCGGCCAATGCCAATGCCAAATTCGCCGTACTCCCCGGTGCCTCCAGCGGGCTCGCCAGAGTTTGCGCCATAGGCTTGAGGCTGGCTTGTGCCCCTGCCATTGCAAGTGAGCCCTGAGTCATCACGCCTTCCTTGGCAATGGCTGACCCCGCTCCATGGTTACTGTCTGCCATTGCGCTCTACTCCTGTTTAACGCCAAGACGACTGATTGCGATGTCGTAGCGGCGCAATGCTTTGCCGGCTTCCCAATCGAGGATTTCCGCTTCGTTTACCGAGTAAACCAGCGGCACTACATCGAGGATCACTTCGATGTCGCGCTCCGAAAGAAGTCCGCCGGTTTGTTTAAAAAATCGTCAATGCGCTCCTGCAGTTCGGTCCAGTCGGGCACGGTCAGGCCGGCAAGATCGGGAATCATCAGGCCGGTGCAGTGAGCGGTGATGAACTCGGCCCGGTCTTTGTTAGTGGCGAGTTTTTTCATCACCTTGGTAGCGCGCAAGGCGGGCATTTCCAGGGTGACGCTGGTGAGAGTGCGACCGCTCGCGTCCAGCGGCAGCAGCAAGGCAACTTGTTCGCACGTCAACGACTCGCGCGGGCTATCGGTTTGCGCGAGAAAAAACGATGCAGGTCGGGTCGACATTTCGTGTACGTACTGCGCAATGCTCACGTAGTCCGGGCGCTTGAGTTGGTCGAGCTCTTTTTCCGACAGGCCGGTGGCGAGTTTCGCCAGTTCAAAGAACTGGTCGTCCTCGTCATCACCGGCCCGGGCCAGCGCGTCTTTTTGCGCGGCGTAGAACAACGGCTTGAGTTGAACCTGCTCGATCATTAAACCGGTGTCGGCGGTGATCGGGGACAGCAGGATGTGCAACGGAGGCATCCAGGCCATGGGGCAATTCCTTGTTGAGCGGTGTTGAAAAGTGCGAAAAATCTAAACCTGAGCACGGCCCCTGTGGGAGCTGGCTTGCCTGCGATGGCATCCACTCGATGCTCCAGGGATACCGAGTCGCCTGTATCGCAGGCAAGCCAGCTCCCACCTTGACCGTGCTCGCTTCAGATTGCGCCGGCCGTTAAGGCATCAGCACAGCGCGGCGGGCATCGCCAAGAATGTCGACGCCGTTGAGCACAAACTTCTGGGTGCGCACGTCGATGTCGATCACAGGAATGCCATTTTCCAGACGGTTGTAGGTACGGCAGGACAGTTCCAGAGTGGTGACTGGCTTGGCGTTCATCGTCAGCGCTGTCTCGGCCAGGGACTTCAGCTTGCCGCCCACGGTGTGGTAGGTGAAATAGGTCTTGCCGTCCTGATCCTGACCGGCTTCACGCACGTTCAACAGGATGTCGTCACCCTGGGTGACGCCAAGCGCCAGCAGGACTTGGGCGCCAACACCTTGCAGTACCAGGGTTGCATTCAGCACCTTGGCGCTTTTGGCGACCTCCTCGGCGATGAAGCGCCCACCGGTCATCGGGTCCATCTCGAACTCGATCTTCGGCGGCGTAAAGGAATCAACGGTTGCCGACAACGGCAGGCCTTGAAGGGTGGCCGCAATGGCCTGTCTGACTCGGTTGGTAAACATTAGAGAACGTCCTCCAGGAACTGCTCGATGATTTCATCGCGGGCGTTGAGTTGATAAACCATGTGTTCGTTCGGCGCGTAGCGGCCGTAGTCGATGACGATGAACCAGGTGCCGTTCTTGTACTTCTCTACGCTGTTCAGCTCCGGGTGCAGGTACACGCTGCCGCCGGGAATGGTTTCGTCGGCCACCAGGGTTTGCAGCCAGTCGTTGATGCGCTTGACCTCCTGGTCCATGAAGGACTTGGTGAGGTTCTTGGCCATGGCTTTCTGGCCAGCCTTGACCAGCTTGCGGCTGATGGCATCTTCCAGGCCGACGTAGCTGATGAACTTGCCGGTGATGGAGCGGTTACCGAGCAGCGAGAAGCCGCCGAGGATGGTGCGGGCGTAGTAGCTCACGCCATAGCGGTTGAGCAGGTCGCCTTCGGTGGAGGTGTCGAGGATGTTGTACTCGACCACGCGGGAAACGTCCTCGGCGAAGGTCACCTGATTACCCGGGCTTTCCCACTGCTTGACCTTGGCCAGTGCGGCGATGGCCAGCGAGGATGGCGACAGGAACACGTTCTTCTTCGCGGCCTTGGAGTACACCGACGGCATGTTGTGCACCAGCAGGCAACGGTCGAAGCCCAGGTCGGCCCCGCCCAGTTCGCCGCTGTAGGTCACTTGGTCGGCAACGGACGCGTCCTTGCCATCCAGTACCACACGGGCCTTGATGCGCTTGCCGAAGGAGGCGAACTCACCAGCCACAGCCTTGGTGCCGGTAAAGCCTGGAGCGCCGATGATGGTCAGGTCTTCAGGCACGCTGCTCAGGGCCGCCAGGCCCAGTTTGCGACCGGTGACCGGGTCGTTGCCGCCGATCACATTATTGATCGTATCGGCCGGGGTGGCGCCTTCCTCGACGATGACCACATAGACCGGCACCTTGACCACTTTGAGGATCTGGTACACCGCCTGGAACAGGGTGCCCGACTCGGTGCCGGTAGGGTCCAGCAGCGCCTGGGCGGTGAAGCTGTTGATGCGAAACGGCGCGTTTTTCGGGATCGACGCATGGGCATTCGGTGCAGTGCCGACCAGGCCGATGACGTTATCGCCAAGGCCACCCATGGCCTCGGGGGATTCAGTGGCATTCACAGTGATGCCGTTGTGCTCGAAGTTCAGGACTTCTGCCATGGTTATTCAGCCTTCTTGGGGGTGGAGTTGAGGACGCTGGTCAGTTCCAGGCGGCCAGCGGTGCGCAGGGCGGATGCTTCGACGTCGAGCAGTTCCAGCTCCTCGCCAGCGGTGGACCAATGGCCGTTGCCGATAGGGAATGGGATGAGGACGGTGTAGGTTTGGCGGGTGGGCATGGGTGGAAATCTCCGGGTGGGAAATGCAAAAGCCCCTGCGGGGAGGGGCTTTGGGGAGGCGAAAAAAAACCGCTTTCGCGGTGGGGGTTACTTTTCTTCTGGCAAGGGGTAGCGCGCCTTGATTTCGGCTACTTTGGCTCGCCATTCTTTTTCCTTCTCAGCCGTACCGTCGAATTGCCATTCGAGGTACATCGGGTCAGCTTCGCTGACATAGGCAGAGCGGCGGGCAGCAATAGTGCTAGCGAGCGCGGCTGCGGACGTGGCGTTCTCGATCAGCGTCTGAGCGGCCTCATCGCTAAAGCCCAGACCTTTGAGGGTCTGCGGGCTGGCGGGTACGTTGATCAACGAGTCGCCCGCAGGGGTTACCAACTTTTCGATAAACAAAGTCATTTGATCACTCCTTAAACCTTGGCGGTATAGCGAATGTCGTTATCGTGGGAATAAGCCAAACGCTTCTCTTCGAGGGTTTTACCGAGCGCAACCTCTGCCTGAGCCAAGGAATAAGGTTTCACCGCCCAACGAACTTCCCAATCGGCGTTAACGTCATCCTTCATAATCACTTCAGTGTCTAACTTGCTGTAATTAACAGGATAATCAAATGTTTTGGTGATGGTATAGCTCAGCCCACCCCTCAGGTACATCCCAGAAAACTGCGGAGCATTCGTTAGTTGTCCAGCGACCAAACCCAAATACATAGGCTTGAGCCCAGTAACGGCACGTGCTGTACAAACCATGCCAAACGAAACACCTCTCACCGTTTCACGGTAAGTCTGGGAGATGCGCTTGATAGCTAGGAAGTTAGCATCACCGTTCCATATATACCCGACGCCCTCGAGTTGCAAGTTCAAGCCAGCGATGTGATAAATCCCCTCACCGAAGGGTGCTTTGTCACTGTCTCGATAATATACCCGCGAGACGGTAATTTCTGTTTCACCCGCCTCGTTACCGGGCATAGTCCACCAAACAGGATAAAACACCTCTGTGGACAATCCAGTGAGGTCAATATCCTGTTTATAAAGCGCACGACCATTAATATCCTTAGCCTGCACACTATTACGCCAAGCAGTAAACTGACTCGAAGCGGCCTCTACCCGCGCATCAATCTTCCCAATTTGGTTGGTAACCGTCTCCGTAAGCTTGTTACATGCATCCACAACTTTCGTGATAGTCGTTTCAAGTCCCATCATCAACTCCCTGTCAGTTAATCTTTCCAGCACTTTTGTCAGTGCTACTACTTCGCTTCAAGATGCATAACCCGAAACATCAAATCAACGTGGCGGGACATATTGCCAACCGAAGCCGCGGCCATAATCGCGATCTCCTCCGCCAACAACAGATTCAAGTTCTCACTCCCCACCACAATCGTCACGCTATCGGCCGGCAACGGCGAAACATCCAGCGTAAACTTCTGCAGCACTCTTGCCGCCGCCGCTTTATACGTCAGCAACTTCCCCGCCACGGAATACACCGCCAGCAAGGTGCCGCTGGCGAGGTAAAACCCGAACTCGCCAATCTCATACTCGCCGTCGCCATCAAACAGCGCGGCCATCCTGAGTTGGCGTTCGCCCAGGTCTTCGTAATCGACGATGGCCACCCGTTGACGCTCGTCACGCAAGGCCACTTCCGTGCCGTCGGGGTTGTAGCGGCCGGTGCCGGCGCCGATGTGGGTGATTTCGCCTTTGAGGCCCTGGTTCTTTGCCTGTAGCACTTCATCCAAACCTTTGGAGGTGAAGCGCACCAAGCGCGTGATTTCATCTGTCATGGCTGCGCCCTGAGGTCGTAATCGTTAATGGTGTAGTGCTGGGCAACCCCGGCACTGTTTAGGCGAGCCACCAGCGCCAATTCCGGCAACGCGCCGTTCAGATAGAACTCACCGTCGCTTAAAGGCGCGTCGAGCACTTGCGTGAGCGCGAGCTGGCCTTCGGTTTCATGCACGATGGTGATCGTCGCCTGATCGCGCTCACTTTTGGCTGCATTGATGCGGCGAATCAGCCGGTTGTGGTCGCCGCTGGACCAACTGCGCCCGATGATCGCCTGCACGTCGAAGGTGTAAGGCACGCCCAGCGGACGTTGCTGGTACCAGGCGCTGATATTGGGCGTGAAGCCCAATGATTCCACCGCGTGGCTCAGCGCCTTGGGTGTACCGGCCTGGCGCTGGATCTGCCAGGACAAAGCCACGGTCAGGCGTTTTTCCGCTTCGCTGGCCTCGGCATCCCATTCGCTGACGCCGCGGTCGGCGGCCAGGTAAGGCAGGAATTCGCTGGGGGTGTACAGCGGGTTCATCAGCGCCGGAAACGGCGGGGTGACGCGCTCAAGCAATCTGCCGAAACCCAGGTCCAGGGCCTTTTCCAGCGGCGAGCTGTTGGCCGGCAGCAAACTTGCGTTGGGTTCACTCATAGTGTGCGCACCTCCACCTCGACGCCCGTGCAGTACGGGGCCTGGAACGCGGTACTGACAATCGGCGCCAGCGGTTCGAGGATATGCAGTTGCGCAGCGCCAGCACTGTGGATGGCGTAGTCGATCCAGCTGGGGTCCACCCGCCCTTCCAGGCGGTGGCAGGACTCTGCGTAGTCTTGCAGCAGTTTCTGCGCCGCCACTTGGGTCAGCCCCGAGTCTGGGCCGGCGTTGATCATGGCCACCACGCGAATTTTATAAGGTTGAATCTGTGCGCCTTGAACGCTGACAAGATCGGTTTCCGGCCTTACATCCGGCCGTGCGAAATGTCGACGTACACCGTCAAGCAAATCGGCAGATGGCGTGCCGTCACCTTCCCTGGAAAGCACAGTGACCATGACTTCACCCGGTGCGGTGCGGCGAGCGTTGCCGTCCTTGACCTGGGCTGCGTAACCGTCGGGGTCGAAGGTGTAGGTGACCGTGACCACACCGGGCGTCGCACTTTGCACTTTCACTGCTGGGCGCTCGCCCAAGGTGAACACTTCGCGGCGATATTGCATGCGCGAGCCCGCCGCTGGGGCGTGGGGCGCCAGGTAGTAACGCAGGCGGGCGTCGTCGTCGCTTTCCAAGGTGGGCGGCACCGGCGGGAACGCGGCCGGGTCGCCGGGGTCGAGCACTTGGCGTTCCAGGCCCATATCGGCCAGGCGTGCATCTAGGTTGCTGCCGGTGGCCCACCACGCCAGCATCTGCTTGATGCGGGCATTGTATTTGCGCTCATGGGTTTGCAGGCGCACACAAAAGGCTTCCAGGGCCAGGGTCAGCAGTTCGCTTTCGTTGTCGAGGCTGACTTGGAGTTTGGCTGCGCTTTGCGGCGCGCGGGTGGCGACGTAGTCGATGACAAACGCTTTGAATTCGGCCAGCAACGGTTCGAACTCATCCACCTTAATGATGGCCGGTTCCGCCAGTTGGTTCTGGCCGGGGATCAGCATGCTCATGTCACGACCTCGAAGGATTGTTGGCGGTTTTTCCAGGTGCCGGCAAACCGCAACAGCAGGCCGGCGCCTTGGCGAGTGGCGACGATGACCTGAGGGTCGAAGTCGCCGATACCGTTGTGGGTGTTGTAGAAGGCCTGCGCGGCGTGGCTCTGGGCGAGGATCAACAGGTCGTCGCCGAGGTTCTGGCCGAGCAACTGTGGGATCAGCGAGCCGTACAACGGGCGCTTTTGCCGCGTTCCGATGGGGGTGGTCAGCGCTCGGGTGGCGCGCTGCACAAATTGCAGCCAGTCGTCGACGGCCGCCCCGGTGTTCCTATCGATTCCGAGCATGGGGTGTCCTTATCGGGGGCTGATGACGCGTCCTTGATGGTCCACCACCGGGCCGCTGAAGTGCGCGCCGCCGGCATCCAGCAACAGGCTGGTGCCGCCGACTTGCAGGGTGATGCCTTGGGCGTTGAGGGTGATGCCTTGGGCGTTGAGGGTCAGGCTGGCGGCGCCGACTTTGACGTCAACCTGTTCGCGCGAACCGCTGAACGTGGTGGGGCCGTTGACCCAGTTAAAGGTATGGCTGGCGTCGTCGTAGTCGCTTTGGGTGCCGTCTTGATGTCGGCGCCGGGTCAGCGTCGCAACGCTGGAGACTGGCGGGAAGCGATCACTGTTAAGGCCGAACAGGGCCACGGATTGCACACCGCCCTCCCCCCCGCCGTAGTTGAGCAGCAGGCATTGCTCACCCACCGTGGGGATACGGGTTTCGGTTTGCGCACCGGCGCTGGGGTTGAAAAAGCGGATCGCCGGGGTCAGCAAGTCACCATGGCTGACCTTGCAGGTGTTGCTGGCCGCGTCGACCTGCTGGCAAATGCCAATCCGGCAGAAGCTTTCGGCGCGGCGGTAGAGGTCTTCGAGCTGGGTTTCCATCTCTGCCAGGCGTTCGACGATCGGTCCCAATTGCATGCGTAACAGCGCGTCGAACATGGGCTACTCCGCCAGTGGCTTGTATTGAGCCGGGTCGTCGATGTTGGAGACGTCCCAGGTGCAGGCAAACAACGGCTGGCCTGTAGGATCTTCAAGTAACGGCGGCCCCAGATAGAGGGTCTGAGTGAAGGAAACCGTCCAGGTGTCGTAGTCCGCATCATGGGTGCTACGTACAGCTGGAGCGGCGACGATATTGGCGGGCAAATCGCACTGTGCCTGGGGCAGGTTCCAACGGTTATCCAGCACCAGGTCCATGAGTTGGCTGGCCAGGTCGCAGGCATCGAACGGCAATGCACCGGGAGCCACCATGGCCCTGAGCGAAATGGCCAGGACGTGGGCCTTGCGCCCTTCACGAGAGCGAATGCCCGGGCCATTGCCTTCGACCGTAACCATTACGCCGGTTTGTTCAGCATCGCCTTGAAAGTCCTGGTGACTGCCGACCTTGATGTCCGGGAAGGCCGCATGCAGCACCGCGCCGATGGCTTGGGGCAGTTGGGATGGCTTTTCGATAAACGTCATTTTAAGTCGCGTCCTTGCAACGATTAGTGCGGGTCCTGGCCGGAGCCTTGGTTGATCCCGATGCGCTTGGCCGCCCATCGCTCATAAAGGCCGATGGCCACGTCGGCACCGGCCATGGCGGTCAGGCAACCAATGGCGCCGGCGGTCCAGATCGACATGCCGGCGGCGTAGCACAGCATCAAGGCCGACACCCCGCAGACCATGCACGCCCCGGAACGCAGGGCCAATCGGCGGATCAGCGACCAGCCACGTGCGCCCTCTTTATCGGCGCGCCACATTTCACCTGAGACCCCGCCGATCACCGCCAATACGATCACCAGCCAGATAGGCATTTCCGCTAACGCTTGCTGTTCATTTGTCATGTCACGCCTCCTGGCTGAGCAATAAATAGTCCGTATTTCATTTACAAATGCTTGGGTAGGTAGGCATTCCAAAAAGCCCGGTCGCCCGGGCTTTTCAGTAATGCTGTCCTCGGACTTTCGGCGCTACTGGCGCGGTACGGTCCTTTCCTCGATGTTTTTCCGACCACGATCCCTGTCTGCCGGATAACTGCTTCTGGTGCTTTACGCTGCACACCCGGGTCAGTTGCCAACCCTCTGAACCGTTAAGGCCGGTTCATCGCTGCCTGTTGTTGAAGCGTTAAAACTAAAGAGCGTCGGCATCCTTGCCGGTGTTGCCTGGCATCCCTGCCATCGCTTCGATGGCGTCCTTGCCGATGTTGCGTGCCTTCCTTGTCTTCCTTGGCAGCATCCTTGCCGCCTCCACCAAGCCTTGTTGGCTGGCTTGAGATGAAGAATATGCATGTATGCATATACAGTCAATGCACAGATGCATTTATTTTTGCTGTGGAAATGCATGAGTGCATTGGAAGCCTTACGGGCTTGGGCTTGGCCGGTTTTCTAACGGCGAAAAAAAACCCGCACATGGGCGGGTTTCTTCTTACGCGTGGAGGTTAGCGGGCGTACATGCCCCACCAGAAAACATGACCGAGGATGCTGATCTGCTCATCCTGGATCTCCTGGAAGCTGTAGTCCTCATCGGGGTGCTCATCACGATTGAAGCTGCGCAGGCGAATGCCGGAAGGCAGGCGGTAGAGCTGTTTAACCCGCAACTGGCCGTTGTGATTGATGGCATACAAGTCGCCATCCACAATATCGCCAATGCCGCTCTTGCCAGCATTCACCCCTACCGTGGCGCCGTCGCGCAACACCGGCAACATACTGTTGCCACGCACCGTCACGCACTTGGCCTGGTCGAACTGCACACCGTTATGCCGCAGGCTGCGCTTGCCGAACCGCAGGCTGGCCTTCTCGCTTTCCTCGATGACGAATCTTCCTGATCCAGCAGCCAATTCAACCTCGCGCAGAAAGGGGATCGACACCTCGTCATCATTAACGGGGGTGTCGTCGTCCCACAGGCTTATGTCCTTGAGTTCCGAATGCATCGGGTCGCGCCCGTCATCACGCAAAGCGCCCACTGCTGCGCGCCCGCGCAGGTAATCAGTGCTCACGCGGAAATACTCGGCGATACGGGAGATGTGTTTATCCGACGGATCAACGATCTTGCCGCTGAGGATCCGGGACAGTGTGGATTGAGGCACGCCGGTGCGTCGGTGAAGCTCCGTGGGGGAGATCCGGTCGCGGTCCAGCAGTTCTCTTAAGACGATAGAAACGTTGCGTTTTTGCATAGCGCGGATAGTGACGGGAGTTTTTGGGGTTGGCAAATGCTAATTTGCATATTTATGCATTAAACACGCGTCTTTCACTTAACTTGAATCAAAAATACTGTATATACAGCCAGTTATCGACGCTCTATTATTCCGACAGCTTGGTATTGCTGCCGGTCGACACCTTGCATGTCGACAACTCCAGGCCTATGTATAAAACTCTTGGACAACGTAGCCAGCAACGACGGAGGTGCTCATGGCTTATTCAGCGCTAGCTGTCGCTAACGCCTTCATTGAACGTGCGAAGGAAGGCAAGCTTTCGGGCCTGACGCCCATGAAGCTGCAAAAACTGCTGTTTTATACGCAGTCCTGGCATTTGCGCGAACGGGATCAGCCCCTTATGGATGATCACTTTGCCCGCTGGCAATATGGTCCGGTCATCCCGTCGCTTTACCATGAGTTGAAATCCTACGGTAATCGTCCGGTGACGTCGTTGCTCAGCAATCTGAAGCCCGACGCCGAAGATATTGTGTTCGTGACACCGAGAGTGCCTGAGAGCGACACCTACACCCATCGTTTGATTGACCGGATCATCAACAAATACGGCAAGTGGTCTGGCACCCAACTGTCCAACCTCTCCCACGAGGACGGCACAGCCTGGGCCCTCAAGGGCGCCGACGGTTCCGCCATCGACTGGGAAGACATGGCCACACTCATTCACCCAAAGAGCCGCATCCGTGAGTGAAGAACTCGACAACCTGGAACTCACCCTGCCCCCCGCGGCAGGGCCTGACCAGGACACCCAAGCCGGTGGCGAGCAAGCCATAGGCACCGACGATGAAAGAAACCAGAACCTCAAAGACCAGAAGGCCGAAAGGCAACTGCGCAAGAAATATGCGGGTCGGGCGTTTTGGTTTGCGGCATGTGGCGTGATTTTCTGGGCGGTTCTGCTGGTGTGGAATGGGTGGTCGACGTATTACTCGGGTAAAGCGCCGTTCTCGGACAATGTATTGATTGCTATCACTACGGCAACTTCGATCAATCTGTTTGCGGCGTTTCTTGGGGTGATCCGAGGGTTGTTTCCGGCTAGTGGGCGTAGGTCAAAATAGCCTATTGGACCGCGCAGTCATTCCAACTTTGAAGGATTAATATGCTGCGAAAAGCCAGATCATCACCTTCCCGGCATTGATCGCATCGGCTTTGAACCGAAGAGTAAAATGATTCTGGTCTGCCTGCCTTATCCCAACGTGACAGGTTGTAAAAATGGCGCTGGAAAAAAAGAGTGATCAGAACGATGAATCGCTGAGTTATGGCGGTGTTACTGCTTGGTGATTCGGCGCGAACTGCTTCCAGAGCGGCCGGTAGCTAATCATTCAGAAACGCAGAAATGGACTTAGCTGAAGTCAAGCGACTCGAAAACTCCTCCCGTAGCCTCCCCCGAGGAGATGCAGACTTTGAACGGATACCAGCAATCGTCCACATACCATCCCTCCCCTGTAATGATCCCATCCGCGAGCGAGATTTGGATATTTCTAATCCCGTCCAAAGACAGGCGCTCAGTGCACCAGACCTCAGCCTCGCCTTTAACAAGCCTGAGCCACACCCCATTTGAAATAAGGACGCTGTCTAATTCTGGAATGCTGACCAAGTACTCGATATCGCCACCGAAATGCTTCAAGAGAACGCCGCTACGAATGTCCACGATATAACCCTGACCACCGGCAACTATCATCACATGAAAAGCTGAACCCAGCGCCAGAACGCAACTGAAGCGGCAAAAACCCGGTTGAAAATTCCCCACCCAAGAAGGCATCGCCTCTGGCGAGAACCTGATGACGAATCCTTCACTATGGTGCCCTTGGCCGGTAGCGCTGAACTGCAAAGGAAGAGGCCCTTCGCCTGGTAGCCCAGCAAGAATCTGATACTTCAGGGTACTCGTCATAAATTTTCCAGGTTGCGAAGTTCAAACTAGTCGAATCATGACATCACCTGCCACATCGTTCTAGGAGGCGTGTTTCTCCAATGCTGCCTACTGGAGAAAAGCGGACGCATTTATTTCCAGGACACAATTTTCCCAGTTGCACCCTCCCTATCACCACGCTACCCTTCCATTCGTCGCTGCCAATTCAGCGACCGGGCCTGATAACCCGTCAAGATGCAGGCGCAACAAGCGCCACCAAACCCGATTTGCAGGCGTTTTTTTTCGCCCCTCATTTCGTGCAATGGCGGCTGTGCGTGGGAGACCTTCGGGTCTGCCGGGTTCCTGTATCTCCGGTTTATCAGCCTGCGCACAGCTGCCACCCCATTCGCCTGATAACGAACGTGGTAGCTCTCACTTGATATGGGAGTTTTACCGATGACCGCTACAAATCCGCCTGCGTTAACCACCCTCGGCGTCACCCCCTTCTCCTTTCACTCCGACCAACCTCTATTCCGCGTCAACAGCGGTGTTTCCCTGCAAGAAGCCTTGCACCACGCCTCCGATCTTCTCCATGTCGCCAAACTGCTCGCAGAAGATGCGGCGATGACCAAGGAGACGGACCGTTATGCCTGGGCGTCGCATTACTTGCAGGAGATGGTCAAGGCGGTAGTTGATGATGTGGTGAAGGTGTTGGATTCGCCCGGCAACATTCAGTAAGGGGGCGATAAAAAGAAGGGGGCGGCGAACTTTGATAAATGCGCCGCCCCTTCTTCTATTTCTACCGGGTCGTTTGCGACCTGCGAAGGGTCGACTTCGCATGTTAACCTTGCCGCCATCGCAAAAAATGCTGGGCCAAGCGCCCAATGCCGATCAGTTAAGCGACCACGATTGGGCAAGGTGTGGAGCTTTTGAACTTCAGCGATGCGGGTGCTTCGGCCCGCCGGTACAGGGCGGTGATCCCATCGCAGCCTCGCTGAAGCTCGACAGCTCCCACATTCGACCTGCTTTGTTTTGACGTGCGCCTTTCTAAACTGATCGACACTGGACCACGCGCCCCCTTTGCCCCATCACTTTCAACGAATTTGCCTATTACCCAATGAGTAAAAACACCTCCGATCTGTCCTCCCACACCCCGATGATGCAGCAGTATGGGCTGGAAATGATCTAAGGCCACGTACAACGCGGGTTTCAGCGGATGACCGTCTAAAACTTAACTTCCATTTAGCGCCCTTTACACCCAATGAATGCGTGCTAGGTTTAGGTAGTTTTAGACAGGCCGAACGACTATGAACGACACTCATAAACTTGCACAGATGGACCTCCCTCCACTGATTCAGAGCCGGGCGACGTCCCACCTCGAACGTATCGCCAGGGCGGCAGATGATCCCTCTCGTATGCTGGCGGGTGAGCGGGCTGCCGGGTTCGTTGAAGGGCTTGAAGCAGCCCGCGCATTGACGCCGGCCACGATAGAGGCGTTATTTCTGATTTTCGACGACGCATCAGATTCACACCCTGCGCGGTGAGCGTTCTTCCCCTCTGGGTTTACCAGTTCATGATCGCCAGCTCGCCCGTCACAGCCGCCTTCCCTTGCCGGGGATTGGCGGTGCTATATCGGATGTCCATCGTCTCCAACCGAAACCCATGAAATACCCGTCGGATATCGGGATGGTCGTTGATGCTGACCATCACCTTGCCCTGGCAGGTCCGCATGAAATCGGCCATCCGCTCATATTCTTCAAAGCCAAAATCCGCGCCGTAACCAGCTGTCTGCCAGTAAGGCGGGTCCATATAGTGAAAGGTGTGGGGCCGATCGTATTTTTCGGCGCACTTCAGCCAGGGCAAGTTCTCAACGTAGGTTCCGGAAAGGCGCTGCCAGGCTTGCGATAGGTTTTCCTCGATCCTTAGCAAGTTGATAGGCCGGCCTGTGGTTGCGTTGCCGAATGTCTGCCCTGTGGCTTTGGCGCCGAAGGCGTGATGCTGGAGATAGAAGAACCGTGCGGCTCTCTGAATATCTGTCAGCGTCTCTGGGGCCGTCATCTTTTGCCATTCAAATATCTGCCGGGAGCTGAGCGCCCACTTGAACTGGCGCACGAACTCCTCGAGGTGGTGCTGGACGACTCGATAGAGATTCACCAAGTCCCCATTGAGGTCATTCAAAACCTCGACCTTTGCGGGCTCCTCTCGCTTGAAGTACAGAGCCGCGCCGCCGGCGAACACTTCGACATAGCACTCGTGATCAGGAAACAGCGCCAGCAGACGCTTAGAAAGACGGCGTTTGCCGCCCATCCATGGGACGATTGGGTTTGTCATTTTTGCAATCCTTTGCAAAGCAGGTTTTAGGTCATGCTAATTTTTTTGGCCGCAGATGTAGGTCGGGCGTCATCACGGCACATCCTTGAAGAAGACATGGTGACCAAGGCGCAGCGTCTGCTTGGCCTTCGCCGCCCAGGCCGGGGCCTTGGGCGTCGTGGTCGCGTAGTAATGCGTGGCGCCGCCGGTAGGGTCTGGCACTGCGCCCGACATAACCTGGTCAGCAGCACGCTGAGCCTGGGCAAACTGCGCGGCCGGGATCTGCTTGGCACCGCTCAGGTAGGCGTAGTTCGGGTCGTTCTGGTTCCAGCAACTGAACTGCCACGGCTTCAGGCAGACACCGGCGTAGCCCTCCCCCCACCAAGACTTTGCCTTGCCGTCGAACACACGGTTGCGGATGGTCCAGGCCACGGCGATCTGCCCGTCCAGCCCTTCCCCGCGGGCTTCGCCGTACAGCGTGCGCGCCAGGATGTCTCGGTCTCTCTCGGTTGCGTTCATGCTTTTCTCCAGGCGAAAAAAAGCCCGCTCAGTTGGCGGGCAATTACTCTTCAGTGATAGTCGGTGGTGGCGGTGTTTCGATCTTGGGCATTTCGAGCCGCACGTCAATCCAGCTATTCAGCGGGACATCCATCGGTGCACCTCTGCCAGGGAACATTTCGCCATCGTCGGATAGCGTCCAGCGCTGCTTGAAAAGGCGGATGATCACAGTGCCATCTTCGGATTGTTCGCTTTCTGTAACGCCGAGCGTGCGCCCCCCATCTGGCGAGCATGGATCCTGGGTTCGCCACCCTTCAAGCGCTAAGCCAAGGCTCCCAATTACCTTGTACTCACCCACACCAATGCGCTCCACGGTGACGCCCCGAGCTTCGCCGTTCACCACTCCCCATTCACCAGCAGGCACGAAGGTTTCTTCCTGAAGGTCGCGGCGCTCGCTGGTGGCCACACAGGCAATCCGCATGATTGGCGAGGCAGCAGAAAGCACGCCGCCTGAGCCCCGAGTGGTATTGCCGGTGTGGTAGATCGTATGGAATGAGGTAGTGCTGTAATCACCGGATCTGAACCCAATGACACCGCTGCCCAGAGTGCTCATCCAAAGTTGAGTTCCAAGATAGCCTGTTCCGGGGAACGCGATATTTAGCAAAGTGCCGTAAGCGAAATTCGAAGGCTTGAACTGAGTTGTTTCTGTAATTACGCCGAATCCCGTTTCCCAAACGTTCATGGAATCGTAAATTCTGGAGTCCGATACTACTCTAGGACCAAGTCCATATGAGCCAACAGCCATAACATTTCCAGGGCTGGTTCCTATGTTGGCATTAGATGCCGTGCCA
>JAAIGE0100080890.1_pt1 | contig 30064 bp, 28 predicted proteins | sample 6487951 | NCBI WGS metagenome assembly JAAIGE01 (sample SAMN13974128, study PRJNA590717) | phyllosphere metagenome | biome: tomato field; feature: multiple bacterial spot infested tomato fields; material: tomato leaves; isolation source: leaves from tomato fields | host: Solanum lycopersicum ...
CCTGGATGTGGGCCTTGAACCGGAAGCGCTGCGTTACTACTTCGCGGCCAAGTCTTCCGGCGGCGTGGACGACCTGGACCTCAACCTGGGCGATTTCATCGCGCGGGTGAATGCGGACCTGGTCGGCAAGTTCGTCAACCTGGCCAGCCGCTGCGCGGGCTTCATCGGCAAGCGCTTCGACGGCAAGCTGGCTGATGCGCTACCCGATGCCGACCAGTACGACCGCTTCGTCGCCGCGCTGGCGCCGATCCGCGAGGCCTACGAGCGCAACGACGCGGCCAGCGCGATCCGCCAGACCATGGCGCTGGCCGACGAGGCCAACAAGTACATCGACGACACCAAGCCGTGGGTGATCGCCAAGCAGGACGGCGCCGATGCGCAGCTGCAGTCGGTCTGCACGCAGGGCCTGAACCTGTTCCGCATCCTGGTGGCCGCGCTCAAGCCGATCCTGCCGCGCACCTGCGCCGAAGCCGAAGCCTTCCTGTCGGCGCCGATGACCAGTTGGGAAGACGTGGTCCGCCCGCTGACAGCGCACACGATCCAGCCCTACACCGCCCTGTTTACCCGTATCGACCCCAAACTGATCGACGCCATGACCGACGCTTCCAAAGACACGATGGCCGCACCTGCGGCACCGGCTGCAACCACCAAGCCCGCACCGAGCAGGGCCGACGCAAAGCCTGCCGCCGTTGCGAATCCCGAATCCCAAAGCACCAATCCCGGCTTCATCGGCATGGATGACTTTGCCAAGCTCGACCTGCGCATCGGCAAGGTGCTGGTGTGCGAATTCGTGGAAGGCTCGGACAAGTTGCTGCGTTTCGAACTGGACGCCGGTGAACTGGGCAAGCGGCAGATCTTCTCCGGCATTCGCGCCAGCTACGGCGAGCCGGACGCACTGGTCGGCCGCAGCGTGGTGTTCATTGCCAACCTGGCCCCACGCAAGATGCGTTTTGGCATCAGCGAAGGCATGATCTTGTCGGCCGGCTTCGACGGCGGCGCGCTGGCGCTGCTGGATGCCGACAGCGGCGCACAGCCGGGCATGCCGGTCAGGTAATGGGATTGGGGAGTTGGGAGTTGGGAGTTGGGAGTTGGGAATCGGGAATCGGGAATCGTAAAAGCGGAGTCTGCAAGGTCTGCTGATTGCGAGCTTGAGAATCGCCGCACCCGACATCCACACAGCGATTTGCGCTTGAGAGGCTGACAAAACATATTGGAAAACACGAACTGATGAGGGATGCGCGAACAGCGCGCTCTCAAACCCCTCTCCTGCGGGAGAGGGGTTGGGGTGAGGTCGGGGCGAAGCTCTGGTGTGGTTGTCGCTGCACGTGGCTTCGCTCGTACCCTCATCCGCCGCTGCGGGGCACCTTCTCCCCCATGAAGGAGGACAATGTCCCGGTGGGGGAAGGGACATCCGGCACAGCTTCAACCAACTCCAATCCACCATCCACGCCCCAATGCACCTGGCCCTGTTCGACTTCGACCACACCATCACCACCTGCGACAGCTATGGCCGTTTCCTGCGCAAGGTGGCAACGCCGGCGCAGGTTGCCGCGGCCAGATGGCAGGCGGGGCCATGGGTGCTGGGGTTCCGGATGGGCGTGGTGTCTGCCGCCGCACTGCGCGCGCGGGTGACGCGGCTGGTTTTCAGCGGCCGCTCGCTCGATGAGATGGACGCGCATGGCGCCGAGTACGCGCGCACCGCGCTGCCAGGCATGCTGCGCGGCGAGATGATGCAACGTATCGACTGGCATCAGGCGCAGGGACATGAAGTGGTGCTGGTGTCGGCATCGCTGGATCTGTATCTGCAACCGTGGTGTACCCAGCATGGGTTGTCGCTGATCTGCAATCGGCTGGAACACGCTGCAGGTGTGCTGAGCGGGCGCTATGCCGACGGCGATTGCGGGCCGCACAAGGTCGCGCGGATTTGCAGTCAATACGACTTGCATCGGTACGACTGCGTGCACGCCTATGGCGACAGCCGCGAAGACAAACCGATGCTCGCGCTTGCGCAACAACGCTGGTATCGCGGGCATCTGCTGCACTGAAATGGCCGCGACGTCCGCCCCTGCACCCGATCTGGTCGAACGCCTCGACCGCCTGCTGCCGCAGACCCAATGCGGGCAATGCGGGTATGACGGCTGTCGTCCGTACGCGCAGGCGATGGCAGATGGCCAGGCGACGATCGATCACTGCCCGCCCGGCGGCGATGCCGGGGCACGCGCCTTGGCGCAAGTGCTGGGCGTGCCTGCACGTCCCTACGATCGCAGTCGCGGCGCACACAAACTGCCGCAGGTGGCCTGGATCGTGGAAGCCGACTGCATCGGCTGCACCAAATGCATCCAGGCCTGCCCGGTGGATGCCATCGTCGGCGGCGCCAAGCATATGCACACGGTGATCGCACCGTTGTGTACCGGTTGCGAACTGTGTCTGCCGGCGTGCCCGGTGGATTGCATCGAGTTGCATCCGACCGGCTGAGGCGGCGGTCAGCGCGATACCGCGTCCAGTCGATGCCTGCATGCTCATGGATTGGCGCGCAGTCCAGCATGACCACCAGCTGCGAAAGGCAGATTTCGAACTGCGCGACAGGCAGGCGATGCCCCGATCGATCAGTGGCCTGCGCATGCAGGTTGGAAGGCCGGCACCAAGAACATCGACACCGCCGCAAGCGGGTTGGCATTGATCCGAATCTCCGGGTTACAACCGCGTTTGGCTGCGCGCCAGTCGCATGCGCATGCAAGCGTGTGCCACCGACATGTCGATGCGCCACGCTGCGGACCGGTGGCCGCGAGCCACCGCGGACTGCGCGACCTGATCGTGCCGCGCGCGCATGCGCCCACCGTTGGAAACGTTGCACTACGCGCGCGCCGTGGCATATGCCACCACGCTTGCCGTCACTCTCGCTCGCCCATGGCGGCAAGACCACCGGTTGCCACACGAGGCCGTGCCGCTGCAGCACTGTCGCCAACCACTCCCAAGCCAGCCACGCCAGCGCCCACCACCGCGCCGTCAGGAACGTCCTGACGCAGCCGGCGCATCCGTGCTGCGGCCGCGCCCGTATTGGTAGGCACCCCATCGAGGATCTGCCGATGCGTCCACTTGCCGCCACCCTCGCCGCGCTCACCGTCCGTTGCCGGCCGATTCGGCCGTTGTTGCTGCTGGTACTCGGCAGCCTGCCGCTCGGCGCAGGCGCGGTGACGCGGGTGGACGGCGATGCCTTCGATGGCGACAACGGCGCGTTGCGGTATCGCGAGTCGCACTGGTTGCTCGACGATGGCGGGCGGCTGGTGCTGTACCGCTGCCCGGACGGGCGGGCGTTTGCGCGCAAGCAGGTCGACGGCGGCGGCAGCTCGCCTGATTTCAGCCTGATCGATGGACGCGACGGATATCGCGAAGGCGTACGCCAACGCGACGGCGTCCGCGAAATGTACCAGCTCGCCCCGGGCAAACCCGAACGCCGCACCACGCTGCCGTCTGGCGGCGGCGCGCGGGTGATCGATGCCGGGTTCGACGCCTACCTGCGCGAGCAGTGGGACGCCATTGCGCGTGCGCCGCAACAGGTGGACTTCGTGCTGCCCAGCCTGCAGCGGCAGTTGGGCTTCCGGGTCGAACGCCTGGGCGATGCTGCCGGCCAGCGGCGCTTCCGCATCAGCCTGGATGCCTGGTACGGCGCGGCAGTGCCATCGCTGGAGGTGCGTTATTCGCTCGCCGACAAGCGGCTGCTCGAGTTCCGCGGGGTCGGCAATCTGCGCGATGCGAACGGCCGCTATCCGCGCGTGCGCATCGTCTTTCCGGACACCCCCGCGCGGGCGGCCAGTGCCGAGGAATTGCGCGACGCGCGCGAGCAACCGCTGGCCACCTCGTGCAGCGCCCCATGAAACACGCCCGCGCCATCTTCACGTCCGACCACGCGCGCTTGCGTACAACGGCCCGGGCACCCATTCCCCCTACAGGAGCACCGCCGTGGCAAAAGCCTATCTCTGGATCAATGCAGTGCTCTACGTCGTCCTGGCGGTGTGGTGCACGCTCTCTCCGGCCAAGACCGCAACGGCAGTGGGCTATACCCAGCTCTCGCCGGCCGGGCAATCGGAGTATCTGGTCATCTACGGCGGGCTGCAGCTGGGCATGGCGTTCCTGTTCGGCTACTTCGCCTGGATCGACCAAGCCCGCACCGGCCTGGTGGTCGCCCTGGCGTTCTATGTTCCCATCGTGCTGTTCCGCAGCGTCTCGCTCTCGCGCTTGTGGCCGGTCTCCGCACCCACTGTTGCGCTTGCCGGGGTGGAGATCCTGTTGTTGCTCGCCGCGGTGCTGCTGTGGTTCCAGCGCAAGTGAAAGACACGCTCGGCCCAGTCCGGTAGCATCGCCCCCACCTCACCCAACGCCCGACCGCATGAGTGCCATTCCTGGCCACGACGACGATGAGACCGGACGCCTGCTGACCGCCACCGCGGGCGGCGACCGGCATGCTTTCGAAGCGCTGTATCGGCAGACCTCCGCCAAGCTGTTCGGCGTGTGCCTGCGGATGATCCCGCAACGTGCCGAAGCCGAAGAGGTGCTGCAGGACGTGTTCACGCTGATCTGGCACAAGGCCGGGCAGTTCGACCCGAACCGCGCACGCGGGCTCACGTGGCTGGCGATGATCGCGCGCAACAAGGCCATCGACCATCTGCGCGCCAACGCGCCGCAGCGCCGCAACGTGGCGCTGGACGATGCCGGCGAACTGCGATCCAGCGATGCCTCGCCGCTGGATCGCACCGAGCGCGCCAGCACGCGCCGGCGCATCGATCACTGCCTGGCCGAACTGGAACCGCCACGCAGCGAGTTGATTCGCACGGCGTTCTTCGAAGGCATCACCTACGAAGAACTCGCCGCGCGCACCGATACGCCGATCGGCACGGTCAAGAGCTGGATCCGTCGGGGTCTGGCCAAACTCAAGGCATGTCTGGAACGATGAGTACGCCCTTTCCCATCGACCAGGAACCGCCACGCGACGTACTGGCTGGCGAATACGTGCTTGGCCTGTTGAGCGCAGAAGAACGCCTGGCGGCCGAACAACGCATTGCCACCGACGGCCAGTTCGCCCAGGCAGTGCTGCAGTGGCAGGAACTGCTGGCGCCGCTGCTGGAGGAAATCGTGGCGCAGACGCCACCGGATCAGGTGTGGGTACGCGTACGCCAGGCGCTGGGCTTCGATACGCCCTTGCGCGCGGTGCCGTCTGCAGCGCCGGTCAGCACGACCGCGCCCGCGGCCCCGTTGTGGAACAACGTGCGGTTCTGGCGCTGGGCCAGCGTCGGCGGCCTGGCCACTGCCGCGGTCTGCGTGCTCGCCCTGCTCAACGTGCGCACGCCGCCGGCACCGGTGCAGCCGCCGTCAACCGGCGAAGTGGTGCAGACCCCGGTCACCCCGCCTGCGACCAATCCACCTGCCGCGACCGGGATCGCCATGACCTCGACCCTGGCCACCGAAGACGGTCGCCCGGGTTATGTGGCCTTGATGGACGCCGACAAGCACACCATCACGGTGACGCCGCTGGACCGCACCGCCACCGCCGACAAGGTGCCGGAGCTGTGGCTGATCACCCCCGACGGCAAGGCCCATTCGATGGGCACCTTCGACGATCAGCGTGCACGCCGTGCGCAGATTCCCGATCAGTTGATGCCCATGTTGAGCAACGAGGCCATTCTGGCCGTCACGCTGGAGCCGCCGGGCGGCGCGCCCGGTGGCGTTGCCACCGGCACCGTGGTGGCCAAGGGCGGCATCAGCACGCTGGCGATGGCTCCCTGATCCAGCGCGCCTAACCTCGCCTGCGGGCACTCGCAGGCGGGGCTCTGCAAAACAGCCTCATCCGCGCCGGACGTCTCTGGCGCGGGCAATGTGTGCGCAGCTGCGCGATTCATTCGCGACGCCAAGCGAACCCCACCCATGCGTGCGACGATCAAGCGGGCTGGTGCATCTGTTTGCCGGCAGCGTCCGTACTGGGTCACGACTACCTATGGAGAATCACGCGTGCCGAGCACTGGCCTGGACCCTCACGCCGCAGCGCCCCAGCCCGCCACCGCGCCACCGCGTGGCGGCCTGGCCGCACGCGTCGGCAGTCTGCGTCGCTGGGTGGATTCGCAAGCCGACGAGCCCCTGGACGAAGCGCGTGCCGATCGCATCGACTGGCTACGTGCCGTGCCCTTCATCGCCCTGCACCTGGCCTGCCTGGCGGTGTTCTGGGTCGGTGCATCCTGGTTCGCGGTGGGCATGGCGGTGGCGCTGTACGCGCTGCGCATGTTCGCACTCACCGGCTTTTATCACCGCTACTTCTCGCACCGCGCGTTCAAGACGTCGCGCGCACTGCAATTCGTCTTTGCCGCTATCGGGGCCACCTGCGTGCAGCGCGGGCCGTTGTGGTGGGCGGCGCATCATCGCAACCACCATCGGCATACCGACACCGGCCGCGATCCGCATTCACCGGCGCAGCACGGCTTCTGGTGGAGCCATACCGGCTGGTTCCTGACCCCGCGCAATTTCCGCACCGACTGGGAAGTGATCCCCGACCTACGCCGTTTCGCCGAACTGCGCTTTCTGGACCGCTTCGACATCGTGATGCCGGTGCTGCTGGCGCTGGGGCTGTACCTGCTCGGCGACTGGCTGGCAGTGGCTGCGCCCGCGCTGAAGACCAGCGGTGCGCAGTTGCTGGTGTGGGGCTTTGTGATCTCCACCGTGGCGTTGTTCCATGCCACCTTCACCATCAACTCGCTGGCGCATCGTTTCGGCAGCCGGCGCTTCGACACCCGCGACGACAGCCGCAACAACTGGCTGCTGGCGTTGCTCACCTTCGGCGAAGGCTGGCACAACAATCACCATTTCTTTCCCGGCTCGGCGCGCCAGGGACTGCGATGGTGGGAATACGACGCGACCTGGTACGGACTCACCGCGATGTCGTGGGTGGGGCTGGTGTGGGACCTCAAGCCGATGCCGAAACTGCTCACCCAGCGCGCCGAACGGGTGAAACGATGAGCGAGGGCAGGATTGCCGTGGTCGGCAGCGGAATCGCCGGCCTCGGCGCGGCGTGGCTGTTGTCGCGGCGCTACGAGGTGACCCTTTTCGAGGCAGCCGATTATCTGGGCGGGCATACGCACACGCACGACATCGAGCTGGAGGGGCAGCGTTACGCGGTGGATAGCGGTTTCATCGTGTTCAACCCGCAGCATTACCCGCTGCTCACGCGCATGTTCGCCGAGCTGGACGTGGCCGCGCAGCCGACCACGATGAGCTTTTCGGTCCACGACGCGCGCAGCGGGCTCGAATACAACGCCGGCACCTTGAACGGGTTGTTCTGCCAGCGCCGCAACCTGCTCAGCCCGCGCTTCTGGGGCATGCTGGCCGACCTGCGCCGCTTCTATCGCCAGGCACCGGCGGTGCTGCACAGCGACGAGCGTTTCAGCACGCTGGGCGCGTATCTGCAGCGGCACGGCTACTCGGATGCATTCCGCGACCAGCACCTGGTGCCGATGGCGTCCGCGCTGTGGTCCTCGCCTTCGCAGACCATTCTCGAATTCCCCATGGGCCAGTTGATCGGCTTCATGGCCAATCACCACATGCTGCAACTGAGCGGGCGCCCGCAGTGGCAGGTGGTGCGGGGCGGGTCCAACAGCTATGTGCGTGCGCTGCGGCGGCGCTGGCAGGTGATCGAGCGCCTGTCCACGCCGGTCCAGGCAATCCGCCGCACGCCCAATGGCGTGGTGCTGAAGGCCTCGCGTTGCGAGGAACATTTCGACCACGTGGTGCTGGCCTGCCATGCCGACGATGCGCTGGGTTTGCTCAGCGACGCCACGCCGGCCGAACGCCACATCCTCGGTGGCATCACCTACCAGGACAACGACACCGTGCTGCACACCGATGCCAGCGTGCTGCCGCGCGACCGGCGCGCCTGGGCAGCATGGAACGCGCACGTGCCGGCCGACCCGGATGCCGCCTGCACGGTGAGCTACTGGATGAACGCACTGCAGTCGATCGCGTCACCGCAGCCATTCATCGTCAGCCTCAATCGCAATCACGAGATCGACCCGGGCAAGGTGCTGCGGCGCATGCGCTATCGCCACCCGGTGCAGAACGCCGCAGCAGTGGCAGCACAAGCGCGCAAGGCCGAGATCCAGGGTGTGCAACACACCTGGTTCGCCGGGGCCGCATGGGGCTTCGGTTTCCACGAAGACGGCCTGCGCAGCGGCGTGGACGTCGCGCATGGCCTGGGAGTGCATTGGTGATGCAGTTGCTGCGCGACGCCCACCACGACGCGGTGCCGTTGCCCCCTGCCGAGGGCAGCGGCGCCGGTCGCGTGGAGGCGCCGTTGCGCAGCGCGATCTATACCGGCTGGGTGCGGCACCGGCGCTTCATGCCCAAGGCGCTGCACTTTCGCCATCGCCTGTTCCTGATGTACCTGGATCTGTCCGAGCTGGATCAGGTGTTCGCACGACGCTGGTTGTGGTCGGTGGGGCGCGCCAACCTGGCGCAGTTCCGGCGCAGCGACTATCTGGGCGATGCGCGCATTCCGCTGGACCAGGCCGTGCGCGACTGCGTGCAGACGCACACCGGCGAGCGCCCCGAGGGCGCGATCCGGCTGCTGACCCATCTGCGTTACTTCGGCCACGTGTTCAACCCGGTCAGCTTCTACTATTGCTTCGATCGCCACGACGGCCTGCGCTGGATCGTGGCCGAAATCACCAACACCCCCTGGCAGCAGCGCCACACCTACGTGCTGCCGGTCGCGCAGGCGCGCACGCATCGCGACGTGCATGCGTGGCGCTTCGACAAGCGCTTCCACGTTTCGCCGTTCATGGGCATGCAACACCGCTACGACTGGCGCTTCAGCGTGCCGGATGCGCAGTTGCGCGTGCACATGGATGTGCTGGACGCCGTTGGCGACGATGCTGGCGGTGCCCTCGACAACAGCGGCACGCGCCGCTTCGACGCCACCCTGGTACTGCAACGTCAACCGCTCACCGCGCGCAACCTGGCGCGCACGTTGCTGGCTTATCCGTTGATGACGGTGTGGGTGGTGATTGCCATCCACTGGCAGGCCTTGCGCCTGTGGCTGCGCGGCAACCCCGTCCACGACCACCCTCACCCGCCTGTGCGAGAACCCCGATGAACGCCACGTCCCTGCCCGATCACGCTGCGCCGCGCGCGGCTTCCTGGACGGACCGCCTGCTGCGCAAGCGCCTGCTGGCCACGCTTGGGCAATTGCGTGACGGGCAGCTGCAGCTGCATGAAGCCGGCACCGTCACCACGCTTGGCACGGCCACGGGCGCGCAGGCCTTGCAGATGCAGCTGCGCGTGATCGACCCCGGCTTTTATCGCCAGGCGGCGCTCAACGGCAGTGTCGGTGCAGGCGAGTCGTATATGGACGGGCAGTGGCAGTGCGACGACCTGGTGGCGTTGATGCGGCTGCTGCTGCGCAACCGCGAGCGGCTGGACGCGATGGAGACCGGCACCGCACGTCTGGGCGGCTGGGCCATGCGCAGCCTGCATGCGTTTGCGCGCAATACCCGCAGCGGCAGCCGGCGCAATATCGCCGCGCACTACGACCTGGGCAACCCGCTGTTCAAGCTGTTCCTGGATGAAAACCTGATGTACTCGTCGGCGATCTTTGTCGACGGCGAAGAGGCGCAGGGGGAGGCGGCACTGGAGCGCGCGGCGACCCGCAAGCTCGAACGCATCTGCCAGAAACTGCGCCTGGCGCCGCACCATCATGTGCTGGAGATCGGCACCGGCTGGGGCGGCTTTGCGCTGCACGCCGCACGCGAACACGGCTGCCGCGTCACCACCACCACCATTTCGCGCGAGCAGTTCGAACTGGCCAACCAACGCATCGCCGCGGCAGGCCTGAGCGATCGGGTGACGGTGCTGTTGCACGACTACCGCGACCTGGAAGGCCGCTTCGACCGCGTGGTCTCGATCGAGATGATCGAAGCCATCGGCCACCAGTATCTGGACACCTACTTCGCCAAGGTCGGCAGCCTGCTGGCCGACGATGGCGAAGCGCTGATCCAGGCCATCACCATCGAAGACCACCGCTACAAGCAGGCGCTGCACTCGGTGGACTTCATCAAACGGCATATCTTCCCGGGCAGCTTCATTCCTTCGGTTGCGGCGATGACCGGCGCGATCGCGCGCGCCAGCGATCTGCGCCTGTTCAATCTGGAAGACATCGGCCCGAGCTATGCGCTGACCTTGCGCGCGTGGCGCCAGCGCTTCATGGCGCAGTTGCCGCAGGTGCGTGCGCTGGGCTACGACGAGCGCTTCATCCGCATGTGGGAGTTCTATCTGGCCTATTGCGAGGCCGGCTTTCTGGAACGCTCGATCGGCGATGTGCATTTGTGGCTGAGCAAACCCGCTGCACGCCCGCCGCAGTTCGTGCCTGGCCTCACTGCCGGCGCATGAAGCAGCTCGGCAACTACCTCGGCCTGCAGGTGCTGTGGCTGGTCGCGGTCGGTTCCGCTGCGCATGCGCGCATCTGGCCGACGCTGCTGGCGCTGGCGGTCTTCGCGCTTTACCAGCTGTGGCCTTCGCGACGCGCGCCCGGCGACGTGCAGTTGATGGTGGCGGCCTTGTCGCTGGGATTGCTGCTGGACACCACGCTGGCAGCGGGCAATTGGGTGCGCTACGCCGCGCCGTGGCCGGGCAGCCTGCTGGCGCCGCCGTGGATCCTGGCGTTGTGGCTGGGCTTTGCGCTCACCCTCAACCATTCGCTGGCCACGGCAATGCAGCGGCCGTGGCTGGCGGTGCTGCTGGGCGCGATCTTCGGGCCGTTTTCGTACTGGCTGGCGCAACGCAGCTGGCACGCGGTGGAATTTCAATCGCCTTACCTGCATGCCGTGCTTGCCGTGGGCATCGGCTGGGGCGTGGCCTGCGGCGTGTTGTCGCTATATGCACGCCGGCTGGCGCGACCATTACCCGATGACCCCACTGGAGAACTGCAATGAATGCCTGGCCGCTGCTGCATGTGGGCGTGTTCGCAAGCGTGGTGATGGTGATCGGCTGGCTGTGGCAGCGTCGCAGCGGCAACGCCGGCCCGGTCGATGTGTTGTGGGCGGGCTGCCTGGCGGTGGCTGCGCCGTACTGTGCGTGGATGTCCGAGGGCGCACTGCTGCCGCGCGTGCTGGTGGCGGTGCTCGGGGGCGTGTGGGGGGCGCGTCTGGCGCTGCACCTGGGCGTGCGCGTCTTCGGCGACCCGCATGAAGACGGCCGGTACCGCGCGTTGCGCGAACATTGGAACGGCAGCCAGAGCAAGTTCCTCGGTTTTTTCCTGGCACAGGCCGGGGTGGTGGTGCTGTTCGCGGTGCCGTTCCTGGCCGCGGCGAGCAACCCAAACGCGGAATGGAGCGCATGGACAGGCATCGCGATCGTCGTGTGGTTGATCGCGGTCGGTGGCGAGGCGTTGGCGGACCGGCAGTTGTCGGCGCACAAGGCCAACCCGGCCAATCGCGGCAAGACCTGTCGCGCCGGGCTGTGGCGTTATTCGCGTCACCCCAATTATTTTTTCGAGTTCGTGCACTGGTTCGCGTATCTGGCGCTGGCCGTCGGTGCCGGCCCGTGGCCGGTGGCGCTGTGCGCGCTTGGGCCGGTGGTGATGTTCGTGTTTCTGTATCGCTTCACCGGCATTCCTTACACCGAGCAGCAGGCGCTGCGCTCGCGTGGCGAGGACTATGCCCGGTACCAGCGCAGCACCAGCGCGTTCTTTCCGCTTCCCCCTTCGTCCTGATTTGCCTGGAGAGTTGCATGTCTACCGTTATCGTCCCGCCCTCCGCGCAGCCCGAAGAAGCCTTCGCCACGCGGCTCGCCGAATCCGGTGTGCTGCCCGACGCCGTCTTGCGCCACGGCATCCGTCGCCTGTGCGCGCAGCGCCTGCGCGATGAGCGCGGCAACGATGCCGATGCCAACGGCGAGCGGCAACGCGCCTTCATCGACAGCCTGCGGGCCAGCGCGATCGCGATCGAAACCGATGCGGCCAATCGCCAGCATTACGAATTGCCGCCGCAGTTCTTCACCCTGTGCCTGGGCCGCCGGCTCAAGTACAGCAGCTGCTACTGGGATGCCACCACGCCCAATCTGGATGCCGCCGAAGAACGCATGCTGGCGCTGTACGGCGAGCGCGCCGAACTGGCCGATGGTCAACGCATCCTGGAACTGGGCTGCGGCTGGGGCTCGTTGACCCTATGGATGGCCGAGCGCTATCCGAACGCCAGCATCACGGCGGTGTCCAACTCGCGCCCGCAGCGCGCGCATATCCTGGAGCAGTGCCGCGTGCGCGGGCTGAGCAACGTGCAGGTGATCACTGCCGACGTCAACGCGCTGACCCTGCCACCGGGCGACTTCGATCGCGTGGTGTCAGTGGAAATGTTCGAGCACATGCGCAACTACCGCGACCTGCTCGCACGCGTCGGCAGCTGGCTGGCACCGGGCGGCAAGCTGTTCGTGCACATTTTTTGCCACCGCGATCTGGCCTACCCGTTCGAAGTGGTCGGCGAAGACAACTGGATGGGCCGGCATTTTTTCACCGGCGGGCTGATGCCGGCGGCCGATACCCTGCTGCACTTCCAGCAGGATGTGGTGATCGAACAACGTTGGCTGCTGTCGGGCGAGCATTACGAGAAGACCGCCAACGCCTGGCTGGAAAACCAGGACCGCCACCGCGACCAGATCATGCCGCTGTTGAAGCAGACCTACGGCGACGACGCGCAGCGTTGGTGGCAGCGCTGGCGGATGTTCTGGCTGGCCTGCGCGGAATTGTTCGGCTACGACCACGGCCGCGAGTGGGGCGTGGCGCATTACCGCTTCGTCAAACGTTGATTGCACCGCCGGCAGCCGTTGCGAACATGACTGCCGGCCACCATGCACCGCGCGTGCTTGCGCGCACTGCGACAACCGCGCAGCAGTCACCTGGTTGCGCTGAAGCGCTGCGTGCCATCGCGCGCACCGCTTCAAGCGCCGCACCCAGTGGCGCGATCAGCCCGCCGCAGCGGTCACCACGATTTCCACTTTCCACTCCGGCCGCGCCAACTTGGCTTCAACGGTGGCGCGGGCAGGCGTGAAGCCGTGCGGCACCCACTCGTCCCAGGCCTTGTTCATGCCATCGAAATCGGCGATGTCGGCGAGGAAGATCTCCGCACGCAGGATCTTGGTCTTGTCGCTGGCCGCCAGCGCCAGCAGCTTGTCGATCTCGCCCAGCACCTGGCGGGTCTGCCCGGTGATGTCCTGGCTGGTGTCCTCGGCAATCTGGCCAGCCAGGTAACACACGCCGGCATGGACGGTCATTTCGGACATACGCGGACCCGCATCGAATCGCTGCAGCATTTCAGGCTTCCTACGGTTGATTGACCCCTGCATTGTCCCGCGAATGCGGCAGACGTGCAGCCCCGTCGCGCTCGCAGCGCGCCAACACGGTGCCCGCGCGCACCATCCAGGCCACGATCAGCACGATGGCGATCTTCTGGCTGATGCCCAGGGGTGCGCTGGTCACGGTGACATGGAACAGCAACACCGCAAACGCTGCCCAGCCCAGCGGGAAGGCCGAAGGAAAGTGTGCACGCCACCGCACATCGGCCCGGAAGTACCACGCCTGCAGCAATACCGCGGCAATCACGCACAGAAACGTCGTATCCGCCGACAACACATGCACCATCGCGGCCGCCTCCGGCGCCAGCTCGGGCATCCAGCTGTCGCCGATCGAGACCATGCACAGCCCCAATGCCGCCATCCAGAACAAACCCAGCACGGTGCGGCTGCGCGCGGCCGGCGCCAACGCCGCATACAGCCCCAGCGCCAGCCACGCCATGCTGGCGGCCAGCAGGCAGTAGGCGGTGCGCAGCAACAGGCCATACGGACCGTGCAGATAGGCGCTCAGTTGCGCATCCACCCACCAGAGATCGCGGCGCAGCCATTGCAACACCAGCACCAGCCCGATGAAGACCATGCCAGCGGCGGCGGCGATGCGGCCGGCGTGGCCGCTCCAGCGCGGCGGCATGGCCCGCGCGTGCGGCGCAAACGTTGGGGAATCGGGTGGAGTGCGCATCAGCAGCCTGTCTGCCTTCCAACTGTCATGGCTGTCCTGTCGTGTTCGTTCGGCACGCGTGTGCGGCTTTGCCCTATGATGCGCGCGGCCGGCCCGCACGGACACTGTGTCGGTACGATCGAACCACGCGTTCACTGGATGTCGGCACCTTCGCAACCACGCTGCATGCACCCTCAACCCGACCGGCCCATGCATTGCAAACGCGCGCGCGGCACACCTCGTGCATGCACCCTCCTTCCCTTTCAGCAGATCCCGTTGCCCTCATGACGGATACCCCCGCGTCTTCCGAAACGTCCGCCAGCGGTTGGCGTCGCGCCTTGCCGGTCATCATCAGCCTGGCGATCCTGGCGATGGCCCTGCATGCGCTGTCGTCGCAGTTCACCGACCACGGCTACCGCCAGATCCGGCATGCGTTCCGTGCGCTGGGCGCGGGGCAGATCGCACTGACGCTGCTGCTCGGCCTGAGCAGCTACGCGTGCCTGGTGGGCTTCGACTGGGTGGGGCTCAAGCGCACCGGCAAGCAGCTGCATCCGGCACGGGTGGGCATCACCGCCTTCATGGCGCATGCGGTCGGGCAGACCTTGGGATTTGCCGCACTCACCGGCGGCGCCGTGCGCCTGCGCGGCTACGGCAGCGTGGGCCTGACCCTGGCCGAGATTGGCCAGGTGGTGCTGATGAGCACCCTGGGCTTCATCTTCGGGGCCTGGGTGCTGCTGGGTCTGGCATTGCTGCTGGAACCGGAAGCGGCCGCGCGCGCGTTGCCGATCACCGCGCAGGCCATCCGCATCGCCGGCATCGCCCTGCTGGTCGGCTACGGCGCCATGCTGGCGCTGGTCGGCAAACAGGGCCGCGAGTTCGGCATCCGCACCCACCGGTTCTGGTTACCGGACCGCACCACGGTGCTGGGCGTCACCGCACTGAGCGTGGTGGAACTGGGCCTGGCCGCGGCCGCGTTCTACGTGCTGCTGCCGCCGGACCCCGGTACCGGCTACTTCGGCTTCATCGGCATCTGGCTGGTGGCCGTGGTGGCCGGGCTGATCTCCACCGTGCCGGCCGGCCTGGGCGTGTTCGAGTGGAGCCTGCTCAAACTGCTGCCGCACGTGACTCCCGCCGCGGTCCTGGCCGCGGCGCTGGCCTACCGCGTCACGTACTACATCGTGCCACTGCTGATCTCGGTGGCCATGGCGGCCGCCTCCGGGCTGCGCGCGCCGGTACGCGTCGGCGCCAGCACCGCGCGCACCGTGTGGAAGACCCTGCGCCCGTGGCTGCCGCAGATTCTGGCGTTGGCGGTGTTTGCAGTGGGTGCCGCGCTGGTGATCGACGGCACCCTGCCGACACCGCGCGCGCGCCAGGAAGTGGCGCCGCTGCCGCTGATCGAAACCTCGCACCTGCTGGTCAGCCTGGGCGGCATGATGCTGCTGCTGATCGGGCAGGGCCTGCAGCGCCGCAGCCATGCGGCCTGGGTGCTGGCGCTGGGCGTGTGCTTGCTGCTGCCGCCGTTGGCGCTGCTGCGCGGCAGCCATATCTCGGTGTCGTTGTCGGCGGCGCTGGCAGCGGTTGCGCTGTGGGCGGCGCGACGCGAGTTCTATCGCCAGGGCGCGCTGCTGGACGAAGCCTGGTCGTGGCGCTGGCTGAGCAACCTGGGCCTGGTGCTGGTGGCCACGTTCTGGCTGCTGTTCTTCGTCTACAGCCATGTCGAATACAGCAACGATCTGTGGTGGCAGTTCGCCACCTCGGCCAATGCGCCGCGTGCATTGCGCGCCGCGCTGATCCTGTGCGTGGGCGTGATCGTGTTCGGCATGGCGCGCCTGCTGCGTGGTGGACGCAGGCCGATGCCGGCGGCCGATGCGCAGACGCTGCAAACGCTGGCACCGATCCTGGCCACCAGTACCGATACCCAGGCCTGCCTGGCGCTGACCGGCGACAAGGCGTTTTTGTTGGATGAGCAGCGCCGTGGCTTTGTGATGATGCAGCGCTATGGCGGTTCGTTGATTTCCATGGGCGACCCGGTCGGCCCGCCGGAGGTGGCGTGCGCGCTGATCTGGCGCTTCCGCGAAGAGGCCGACCACATGGGCCTGCGCCCGGTGTTCTACCAGGTCGGCGAACGTTACTGGCAGACCTATCTCGACATGGGCCTGACCCTGGTCAAGCTGGGCGAAGAGGCGATCGTGCCGCTGGAGGGTTTCACCCTGGAAGGCCGCGACCGCGCCGACCTGCGCCAGGCCTGGAACCGCGGCAAGCGCGGCGGCCTGAGCTTCCGCATGCTGCCGCCCGAACAGGTGGAGGAGGTATTGCCGCGCCTGGCCGAGGTGTCGGAACAATGGCTGGAAGAAAAATCCGGCGAAGAGAAAGGCTTTTCGCTGGGCAGCTTCGATCCGGATTACCTGCGTCGCTTCCCACTGGCGGTGGCCGAGGTCGAAGGCCAGATCGTGGCATTTGCCAACGTGTGGTGGGCACCGGCCGGCGGCGAACTGTCGGTGGACCTGATGCGGCACAGCGCGCAGGCACCGAAGGGCACCATGGACTTCCTGTTCATCGAGTTGTTCCTGTGGGGCCAGGCCAACGGCTACACGCGGTTCTCGCTGGGCATGGCGCCGTTGTCGGGCCTGGCCGAACATCGCCTGGCCGGGCGCTGGAACCGCTTCGCCAGCCTGGTCGCGCGGCACGGCGAGCGTTTCTACGGATTCAGCGGTCTACGCCGCTTCAAGTCGAAGTTCGCCCCGACCTGGCGTCCACGCTATCTGGTCGCCCCCGGCGGCATGCATCTGCCGGCCGCCTTGCTGGATGTCACCCGCCTGATCTCGGCCGATCCTGGGCGGCAGGAGTAAGCCCGCGCGCGACGCTGGCGCCGAACATGCAGGTCCGGCCGCCTTTGCTGGCGCCCACCGGAGCGGATTGACAACGCAGGAGCACGCCGTTTCCGGCAATCCTGGTGTGCGGAGCAGCGGTCGCAGACCGTGAAAGCGCGGTGCCACGTCCGCGGGCCAGCGCATGTGGGGCGGCATGGATGCCGCCATCGAGCTTCCAAGGATGGATTCACAGCGTGTCGCGATTCCGGACCGGACCCGGCACCGTGCCGCCGACCAGGACACGGTCGGCGCACTCAGATCAAACACTGTCCGGCCTTACGGCTTCGACAGCGTGTGCAACTGGTCCATGATCGTCTTGGCCAGGGTCGTGTAATCGCCCTTGAAATGGTGATCGCCTGGCAGTGCGACCCGCTTGGCCACGTTTGCGGGCAGGTTCGGGCAAAGCGCATCGTCGTCGTCCTGGCCGTAGATGCACACCGTCGTGCCGGCCGGCAGACGCTGGATCTCCGGCGCGATCGGCAGGCCCTCGTCGTCCGAGCCCAGCCAGTTGCTGACGTGGAACTCGTAGTCGGCCAGCTTGCCGACCGACAGCAGCGCCGTCATACGCAGGTTCTGCTTGGTCGCAGCGGGCAGTTTATTGATGGCCGCCGGCAGCACGTCGGCGCCCTGCGAAAAGCCGATCAGTACCACGCGCTGGCGATCCCAGCGCTGCGCATAGACGCGGGCAATGCGATCCAGGTCGTCGGCAAAGCCTTGCGGGGTGCGTTCGGTCCAGAAGTAACGCAGCGAATCCAGGCCGACCACCGGAATGCCTTGCGCGGCGAGTGCATCGGCCACCTCTTCGTCCAGGCCTGCCCAACCGCCATCGCCGGACACGAAGATCACGAAGGTGTCGTCGTCGCTGTCGCCATCGGGCTTGGCCGGCAGTTCCACCACCGGCAGATCCGCAAGACCGCCCGGCGGCGGCGGCAACGCCACGCCCTTCTGTTCGCCCAGCGAACGCACCGCGGCGCGCAGGCCGGGCAGGATGTCGCCTTTGGCAGAGCGCCGGAAGGTTCGCGCCTGCGGCACCTGCTTGAGGAAACCCTCTTCGGCAGCCGCCGGGCAGCGTTTGTCCTGGCTGGCGGCAAGCACCCAGGGAATCTGCAACGGCACCGGCAACAGCGTGTTGGTCCCCGGGCGTACACCCGGCTGGCAGATTGCCTGGTTGGACACGGTGGCCGGGCAGAGCCCGTCGGTGAGCACGCCGGCCAGGACGTGCGGCTTGGCCTGAGCCGCGATCGCGTAGGCCAACGCGGCGCCCTCGCCATCGCCCACCAGCAGCGGCAGACGATAGGTGGGGATGTGATAGAAGGCCTGCACGTAACGCGAGAAATTTTCCACGTCGCCGACCGAGAACGTGCAGGTGCCGCCAGCCTTGCGCAGCACTGCGTACAGGTGCGCGGTGTCCACCACCGCCACCATCGCACCGTCGGCGCGCAGGCTTTCTGCCTGGGCCTGACGCTTGGCGGCATCGCCCGCACCGGCCAGCCAGATCACCACCCGTTGCGGCTCTCCCTTGGGCATCAGCACCGGCACCTGCTCGAAACGGCCGTGGCTGACCGGTTCCGGCGCCTGCGCGGCGGCCATGCCCGACAGCGTCAACATCGCCGCGCCGCAGAGCGCGCTCCACATTTCAAGTCGTCGCATGTCGCACCATCGGGAAAAGTGGTTCAAAGATAATCGTTCCGGACTGCAGCGCGAAGCGCAGGACCTGGCTCATTGCGCCTCGGGGCGGCTGACCGCCGGCTGGCGCGCTTCCCACGCTGCCAGGGCCTGGCGGTAACGCGTCAGCTCCTCGGCATACAGATCGTGCACGCACAGCGGGCAGCCGCTCTCACAGCATTCGTTGGGCGCAGGCGGCTGCGGGGCGATCGGGCGTGGGTCTGGGCGGGAAGCAGCGCTGTCGTGCATGCGGCCATTGTAGCGTGCGCATCGGACTCAGCCGGACATGCAGCCGGCTGGGGCGTAGGCTCAGCGCCCCAGCCGCCGGCGCAGATTGGCGCGCGCCGCGGTGTCGTAATGGGTATGGAAGTAGTCGCTCAGGAAGATGCGCGGCTGCTTGAGCACACCGGCCAGGAACCGGCGGCGATTGACCCGGAACAGCACGCTGGGCACGTGCCCGCGATACTCCTCGGCGATGGCCTGATCGTAGGCATCGAACACCGCTGCGGGCGCGGCCAGGATCGCCATGTCGCAGTCCAGGAACAGCGCGGCGTCTTCATCCACGTCCTGCGGCAGCACGTGCCCGTGCCGAGCCGTGAGCAGGATCAGCGCCTGCACCCGCTCGACATCCACCCGCGCCTGCGGCCACCAGCGCGGGATGGCTTCGGCCGCCATCAGTGCCGATTGCGCCTCGTTGTCGCTGCGTCCGGGCTGATACACCGCATCATGGAACAGCACCGCCAGCCAGACTTCTGTCGGCTGGCGCCAGCCCGGCCCGGCCGCGACCTCGGCGTAGTGCTGCAGCACCGCGCGAACGTGGCCGAAGTGGTGGTAAGCGCGCGGCGGGGCGGCATAGGCCTGTTCGAGCGCGGCCAGGTGGTCGGCGTGCAATGGCAATGGCGTGGCGATGTCCATGTCCGCAGGCTACCGCGTACGCGCGGCCATGCACATCAGCGCAGCGACCAGCGGCCTTCGATCTGGTAGCGCGACTGGCCAAGAAAGCTACGTACCAGCGCGAAATCGCGCACGGTCCAGGCAAGCGCATCGCAGCGTCGCTGCGGCACTGCCTGATTGCAGTACAGCAGCGTCATGTGCGGCGTGTATTGCGCATCACCGGCAATGCCCACATGCGCCAGCTGCCTTCCCAATGCGCCCTGCAGCTCGTAAAGCCCGCGCACCTGCTCTTCGCCACGCAGCACGCAGGGAAGTTGCGAGCGCCTGCCGCCGAAGGTGCCGACGCGATCGAACTCCACCTCGAACGCGTCCATCTGCACGCGCGTCGCTGCCTGGCTGGCGCGGCTCACCAACGATGGCGGCAGACCACCGGCGTAATCACCCAGATGATGCAGGGTCACATGCAGCCGTTCGCGCGCAAGCGCCTTGCCTTGGGCGTGCCCGCCTTGCAACAGGCGATCGGCAATGCGCGCTGCATGCTCGGCAGTGGACGCATCGGCCATCACCGCGAAAAACAGACGTTCGGTGGTCTTCTCTTCTCCAAGCCCGAGCGACAGCTGTGCCTCGGCCGATGACAGATACAGGAACTGTTGCTTCATGGGTGGATGCCACGACCGCGCAACGCGGGCCTGCCTGAAGAAGGGCGGCGGATACTAGCAGACCCAACGCGTGCCGGACATGCCGGCATGCATGCGCGGGTGTGGAACCTCTTGCATTGCGTGGAACTGCGATTGCGGCCTTGCGCCATGCATGCGCGCCTGCGGCGACACACAAAGAAACGGGCAGCATGCGCTGCCCGTTTCCGCCTTTATCGTCTTACTCCGGAGCTGCATCGGATCGGTGACGATGCACTCGGTTCAACGCGCAGCTTATGCGGCGCTCTTCATCGCATGCTTGCGGTTGCGCATGACGTCATGGCAAGCGCGTACCTCAGGCAGCAGGCGCAGCGCGGCTTCGCGTGCAGCGGCCGGGATGTCCTGGTCGGCGATGGTTTCGTCGAACGCCTTCAACAGACGGTCTTCGGACTCTTCCAACTCGGCCACATAGCCGTACTTGGTGTCGCCCAGGGTTGCGCGAACCTTGCCGTAGAACTGCTGCATGCTGCCCACCATGGTGCCGTGCTGTTCCGGCGTGCCACCGGCGGCGGCGACCACACTGCTCAGGCTGCTGACGATGTCGGTCTTGACGCCGGCGATGCGGCGGAACAGCGTCGCGAGCTCCGCGTCGCCCACCTTGGCCGCGGCTTCTTCGTAGAAGTCCTTGCCGTCGCGCGAGATGGCGATGAGGTCATTGAGGCTATGCTCGGTTTTGCTCTGAATGCTCATATGTGGCTCCTTGTTTGGATGGACCGACGCGGCGCGGTGCGATGACTGCGCGTGCGGCGGGTTGAGTCAATCGATGGGTTGATTGCAGTGCCGTCACGTTGTGTACGGCCTCATCCTCGCGTTGCCTGCATAATCGATATGTGAGCGATGTGGGCATCGTCCTCACGCCATCATGCAGGCGATGAATTGCAATTCATCCATGCCAACAGCGGGTCAAGATCACTTCGGCTGGCGACTGGCCCACATGTTGTCGACCAGATTCGGATACGGCCGCCCCGCCTCTTCGGCGCGCTGCTTGGCGGCTGCTTTTTGCGCATCGGTCAACGGTGTCGACTTCGCCTTGCCCTTGGAATTGGAGCGCTTCCACGGCGGTGGAGTGAACTCGTTCATGGCACTGTTCGGTCCGCTTGATGGAACGCGAAGTCTCGCCGGCGCCCCGTGAGATGGCTGTCGTGATGGCACATGGGCTGTGCGAATCGCTGCATGGCGCCGCAAGCTGCCACCTGAGCGAAACGGCGCCGCGGGCGCTTGACGCATCGCGGCACCGGCAGCTCAGCAATTCGTCAGCACCGCACGTTGCCGATGGCGTTCCTGCCACACCGCCGCTGCATAGACCAGCAACCCGCCGAGCGCGGTGGCCGCGCCGACGTAGCCGGTGGAGGTCCAACCCCAGCCTGCCGTGATCGCCATGCCGCCCAGCCATGGACCCAATGCATTGGCCGTATTGAACGCTGCATGGTTGGACGCTGCGGCCAGGGTCTGCGCTTCTGCCGCCACGTCCATCAAGCGCGTCTGTAAGGCCGGCGCCAACGCCCCCATGGTGCCGACCGCCACGATCGAGACGAACACCCACACGCCTGACTGCGCTGCCAGCGGAAACGTCAACATCACCACCACCGACCACAGCAGCAACACCGGTACGGCGCGGAACTGCATGCGATCGAACAACCAACCGCCCAGGATGCTTCCCAGCACCCCGCCCACGCCGAACGCCACCATCGCCAACGGGATGCGCGCTGCGGTCACGCCGGTCACCGCAGTCAAGGTCGGCGCAAGGTAACTGAAGACGCAGAACATGCCGGAAAAACCCACCGCCCCGATCGCCAATGCCAGCCACACCTGCGGCTGATTGAACGCGCGCAATTCGCGCAGCGGCTGCTGGCGCGGCTCCTCCGGCTGCGGCGGCAACAGGACCGCCACGGCGGCGACCGTGCCCAGCGCAATCACCGACACCGACGCATAGGCCCAGCGCCAGCTCACGATTTGCCCCAGCCAGGTTGCCAGCGGGTTGCCCACCAGCAGCGCAACACTCAGACCCAACAACACGCGCCCCACTGCAGTGGCACGTTGATTGGGCGGGCTGATCGATGCGGCCACCAGCGACGCAACGCCGAAGTAGGCGCCATGCGGCAGTCCGGCGATAAAGCGGCACAGCAGCATGGCGTGGTAGCTCGGTGCCAATGCGCTGGCCACGTTGCCCAGCGCATAGAAGACCATCAACAGCAGCAACAAGGTGCGCCGCGGCCAGCGCGCGCCCAGGATCGCCAGCAAGGGCGCACCCACCACCACGCCCAACGCATACGCGCTGATGACGTGACCGACCTGCGGCTCGGTGATCTGCAGGCCCTGCGCAATCTGCGTCATCAGGCCCATGGTGGAGAATTCGCTGATGCCGATCGCAAAGCCGCCCATCGCCAGCGCAAGCAGGATCAGCACGTAATCGCGCCGGGACACGCGTGGCGAAGAAAGGTCGGTATCGGTCATGCCCGACTCCAGAGTGGCGGGGCGGCCTATTATTGTGCAATGCAGCAGAGCAGGAAAGCGCGACACCAGGGGCGGTTCAGCGCCAGCGCCCACTCCATCACAGTTGCCACGCTTTCGACGCGACAGGGACGCTGTGTCCTATCTGCATCGCTCGAATCTGCTTGAGTCCGCCACCATCGCTACCGGGCACCGCGATCGGCGCGGCGTCGCGCCTGGCGCGTGATCAATTTCGACTGGTTGCTGATGTCCAAATCCACTCAATCCCCCTTGTTCTCGCCGGTGCGCCTGGGCGCGCTGGAGCTTGCCAACCGCGTGATCATGGCCCCGCTGACGCGCAACCGCGCGGTCGCCGGCCAGGTGCCCTCGCCGCTTGCCGCTGAGTATTACGGCCAGCGCGCCACCGCCGGCCTGATCGTGGCCGAAGGCACCCAGATCAGTCCGCTGGGCCAGGGTTACCTCGATACGCCCGGCATCTACACCAAGGAACAAATCGAGGGCTGGCGCGCCGTCACTGACGAAGTGCATCGCCGCGGCGGCAAGATCGTGCTGCAGCTGTGGCACGTTGGCCGCGTCTCGCACACCAGTGTGCTGCCGCCGGGCGAAGTGCCGGTTGCGCCCAGCGCCATTCGCGCCGAAGGCAAGACTTTCACCAAGAATGGATTCGAGGACGTGTCCGAGCCGCGCGCGCTGGCATTGGATGAAATCCCCGGCTTGATCGAGGACTACCGCATCGCGGCGCGCAACGCGATCGATGCCGGCTTCGACGGCGTGGAAGTGCATGCGGCCAACGGCTATTTGTTGGACCAGTTCCTGCGCGACAGCTCTAACCAGCGCACCGATGCCTACGGTGGCGATATCGAAAACCGTACCCGCCTGCTTGCCGAAGTGGTGCAGGCGATTGCCGATGAAATCGGCGCCGAGCGCACCGGCGTGCGCTTGTCGCCGGTGACCCCGGTGTACGGCGCGCACGACTCCGACCCGCAGCCGCTGTTCGAACGTGCGGTCGAGCGCCTGAACCTGATCGGCAGGCTGGCCTTCGTGCACGTGATCGAGGGCGCCACCGGCGGCCCGCGCGACAACATCGCCTTCGACTATGCCGCGCTGCGCGCCAAGTTCGACGGCGCCTGGATCGCCAACAACGGCTACGACCGCGGCATGTCCGAACAGGCCATCAGCAGCGGCTACGCCGATGCGATCGCGTATGGCCGCCCGTTCATCGCCAATCCGGACCTGGTGCGTCGCCTGCGCGAGAACGCGCCGCTGGCCGAGATCGACCAGGCCACCATGTACGGCGGCGGTGCCAAGGGTTACACCGACTACCCCGCTTTGCCGGAGTAATCGCCTGATCGGCCGCTGACCAGGCGACCGCACCTGCCGGCTGGCACGGTGCGGTTGCCGTGGGTGACGCCGATGCACTGCATGCCTGCTGTTGGCCGATAAGCAGCGACCGGTCTTGCATGCGCGCCGCTGGCCATGCGGCCGCTCGGCGATTGCCAGGCGGACCGCTGCCGGCATCCTGCGCATCGCCTGCGCGCACCTGGTCGTGCGTTATTGGCATCGAGTTTTTTGCCGGTTGCCATGCGCGCCCGACACTCGTCACCCTGCATCATCTGATCCGCAACGCCACCCCATCACCACACGTGATTTCGCAGCGGCGCATGCGCGCTTACCGTCGCGATTGCCAGTACGCCAACGCTGCCGATGATGCAGCTATCTCATTGCCAAGGCTCTCGCGCATGCGACAGGGCTGCATGGTGGCGGCGGTGTATCCGCGCGACTAGCGCAATGGGCCTGCACTGCCTATCCGCAGGTGCGCTGCACATTGGGGCCATAGCGCGCGCCGGCTTCCGCCAACGCACACTGCCGCGCCACTGGGTCACCGCGCTTACGCCTTGCGCAGGAAACAGGTCTTCAACACCAGGCCCTTGATCTTTTCCGAGTTGCCCTCGATGTGCTCGGCATCGTCTTCGACCAGGCGAATGTTGCGGATCACCGTGCCCTGCTTGAGCGGGATCGAAGAGCCCTTGACCTTGAGATCCTTGATCACGGTCACCGTGTCGCCGGCCTGCAGCACGTTGCCGTTGCTGTCGCGCACCACCGTCGTGTCTGCCGCGGCATCGCCTGCGCTCCATTCGAAGCCGCAGTCGGCGCAGATCGACATCGCGCCATCGGCATAGGTGTTTTCCAGTCCGCATTGCGGACAGGCGGGGACAGTAGGCATGCAATTCCTTGATCGAAGCGGGCGTGGATTGTAGCCGCCCGGGTGCGCGATCACGCACCCGGCACGGGGATGGGGCGATAGTGCGGCGCTTGTCGAATGCCCCGCAGGTCGCGCGTGTCCAATCAGCCAGTGTCCACTTCCCCGCGCACAACGCCGCCCTCCCCTCACACCCAACAAAGCGACCCCGCCGCCAGCGAGAATGGCCCAGGCAAGCCCAAGGGTTCGCACGTGGTGGTGTACGTGGCACTGGCGGGCAATCTGGCCATTGCCGTGGCCAAGTTCATCGCCGCCGGCATTTCCGGCAGCTCGGCCATGCTCAGCGAGGGCGTGCATTCGCTGGTGGACACCGTCAACGAAGTGCTGCTGCTGTATGGCTTGCGCCGCGCCGCACAGCCGCCCACCCCGACCCATCCGTTCGGTTACGGGCGCGAGCTGTATTTCTGGAGTTTCATCGTCGCCCTGCTGGTCTTCGCGATGGGTGCAGGCGTGTCGCTGTACGAAGGCATCGTGCATTTGCGCAACCCCGAGCCGGCCAAGAGCCACCTGATTGCCTACTGCGTGCTCGGCGTATCGATCGTGTTCGAAGGCATTTCATGGGTGGTGGCGGTGCGCGAATTTCGCTCCAAGAAAGGCCGCATGGGCTATTTCCAGGCATTTCGCCAGAGCAAGGACCCCACCACCTTCACCGTGTTGCTGGAAGACAGCGCTGCGTTGATCGGCCTGCTGATGGCGCTGCTCGGCCTGGCCGGTGCGCAATTGTTCGACATGCCCGAACTCGACGGCATCGCCTCGATCGGCATTGCCGGCGTGCTGGCGTTTACCGCGTTCCTGTTGGCGCGCGAAACCAAGGGCCTGCTGATCGGCGAGCCGGCGCATGCGCATGTTACCGACTCGCTGCTGCGCATCGCCGCCAGCGACCCGGACGTGCGTGCGGCCAATGGCGTGCTCACCATGCAAATGGGCCCCAACCAGGTGGTGGCGGCGTTGAGCGCCGAGTTCGAAGACAGCCGCACCACACCGCAGATCGAGGCCTGCGTCGGGCGGATCGAAGCCGCCGCCAAGCAGCAACATCCCGAGCTCACCGCACTGTTCATCAAGCCGCAGACCCCGGAAACCTGGCGTGCACGGCGTGCGCAGATCGAGAGCGGAGCAGCGCCGGACTGAGGGAGACCGAAGCGTGCGGCATGCAGATGTCGTGAAGCATGCCCGTGGGTCACCGCGTCGCTGCGCGTTGGTCCATCGAACGCAGCGCCAACGCCGCAATCGCCGATCGCGCCGCGGACGGTCGGCCCAACGCACTCCACGCTCCACTCCGTCTTCGCGCTGAGGCAGCCGGCGCGAGCCTGGTCGTGGCGGTCGTGCCGCCAAGCTGATCCCCGCCTCAACCGCAAACCTGGCTGCGGTTGCATGATCCGGTGCGATTGCCTACGGTGTGCGTGCGGCACCTCTTCGCATCGTGAATCAGCCGATGCATTCCCCTCGATCACCCATTCATGGAGGTTTCCAATGGAAATCAGCCAGGGTCGCGTTGCGACCATCCACTACACCCTTTCCGACGACAACGGCCAAGTGCTGGACCGCTCCACGCCCGACACTCCGCTGAGTTATCTGCATGGCGCCGGCAACATCGTGCCCGGCCTGGAGCAGGCACTGGAAGGCAAGCGGCTGGGCGATACGCTCACCGCCGACGTCGTGCCCGAACAGGACTATGGCCCGCGCCACGAGCAGCTCATCCAGCAGGTGCCGCGCGACGCGTTTCCGACCGATGTCGACGTGGTACCCGGCGTGCAGTTCGAGGCGCGCACGCAGCAAGGCCCGGTCCTGGTCACCGTGACCGCGGTTGGCCCCGATCAGGTCACCGTGGACGGCAACCACCCGCTCGCCGGGCAAACCCTGCACTTCGCGGTCGAGGTGGTGGCAGTGCGCGAGGCCACCACGCAGGAATTGAACGACGGTCACGTGGCCGAGCTGGCCGCCTGACCCGGCGCGCGCCGCGCGCCCTCCTGGCTGCGGCGCGGGCCAGTGCGTAACACAGCGCTCGCGCTGGGCCATGGCGTCACCGACGCTGCCGATCTCGACGGCAGGTGCGGCGGGCGTAGTAAAGTGCGCGGCCCGCTCCCAGACCTGTCTGCATGAAACTCGGCATCGACTTCGGTACCAGCAACTCCGCCGCCGCGGCGATCGTCGATGGGCAAGTGGTGCCGGTGCGCTTCGGCGAGGCCTTGCAGTTCCGCACCACGGTGTATTTTCCCGAGACCATGCGCGACCCGGACGATTTCAGCCTGACGCCAGCGCTGGAGTACGAGGTAGAGCGGCTCATTGACTCGGGCCGGCGCGATGCATTGGCCGCCGGCGGCACCCCCAACACCGACCGCCTGCGCCGCGATGCGATCCGCATCGTGCGGCGGCAGTGGATGGAAGAGCAGGTGCGTGAGCCACGCAGTTCCGCCGCCCTGCTGCAAAACGCCGTCTACGGCGACGAAGCGCTGGATGCGTATTTTCTCGAAGGCGAAGGCAGCCTGGTGCAAAGCCCCAAGTCGATGCTGGGCTACAACCTGCATCCGCGCGCACGCCAGACCATTACCGGCATCGCCACCCATGTGCTGGAACACATCCGGCTGACAGCCTCGCGCCAGTTCGACATCAACATCCGTCACGCCACGCTGGGCCGGCCGGTGCAATTTCGCAGTTCGATCGGTGAGGCCGGCAATGCGCAGGCGCTGGAGATCCTGCAGACCGCCGCGATCGCCGCCGGTTTCGACAGCGTGGACTTTCTCGAAGAACCTGCAGCGGCGGCGATGCATTACCACGTCAGCCATGACAGCCGCCACGACACCGTGGTGGTGGATATCGGCGGCGGCACCACCGACATTGCCCATGCCAGCGTCGGCGGCAGCGCTGCGCCGCAGGTACACCGTGCCTGGGGCATCGCGCGTGGCGGCACCGATATCGATCTGGCGTTGAGCCTGGCGGCCTACATGCCCCTGTTCGGCCGCGGCATCACGCGCGTGCCCACCCACCATTACGTGGAGGCGGCGATGGTGCAAGACATGACGCGACAGCGCGAATTCCGCCTGCACAAGTACCGGGACGTGCCCGCCCCCTTCGACAAGCGTCTGCAGGCCTTGCAGGACACCGGCAACACCGCGCGCCTGTACCGCGGCGTGGAAGCCTGCAAGATCGCGCTCAGCGAGCTGGATCGGCACCAGGCCGCGCTCGACTTCATCGAGCGCGGCCTGGGCGTGGAGGTGCAGGCCGATGCGTTGGTTGCGTCCGCTTCCAGTTATCTGGGCGAACTGGCAGGCCTGCTGGCACAGGTGCGCGCCGACATGGCCGCCGCACCGACGACGGTGTTCCTCACCGGCGGCATGTCGCGGGCGGGCTACATCCGCGAGACCGTGGCCGCTGCGTTCCCCGAATCGCGCCTGGTGCATGGCGATCCGTCATTCGGTGTGGTCCAGGGACTGGCCTGGGCTGCCGCGCAGGTGGCCCACTCGTCGGACGATTAACACGCGCTGCAACGTCATCCCCTATAATGAGCGGTTGCTGCTCGACGCCCCGCCGTCTTGCCTGCAACGGCACGTAGACCGTGCCGCCGCGACGGCGCACCGAACGCCGCCGCACTCTCGACACCGCTTCCGCGCGCGCCACCCTAGCCGCACGCGGTGTCACCGCACTTCCCCGCTACAGGAGGCCACATGGCACGTCCCGCGACCAAGCAGAAATCCCAGCCCAGCATCGCTCGCAGCGAAGGTAAGTCGCAGCCGCTCAGTCGTGAGCGCATCGCTGCCGACATCGCCGCGTTCCGCAAGACCGGCGGCCGGATCGAAGTGCTCACCACCAACTTCGGCCCGGCGCGCAACGACGGCGACAAGAGCGCCTAACGCCACCAACACCGCGGCAGGCTGCAATGCATGTTGCCGCGAAGTTGGATTGTTGTATCAACGTGCCACCGCAAGGTGGCATGTTTGTGTCTGGCGTCCGCCGATGTCATTCATACGCATCGCGCAGGACTGCAACTCCAATGCGACCTCGTGTCGCTTCTGGCGATGACCCGCACAATGACTTCTCACAGGCCGCCGATGCGTGGCAACCGAACGCTGCGGACGCGTCGGCGCCTTGCGCTGCATCCGCGCAAAAACTCCAGGCGCGTACCCACGACTCCATCCGCATGCGCGCGTAGGCATGCATTGAACGCATGCGATCTGCCGCACTTCTGCATTCGCAGACGAGCATGCATTCACTTTGCACACCGACAGCGCAGAGTTGGCCCGCTACAATGGATTCCCCTTTGATTCTGCACGCCGTGATGCCTGCCTCCGATGCGTTGCCCGCCATGATCCGCAGCCTGTTGCCCCATTGGAATCCCGAATGGCTGGCGATTGCGGTACCGACGGTCAAGATCGTGCTGATCCTGGCAGTTGCCGCGTTGGTCCGCCTGCTGCTCCGGCAGTTGCTGCGGCGGCTGTGCACGCGTTACAGCGTGCCCGCCGAAATGATGATCGGCATCCGCCGCGTCGGCAGCTTCGTCATTTCGGTCAGTGCCTTGCTGATGGTGCTACGGGTCATCGGCGTCTCGGGCGGCACGTTGTGGACCGCATTCACCGGGTTCGCAGCCGTCGGCGCAGTAGCGTTCTTCGCTGCATGGAGCGTGCTGTCCAATATCTTCTGCACATTCCTGATCATCACCACGCGGCCATTTCGCCTGCACGATCACATCGAGGTTCTCGAAGGCGGCGACAAGCCCGGCTTGAAGGGACGTGTGATCGATATCAACGTGATCTACACCACGCTGGAAGAAACCGGCGAGCGTGCCGGCAGCGTACTGCAAGTTCCCAACAGCCTGTTTTTCCAGCGCACGACGCGTCGCTGGCGCGAGACCGGCAGCTTCAACGCCAACTAGGCGCAAGGCCAAGACGCGATACTGCGGCGAGTTCGCCAGTGGCAGAACCTATACACGGCGATGTCGGCAAGCGGCAACCTTCGACGACCGCAGCAGGCTCCACTGCGGCGCACGTTTGCGATAGCGGCGCCGTCTGCGGGGACCGCGGTCGCGGTCGCATCGCGGACATGACCCATCAGCCACTCAACGCAGCTGACTGTCCTTGCTGCCGCGACGGTTGTAGCCGCTTTGCCCAGCCTGCTCCAGGTCATGCGCCTCTTGGCAGTGCACGCACAAGTGCACGCCGGGCACCGCCTTGCGGCGCGCCTCGGGAATCGGTGCCTCGCA
>JAAIGE0100444934.1_pt1 | contig 29896 bp, 23 predicted proteins | sample 6487951 | NCBI WGS metagenome assembly JAAIGE01 (sample SAMN13974128, study PRJNA590717) | phyllosphere metagenome | biome: tomato field; feature: multiple bacterial spot infested tomato fields; material: tomato leaves; isolation source: leaves from tomato fields | host: Solanum lycopersicum ...
CTCGTGGGGCGCAATTTATCCACACATGGGATACCTAGGCTACGAGGCAAGCGCACCTCGTGAGACCTCACTCCTTGCGACCCGTGTTTGGGCGCAGATGCACCGTCGGGGTTTGGCAAAGAAGCGCTATGGAAACGGATCGGTGTGTGCTGCGCGCTTTTACTTCACCCTGCCAAAGCAGGGATATCGGTTGCAAACCTTTTATCCGCTGCGTGAGACAAAGAATAATCACTGGATTGGCGCTAGTCCGTTTCGTTGGGGTGAGTGGCGAAATATCCCATACACGGGCGAGGACTATATCTACCTCAGTTCGTCATATGCTGAGTGTTGTATGGTGTTTTGGTAGAGTGTTCACAACGTAGGGCTGCGTTGAACGTTGGTTAGCAACGCTTTCGTTGAGATGGAACACTGAACGAACTAAGCTAGGTACCGAAGCCTTGGTCGAGAGTGTTCAACTTGGCCCGATGTTGGCCGCTCGCTAGATTGCATGATCCTCAAGGCCGTGATTTCTTCGTTCCGGCCCCCGGGAGAAGCAGTCTTGGATATCTACCAGCCTCAGATCGCCCAAACGGTTGCTCTGCCTGCCCGTGGGCAGGCGCGTCACTTGCTGGGGTCTACCGCCGCGCTTCCCGCGGGCTTCTACTTCGTAGTCGATAGACGTACGTCAGTCCCTATCCCCGACGTCTATGACTTTTTGATTTCGGAGAACGTTAGCCTGCTGGGTAGGCCAAAACTTCGCCACCAGTCCAATACAAGTAAGGCTAACGCTGAAGACTTGGTTGACCTCCTTCTCTTCGCCAACGAAATCAGAACAACTCTTGCAGAGTTTTCGGAAGAGCTTCTCCAGCAGTATGCCGATAGCATGTTGTACGTAGTGAGTCCGCAGACATCTCTGAATTACGCAGATCGGACGGTCATCAAGCGGGTCTCGACTGCAAAGCGGCTCTTCCATTATCTGCAGAATAATGGGCGTTTGAAGAATCGCTTCAAGATCGCAAAGGTCCTGCAAAGAGGAATCGAAAAGCGTGTCATAGCACCGGACGTTCAAGTGCCAAAGACACCTGCAACAGATGCGCTGGTGAAACATATTGCCACGGACCTTGTAGAGGCAATTAGCAAAAATCTTGGCCAGATGCCCAGTGAAAAAACGCAAGTCCTGACTCGAGATCGCCTCTTGTTTGCCTTCTTGCTGAATACCGGTGCCCGGATCTCAGAGGCGCTATCAATCAAGATTAGCGATTTGCCATTTCAAAAAGTCGGTAAGGAGAATTCCCTTGCAGCTTGCCACATACAAGTAATGGGAAAAGGAGGAACGCATCGAAAACTCATTGTCCCTATTTGGCTATTGGCAGAACTAAGCATCTATGTTTCTACCGAGCGTGCCGACGCCTTACTCGCTTCGAAAGGAAAGGCACAGCATAACCAGGTCTTCGTCAATCATGCGGTTGCTCGTTATTCTCGTGGTCAACCGCTAACAGCAAATAACTTCAGAAAGACAATGAGGCACGCCGCAATACGTGCAGTTGGAGAAACCGGAAACAACAGTATCCCGTCCCCGCACGCTTGTAGACATTCTTTTGCTTTGTGGCACTTCATCCTGGAAGCGCGTGCGGGAAATCCCGACCCGGCCAAGAAAGTTCAGGCGCTTCTTGGACATGCAAACAGATCTACCACAGAACAAACATACCTAAACGCGAGCCTGCTTCTAGAAGAGGAGCTATCCGAGAAGGCTCAACGCCATCTAATGAATGCACTGGATGGGTACGTAAAATGAAACGTACGCGATTTCGAACGGAGTCCGACCAGAATTCATTCGGTCCTACTCAAGTGCGCTTCTCTCGAGTTGAGAAAAAAGGACTACTGCACTTTCAGTGCGAAGGGCCACTCGATGAAGATATCAAGCTTTACGACTTTTCCGGATGGGCAGGTCTCTCTCAAATCGCCGAAGATCTCATTGATGCAACACTTGCCATCCTTGCATCAGAAAGAGCAACAACTCGGAACGGAACGCACCGATCGCTTCGCTACGGCATTATTCAATACTTGAACGAAACCTCCCCTAACGCCGAGCTGCGTAGCCTTGATCGAGCAACTTTTCACGACTTTACACAATGGCTGAGCAGAGGAAGAGATGGAAAAAAAAGCGTTTGGGGCTATTCCGATAGGATGCACAAGCTGAGTGCGCTTCGCAAGATGATTGCACGGCTTTCTCCGAAGCTGTCAAAGCTGGGCATCCAGCATGATGTTCCGATAAATCCGTGGCCTGGAGACAATCCGCGCGGAAACGAAGGCAGAGAAAAAGAAGCGATATCACAAGACCATTTTTTGAGGTTGATGAGAGCCGCGATAGAGGCACATGAGCAAATTTTCAGAGAATTGGATGCCTCGCTTACACAGATAGATCACAATCTTTCTCTCATCAAAATTAATTCAGGCCCCCAAAACACTCTCGAGGGACTATGCGCTCAAGCGATAGTCAAGTATGGAGGCATACTTCCGGAGCGCAAATGGCTAAAGCAACACGAACCTGATTTTTTTCTTCGCGTGGAAGAGGTGGGTTACCTGCGTGTTGCAAAGCTGATCGGCCCAAGCATCAATGACCTGTTGCCTGCCTTCATCATCCTTCAGTGCTTTACGCATTGGAACGAACAACCACTGTGCTGCTTGCGTATCTCAAACATTGACAGGTGTTCAGGATTATTCTCAAACAAGTACAAGCTGTCGAGTATAAAGATTCGTGGAAAAGGCATGGTTCATCGCTCGTTCTTTAAAGGCGACGAGTTGTTCAATCCCTGCAACGTTATAGACTTCGTTGAGCGATGGACCAAACACCTTCGAGCGCACGCCCCCCAACGAATACGTGACGACCTATTTCTGTACGCGTGCAAGTTCAAGACTAGAAAGATCGGAGCAATCCGCTCGCTGGGACAACCGCTCCGTGGGACCTACAATCTTTCAGCCGAAAGGAAGTCCAGGTTCTTCAGGGAGCGAGGCCTCAAAGCCGCAGGCTCAAGCGCTATTCGGTTAGCGGGGGCCGAGTACCTCAATGAGATACTTGGAGATACGGAGAAGGTCCGTGTTCTCCTTGGACACAGCACGGTCTCGGTCACACACAACAACTACCGTTCTAAAGTAACTCGCAGAAATGACGAGGAAGCGTTAGCTGGAGCCATGGCTTTACAGTTTCGATACCACGATAGCAATGCGAAAGTTGACTCACGCAGTCACTTCGGCGATCGATCTGCGGCGTCACCCGGCTACCAATGTCTGGATCCATTTCAAAGCCCAATGCCGGGTCAAATTAACGGGCGCATGTGCACTGGCTATGGATTGTGTCCGGCGTGTCCTCTTGCCGTCGAAATGAATGACGATGTTTCCATCGGGCGCAGAATTCAAATTTTCGAGAGGTACGGTGAAGCGCTCCGCACTCTTGGCACGCAGCGTTTCAGAGAGCGGTATGGGAATGCATACGACCGCCTTGGCTCAGTTCTCGCATCCACGCTTAAGAAGACAAATGTGAAGCGACTGGAACAATTAGTCCTCAATCCCATACCGCCGTTGGAATAGAATATGCCAACACGTGAAAGAAAAAAGCTGAGCCGACTTACTTTCGCAGGTGCAGATTTTAACGCTCGCGTCTGGATGCTTCCCAATGAAACTCCTGGTCAAGTAAAAAAGAACGCGGTGATGAGATGGGACAAGCTTCTTATAAATGGGGAGTCGCTTTTCGCTCCTGAACATCAGGATCTTCTCTTCTCTCTTAAATGCTTCGTATGGACGCTGGTTTACATGCCGCAGGGATCTGCAGCTACAACTGCGGGCGGCCTACAAAGGGTCTTTATTGGAGTAAGAGACCTCGCGAGCTTCATGATTGATGAGGGCATAAAGGATCTCGACGAGCTGGACACAGGAGACTCATGGGCCTTTGCTGAGTACGCAGTTATAGTGCACGAAGCAGGAACAAGGGATGCAGAACAATGGGGCGCCTCACGAAGGCCTACCCACGCTGGCGTTATTCCATCTGTCAATGTTCTAACTCTGATCTATAGGCAGCGCTTAGCAATGTCCAGCCTAGGTGCCAGGACTCTCAAACTTGCGCCTTACGATGACAAGTCGCCCTACGAAGTAGTGAACAAAGAATTAGGACTCAAACGAGGAAGTAAAACCATACCTGCAATTCCGGATGAGGTTGCGATACCGATACTAAATGCGGCGTTACGCGTTATGGACCACTCAGTGGAAGCACTACGCGTTGCAGTAGGAAAGATTCTGACCATCAGGGGTTTTAAAAAGGATTGGGACGAGATTAGCGTTGCTGATCGTCTAGAGTTGTACGCTAAGGTCAACGCGTTCGCAAAGGAGATGCAGATACCGATGCCTAATGGCGAGGAATCACTGTTACTTGGTGAAAAGGCTAACAGGCGGAATTCCGAAGGCGATAATTTTGTTCTTGACAAGCCGCTTCTCGTACTTCGTTATTTAATTGTCACGTGTGTTGCAGCCTGCTCAATCGTGCTGCAAGCGGGAACAGGTATGAGAGCCCATGAGCTACTCAGCTTACGCGCAAAAGCCAGTCGAACTAATGGTTGGCCGGCGTGTTTGCATAGCTCGGTTACTCCCGATGGATTGTTAGAGATGTTTTATGTGGAAGCCACGACTGCAAAGCGTGGGAGGCCTAGACAGGCAGATTGGCTAATTGGCGCAAGACCGGTCGGTGCTGACTACAAGCCTCCTACAGTGCGCGCTGTTTTGGCGCTCAACGAGCTTCTTAAAGAGTTTCGCGACCTCGGTGGTCAATCCGAACTCTTTATCACTCTGAGAGCGAAAGGTGGGCTTCCCACGACCGCTGCTTCAGTCACGTCCATGAGCAGTGGTTACCTCGCAAGATTGCAGCGGGAGTTTCTTCTGAACTGGGTAGACTTTAGCATGCTCGCTGAACAGGAGCATGAGGTCTACAAGAAAGGGCGAATTAGGCCGCATCAATGGCGACCAACTTTTGCGACGTTCGTTTTTCGAACTAATCCCAGTATGCTCAAACCGCTCAGCGAGCACTATAAACATGTAAACGATGCGATCACGTGCCGATATTACATAGGAAATGACCCAACGCTCGTTTCAGCTTGTTCGGATGCTCAGGCGATGTCAGCGGTACACGTTCTTCGCTCCATAACCTTCTCATCTGCCCCAATGGCCGGCGGATTCTCTAAGGTTGTAAGTGCGGTACGTAATGCACTGAGCCTAGAGCTGACTAACGAAAGCTTGTCGGACGACGACACCGCTGCCCGCTACGTTAACGAGAATGAGGTGTCATTGTGGAACACACCTTATGGCCGCTGCTGGGCGTCACAGCTTCCGTCAAAGAGTCTGTGTAATCAGCGTGCGGGCACGTCTACATTCGCAGCGACCAAGCCCAATCTCAAAGTTGCCCACCTGGAGTTATGTGTGGGTTGTAGTTGTCTTGCCATCAGTCCTGAACACGAGGACTTCTGGCGTAATCGCCGCGATGAAAACAAAGTGTTGATCAAGCGGGCACATGCGTCTGGAGACAAGGCGAGCCTGGCAATCGCCACACGGCGTAGGAAGCAATGCGATGCGATCCTTGCTGCCCTTACTCCTTAGTACGCTTGTTTCTGAAGTTCCTTTGCATGCTGCGCACAATGGGATCGGCGCCGAGCTCGATCAGCGCTTTCTGAGCTCGATCTAGCTCAGCCTTTTGGGAGGCGATCACCGTAACCAATTCCGCTTTAAGTTTTTTTAGCCCGGCGAGCTCCTCGCGCAGCGCCTTGATAGTTGATGAACTCGGAGCTGCCCTTTTTGCCTTTAGAACTGCCATTCGAATCGCAGGGTACTGACAGCCGTCGTAACCAATAAGGGTGCGACTTACACCCGCTTCTAGGGCGACATTGGCGATGGAGACTAAGTTATAGGTTTTACCGGCACCAAGCTTCGAATCTAGACTTGCGCGAAGCTTTGGATGCGCCGGTTCACCATCTCGCAGTCTCCTCAGGGCATCTTCCAGTTGTTGTTTGGTTGTATCTTTCATGACCATTCCGCCTTGCAGAGACGCTCCCGACAAATCTTATCGGCCGGTTCGCCAGTCGGCCGCACGTCGGCTACCTCCAAGATATTCGAGTTTGCCTGTGCCTAGATAGAGGTTTGCGACGCACCCCTGAGCCTGGCGGACCGGTGCGCATGTCCCCTTGTGCAAAAAAGCTCGGATCAGGGTATGAATTTGATCTTTTTGAACGTGTTAGTATTAATGCTAACAAATACAGGGGCGCGTTGTGATTTGGGATGGTGAAGAGACGGATGCCTTGACACCGAAGGCTCCCATCAAAGGCAGGGGCTCGGCTTCTCACGTGGCCGGGCGTTTCTCACCTGTCACTACGTTAGGCGTGGATGACGGCTGGGGTTCGGTCTACGAAGACCAAGGTGGGCGTCCGCAGACATCCGTGAGGGAAGAACGGGCCAAAACCATCATCAGCCGCAACCATTCCCCGGACATTGGTTTCTCTCAGTCCGTGAATCCCTACAAGGGTTGTGAGCATGGATGCGTTTACTGCTTCGCCCGTCCGTCCCATGCCTACCTGGATCTCTCCCCTGGCTTGGACTTTGAGACGAAGATCTTTGCCAAGCCTAACGCGGCAGAACTGCTTCGAGCTGAGCTTTCCAAGCGGGCCTATCAATGCACACCGATTGCGCTGGGTATCAATACCGACGCATATCAGCCAACAGAGCGCCGTCTTGGCATCACTCGGGCCTGCCTTGAGGTGCTCGCAGAAACCAAGCATCCAGTGAGCCTGGTAACCAAGTCAGCGCTTGTGGAGCGCGATTTGGATCTCTATCAGGAGATGGCCAAAGAAGGGCTGGTGTCGGTGCACTTTTCAATCACCACGCTCGACAACCGTCTCTCGGCCAAGATGGAGCCACGTGCTGCGGCTCCTCATGCCCGACTGCGGGCCATGAAGGCGCTAAGCGATGCTGGTGTGCCGGTGGGCGTTCTCATCGCTCCAGTTATCCCCATGATCAATGACAAGGAACTGGAGCAGATCCTTGAAACCGCCAAAGATCAAGGCGCCCAATCGGGTGGTTTTGCGCTGCTGCGGCTGCCTCATGAGCTGACGCAGATTTGGCGAGAATGGCTTGAGCTGCACTATCCTACTCGGGCCAAGCACGTTATGAGCCTGATCCAGCAAATGCGTGGAGGAAAGGATTACGACAGTCGCTTTGGTACGCGCATGACAGGTGAGGGACCCTTCGCCCAGCTACTGCAGACGCGCTTTCAGAAGGCTTATCGTCGACTCGGCTATGGCCGGATGCCCCACCTTGATTGCACGCGATTCGTAGCACCCCGATCCACAGGGTTCCAAGCGCAGCTCTTTTGAGCATCCTGATGCAAGCTTGCAACTTGACTTAACGGTATCAAACATAGCTAAAGCGCACGTTAGACCGGATTAGCGTACTCGTGGCCTACCCTTTACTGCGGGCACATGCAAAGGGGCCGGATCAAGGCTATACAGAGTGCTTATGTCGAGAGCGACTACGTTCGGTGTCGAGTTCAAGCGTAATCCAATTGAGCGGGCAAAGCGGCGCGGGAGCCCTGCCTCCTCACTAAATTTTCCAGCCGTTTCCTAATAGACGGCCTTTCTTTCTTTTACCCAGATACCATCACTCCCGCCAAGGCCCAGCTTGCCGCCCTCCATCCGCATCATCTGCACCGCTGGAGGTGTTCAGGGGTTGGTGCGCCTTCATGTACGCTAGGCAGAGATTTGATGGCGGATTGGGATGTGCGATGGACGATGGTGAGGCAGGTTTGATGACGCGCATCTTTCTGGACTACCAGTCCACGACGCCAGTCGATCCGCGTGTAGTAAGTGCCATGCTGCCTTACTTCACGGAGCAGTTCGGCAATCCGCATTCCGTGGAACATAGCTTCGGGGTTGATGCGCTGCGTGCCATCGATTCAGCTTTATCCCAGATTGCCGACGTCATCGGGGCGACAGCTGGCGATATCGTGATTACCTCCGGTGCAACGGAGGCAAATAACCTGGCGCTGCGGGGCACGTTGCCCGTTGGCAAGAAGAGCCATCTTATCAGCGTAGTGACGGAGCACCAGAGTGTGCTCGGCACACTGGCTGCTCTCAGACAAGAGGGACACGCAAGCACTCTGGTGCCGGTGGATGGGGAAGGCTTAGTTGATGCGGCCGCTGTGGAAGCCGCCATCCGGCCTGCAACCCGCATCGTTTCCGTCATGGCGGTCAACAGCGAAATCGGCGTCGTGCAGCCCTATGCGGAGCTGGGCCAGCTTTGTCGCTCCCATAATGTTCTCTTTCATGTCGATGCCGCACAGGGTTTTGGTCGTGTGCCGCTGGACATGAAACGCGACTGCATCGACCTGCTCAGCATCTCTGCGCATAAGATCTACGGTCCCAAGGGCGTGGGCGCGTTGTACGTTGGGCCGGAGGCACGTCCGCGCATGCGCGCACAGATCACTGGAGGGGGGCAACAGGATGGACTGCGCGCTGGCACGCTGCCCACGCCGCTCGTAGTCGGGTTTGGGGAAGCGGCACGCCTCATGAAAGAGGAGAGCGCGGCAGAGGCTGCCCGCCTAGCGGAATTGCGTACACGTCTGTGGAGCCGGCTGGTCGATCAGGTCGGCGGCGTGCATCTGAATGGCAGCGCCGACCAACGCTGGATAGGTAACCTCAATCTGCGGTTCGACGATGTGGACGCCGACAGCTTGGTGCTGATGCTGCCGCATTTGGCTATTTCTACCGGTTCCGCGTGCACCGCTGGAACTCCGGAGCCATCAAAGGTACTGACGGCCTTGGGCCTGTCGCTAGAGCATGCGTCGCAGTCTGTGCGCATGGGCCTAGGCAGGATGACTACCCCGGAGCAGGTAGATCGGGCAGTGGTTCAGTTAGCAGAGGCTGTGGGTCGCCTGCGTGGCTAGCTCTCCTCGTGGCGTCTCCGCATTGACTCACGAGGAGTCAGCGATCAATACTGCACGTTAAGGCGGCAAAGCTCTTTCGGCAGGACGCCGCGACAAAAAGGCTTTTAAATCAGATGCTTGAAGTTGCTGCACCGGGATTGCCGGTGAAAGCCTCGGGGGAGCGCTTCTCCGGTCACGAGTCGTTCGCTTGCCGTTATGGTTGGCTGCCGAAGTTTTATGACTTGTTGGCGCACCGTCCAGAGCTAATTCGCCAGGACGAAGAGGTCATGGTCGAACTGGGCATCGGCCGTAACATGGTCAAATCCGTGCGTTTCTGGGCCCAGGCATTCGGCCTGATGGACGATAGCGCCCGCTCGCCGCCGGCCCCTACCCCGTTTGCGCATTGGCTTCTGGATCCGCGCAAAGGTGAAGATCCCTATCTGGAAGATGTAGGCAGCCTTTGGCTGCTGCATTGGCGCCTAGCCGCCACGGCCAACCTGGCGGCTTGGGAAGTGGCGTTCTTCGAAATTCCTGAGCGTGAAATCCTGCGCCGCTTTTTGTTTCAGCGTGTGGAGCGCCGCGCCGCTGATCTGGAAAAGAAGCTCTCAACGACGACCATCCGTCAGCATGTGGACATCTTCCTGAGCTGTTATGCCACGCCCCTGGTCACAACGGGGCAGACGGTGGAAGAAAGTCTCGGCTGTCCACTTCAAGAGCTGGGCTTGGTAAGACTGTCGCCGGCAGGTGATCGAGATGAGGTCATCGAATTTGCGCGGGGGCCGTGGCGGCATCTTAGTCCCGTGACTTTCCTTCGCATCCTACTGGACTACTGGCAACTACGCGCGCCTCATGACAAGACCATCGCTGTGCGGGCCCTGCTTACGGATTTCGCCAGTCCTGGGCTGACTTTGCGCTTAGACGAAGGCAACCTGTGGCAACTGCTGCAGGCGGCCGAAAAAATTTCGGGCGGCATTGTGCAGCTGACCGACAGTATTGAACGACGCGCCGTGGTCCTTCAGACCGCAGATGTCCACCGCGCTAAGGCTGCAATCAACTACGTATGAAGACCCCCTCTTCCTCTCCCTTTATCAAGGACGCGCTATCGGTACGTAGTCGTTACGTCCGCGCTGTCAATATTGGGCGCGACTTGAACGATGCCGACGCGCTGAGCGGATATCTGATGACGGACAGTATTCGTCATGCCATGTCCCGTTTGTGCCAGGGCCTAATGGTCAGTTCATCCCAGCGTGCTTGGCGAATTACCGGCAGCTACGGTGGCGGAAAATCTGCGTTCGGCCTGTTCCTGGTCAACCTGTTTACTCACCCGATTAACAAGCGCTCGGCTGTGGGTCGGTTGCTTGATGAAGCGAGTCCGGAACTATTGGCACTGGCCAAGAAGTTGCCGCGCTACGAAGTAATTGTCATCACCGGCACGCGCGAGGATGCAAGCATCGCGTTGGCGAATGCACTGCTGGAGCACGTGAATCAGCGGCGCAGCAGCCCGACGCAAAAGCAGTTAGTCAAACGACTCACGGCATACATTGTGGCTCGCGAAAAAGGACAGAAAACACCAGCTGCGGTGCTTGCGTTGTTGACTGAAACGCGCAGCTACCTTGCCAGCGGTGTCAACGCGTCTGAAGGCTTGCTGTTAGTCGTCGACGAGATGGGGCGCTGGCTCGAATATGCGGCTGATCCGGACACTGATATAGATGCCTCCTTCTTCCAAGCGTTGGCAGAGGAGTGTGGCGGCCGGGTTCGCGACATTCCGGTGGCCATTGTCGGCATCCTGCATCAGCGCTTTGAAGATTATGCGGCCGGGCGGCGCGACAAGCGCTCAGGCATGGAGTGGGCCAAGGTCGCCGAGCGGTTCGAAGACATTACCTTCGCGCAGTCGTTCGAGAGCACGACGCGATTGGTCGCGCAGGCCATGGAATCAGATACGAATGCTTACAAGCGCGCCGGCATTGTTGCCCAGGCAAGTGCGCTATACACGCAAGCGGTCAAGTTGGGCGTGTTGGAATCCAGCCTCCTGCCCGGTGGCATCTCTGAAACCGGTCGTCTATATCCCTTCCACCCGATGGCGCTCGCCAGCGCGGTAGCGCTGTTTCGGCGTTTCGGCCAGAACGAGCGCTCCACATTCTCGTTCCTGCTCGCCTCCGAACCTTTTGCGCTGCAAGACTTCATCGGTCGTCGCCGGCTGGCAGCCGACAGCTGGTACCGCGTCCATGATCTGTGCGACTGGATGCTGGCACAGGGCTCGCTTCGCACACTCGACGAAGATAGGCTCAAGCGCTGGGCGCTGCTGCAGGAAGTTCTCCGCGCAGCACCGGTGTATGCAGAGGCTGAAGTACAGTGCCTCAAGACGGTGGGTTTGCTCAATCTGCTGGAGCCGCAGTCAGGCATTTCTATCACCGCCGAACTAGTCGCTTTCGCTGTCTCGGATCAGGTCGATTCGAAAGTGGTGCTAGATGCCATCGCCAAGCTGGTGCAGAAGACGCTGCTGTACGTGCGTCCGGCCACACAGGAGTTGTGCCTGTGGCCTCAGAGCAGTGTCGACGTAGCAAGTGAGCTGGCACGCGTGCGTAAGACCGTGCCTGCGCTCACGCACCTGGGCAATCTCATCGATTTGCTGCCGTCACCGCGTCCTGTCGTTGCCCACCGGCACTATCTCACCACCGGTACGTTACGCACTGCGCATGTAAAGCTGGTCGAAGAACTCAATGACGTCCCCAGGCTCGCATCCGCGCCGCTGAGCAGCGACGGCGAGATCCTGGTGGTGCCGTGCTACCCCGATCAGGAATACAAGACCGTGGCCAAGCGGCTGAAGGAACTGAGTGCGACCGCACCCGAAGGGCGGTTGCTTGTCCTGCGTCGGATCACCGAAGAGGACCTTGAGTTGGCTGACGAGTTGTCGGCATGGAATCGATTGGAGCGCGAATGCGCCGATCTGCGCGTGGACACCTACGCACGCAATGAAGTGCGCCAATCCGTGCATCGCCTGACCAGTGCGCTGGTACACCGGCTTGCCGACCTACGATCGCCCACCCAAGGCAGCCGGGACGCCAATTGGTGGCATGTAGGCGTTGCGCTCGACATGGTTGACGGTCGCGGGCTCAATAGGCAGCTGTCGGAGATCTTCGATCATCGCTTTGCCCAGTCGCCAAAGGTACGAAACGAGTTAATAAATCGCAATGTTGTGTCGACTGCGGCGGCCGCGGCACGCCAGCGCCTGCTCGAGCGCATGTTCAGTCACGCCCATGTTGAGAATCTGGGTATTGAGCAGACGCCGCCCGAGAAAGCGATCTACTTGTCAGTGCTGAAGGATTCTGGTCTACACACCGTGCGCGAGGGCCAATGGACTTTCCAACAGCCCATACGCGGGAGTGACTGGCATCTGGCTTGGACTGCCCTGTACGACATGCTGGAAGAAAAGGGGCTGGTCAGTGCCAAGGAAGTCTTGATGCACTTTGCCGCGTCCCCTTTTGGAATGCGGGAAAGCGTGGCGTTGCTGTTGATAGGTGCTTTTTTGTGTGTGCAACGCCACAACGTCATCCTGCGCGAGCGCGGAACATACATCACTCAGCTCGAAGACAGTCATATCGCACGCCTAGTCAAACGTCCGGAGACGTTTGAGTTGCACATGGTGCACGCTCAGTCCACGACGCTGGCGGCTCTGGAGGTCTATCGCGACGTCCTGTCCGCGCAAGTGCCGGGTGATGCTTTGACTGCCACGGTGCCTGAGCTCACGCGTCGCTTGTACGAGTGGTATTTGAGCCTGCCGGAGCACACCCTCAACACCACCTATTTGGATGTGACTCACCGCGCGGCGCTAGCGCTACTGGGCAAATCCAGCGATCCGGTAGAGCTACTGACCGTCGGTCTGCCATTGGCCTTGGGCGTGCTCAAGCAGGCGCGTCCCATCGATGCTGGCTCTAAAATCAATCTGCAGCTGCTTCGTGGCCGAGTGGAAAGTCTGCTGCGGGCCGGCAGCGATCGCTTGAATGTATTGCGGGCGAACATCCTCAAGGTCATGGCCGAGGAAGTCGGCGTGCGCGATCCGGCGACGGTGCGCTCGCATGTCATCGCCCTAGCCGACAAGGCCCAGGACGAAGTGGTCGATTACGCATTGAAGGCTTTCATCCAGCGTAGCGGTGACGGCCAGCGCAGTGAGGCCCAATGGATTGATTCCTTGGCTAGCCTGCTGGGCGGTCGTAGCCTGGAGACTTGGCATGACGACACGCTGCTGCGTTTCCGTGCCGAACTGCGCCGCGTCTACACGCTTCTGACCCGCGTTGTAGCCTTGGCTAAGTTGACGGGCAAGCGCTCGGGCCCGGATCACACCGTGGTGGCCGTCCATGTCGTGGACCAAAAGGGCCAGGAGCGCTTCATCACCGTGCCTGCTGATGCTCAAGGCTTGATGCCCGCGGAGCAAATGGACGATCTGCGTGCGGCACTTAGCCAGTTCCCCGTGCCTGCCTATGCGCTGGCGCGTTTGCTGCTCGAGTATTCGGTCGAACTTTCCGATTCCCCCCAGGAGGCTGCATGAGCGAGCCCCGCCACATCCTGAGTCTGTCCGGCGGTAAGGACAGCGCCGCACTGGCGCTGTACATGCGTGATCGCGTTTCGAATATGGAATACATCTTCAACGACACCGGAAAGGAACTGCCCGAGACCTATGAGTACCTTGACCGTATCGGTGACTACCTGGGGCGTCCGGTCACCAGGCTCAATGCCGATAAGGGGTTCGATCATTGGTACCAGCTGTACGGCGGGATGATTCCGTCCAACCATCGGCGCTGGTGCACAAAAATGCTCAAGCTCAAGCCGTTTGAGGTCTACGTCGGCACCGATCCAGTGGTGAACTATGTTGGCATCCGGGCCGACGAGGACCGGCAAGGGTACATCAGCACCAAGCCCAACATCACGCCTGCCTATCCATTCATCGAGGACGGCCTGGTGTACGCCGACATCGTACGCATCCTGCACCAGTCGGGCGTAGGCATGCCGCCCTATACCCGTTGGGGACGGACACGGTCGGGCTGTTTCTTCTGCTTCTACCAACAGAAGATTGAATGGGTCCGTCTTCTGGAGACCTATCCCGACCTGTTTGATGAGGCTGCAGAGTACGAAAAAGAGTACCTGCCGACCGGCAATCTGTTCACTTGGTCTAACGGTGAGAAGCTGGCGGACCTGCGTAAGCCCGAAAGGGTCGCGCAGATCAAGGCCGACTCACTGGTTCGTTCGGGCCGCACGGGACCTAAGGACAACATGTCCCTAGCCGACGTCTTTCGCGCCCAGCGAGAGCCAGTCATAGATGATGGGTGCGTTGTGTGTACGGTGTAAGTAGTCAGTATCAACTCCACTGCCAGAGGCGGGGATAATGGCATTCAAGGTCAAAGCGCGTGTGCTTCTGGAATTGGGCGCCGAACTCATTAGTTCGGATGGCATCGCCCTGTACGAGCTCATCAAGAATGCAATCGATGCGAAGAGCGAAAGCATCGAAGTGCGGGTGCAGATTGCGCTTACACCCTCTGGCTATCGAATGCTTGATCATGAGTTGGACGGGGCCACGCCGGTCACCCTGACGGCAAATTATCTCGATCGCGCCATCACCCGCTGCTTTGAGCAATCAGCTTCGGCTGAAATTAAGTCTGATTTCAAGAATCTGCTTCTTAACAAGCAGCCAGCAGCAGCACGTAAACATCTTCGAAACTTCTTTCGCGAAAACACTTATATCGAGGTGGAGGACTGGGGCAGTGGCATGTCCAAGAACGACCTTGAGAAGTTCTACCTCACGGTTGGCACGCCCAATCGAGCGCATCAGCGCCTGGACGATGAAGATGAAGATGAAGATGGAGACGGGGAGAGTAATCGTGTGCTTGGAGAGAAAGGAATTGGTCGTCTTTCCGCAATGCGTCTTGGTAGCCATCTGCAAGTCATCACGGGGCCTCTAGGAACGACCCATTGGGAAGTGCTGGAGATCGACTGGTCGCAGCTGAGCGACCTGGACATGGACATCGACCAGTTTCCTGTGGCGCCCGTGAAAGGCAGCGAAAAAGGAAAGGATGATAAAGGTACCCTCATCCGTATCAGCGACCTCAGAAACGATTGGTCACTTGCCGGGTTTACTAAGCTTGCGGAGTCTGAGCTGGCAAAGCTTCAAGACCCTTTCGACGAGAATGCGGAACTACTTGACCTAACGCTCTCGTTCAATGGCTCACCAGTCAACTCCGGTGAAGAACTCGATAGGGAATGGCTGACGCAGTGGCACGGCTACTTCGACATTAATTTTTCCTACGCAACGAACGTCATGTCTGGCGAACGCGAGCCCGTTTTGACAGGCATTGCCAAGTTCCGCGTTCCGGGTCCGGAGCCCAGTGAGTTCAGCAAAGAGATTGACGAACACGACATCAATGCCGTTGGTGATGGGCTGCTCAGTCTACTTTCGGCTGTCGAGTATCCGGCTACGAAGGACGGACAACTCGGTGTTTCCTCCCGCTTTGATGGCATCGATACCCTGGGTTCGTTCACCGCGCGGGGGTATTGGTACAACCGGCAACGCAGCCAGCGTGAGCAGGGTGAGGGATACGCGGGCTTCAAGCGCTGGCTGGCACAGTGGGCGGGCGGCTTGCATATGTACCGCGATGGCTTTCGCGTGTATCCCTACGCTGCCCCGGATGATGATTGGCTGGAACTCGACCAGCGTGCGCTCAAGCAGCGCTCATTTAAGCTGAACCGCGGACAATTCGTCGGTTACGTACGCATCACCTCAAAAGGAAACCCTTATCTTCGCGACCAGACCAATCGCCAGGGGTTGTGCGACGCCCCGGAGAAGCGAGCGCTTATTACTGCGCTGCAGTACGTCATCTGGAAAGAGCTGGGTTCCCTAGTTCGCAAGTATGAGGTCAAGTCGGCTGCGCGCAGCTATGGCACGATTCGGGACATTGATAAGCAGGTCAAGGAGAAGTCGCGAGCCGCGCGCACCACGTTGCGTGAACTGGGCCGTCGTTCTCCCGCAGATGAGCAACAAACAATTCTGGCCCTTCGCGAGTATGTAGAGGACATGGAGGCGGCTTGGTCGCGAGCGAAGAAGACAATCAAGACACAAGAGGACCAAGCCGAGATGTACCTGCACCTGGCCGGTGTGGGTATGTTGTTGGAGTTCGTTGTGCACGAGCTGACCCGCGTAACGAACGCAACTCTGTCGGATCTGAAGAGCACTCAGCAATCAGCCCTCTCGCCCGGGATGAAATCGTTGTCCAGGCAGTTGCAGACACTAGAGAAGCGCCTTCGTATCCTCGATCCGGTAAGCACGCCCGGTCGGCAGCGCAAAGAGGAGACCAATATTGGTGAGGTGGTTGGAACCCTCTTGGATGCACATGAGCAGCAGTTTGAACGCCACGAGATTACGCCAGCGTTGACGGAACGAGGTGGTGTCCTGGCGGCTAAGGTCGTTGCGGGGCAAATGTACCAAGTTTTCGAAAACCTGATCTCAAATTCCGTCTATTGGCTCACCCACCACCGCTCGGTCCAGAGCAAGAAGAAGAACGCGCCAACGTTCGATGCGACGCTGGAAGTTGTCATTGACGGAAAGGCGGGGACCGTCACGTTTCGGGACAACGGAGGTGGCATCGATCCTGCTGACAAGGACAAGATCTTCGACCCCTTTTTCAGCAAAAAGCCGTCGGGTCGCGGAATTGGCCTGTTCATAGTCAAGAATCTCTGCAAAGAGAACGATATAAGTATCGACCTGCTCCCGGTCCAGAACGGCCGGATTCCAGGATTCGTGTTCAATTTCAAATAAAGGATCAGGCATGCCCAAGAAGCCTGCGGCCCTCAAGGCCATCGTCATTGATGACGCGTACGCATTGCCAACTCCTGCCACGTTGCGCCAGTACCTGAAGCCCTTGAGGACCTTCCTCATGCGCAACCCAGGCTCTAAGACCTGGTTTGATGCAACATTTGGCCTTACAGGCAAGGCAAACGTTCCAGCCTACTTTGATCCCCTTCTCGGAAGTGCCGAGAAGCGAAAGCTCTTTTGGGATAAGCGCGAGAAGTGTCCGGATCCTAACTACCTGATTGAAGCGATAGCAGACTTGGTGGCGGAGGTGGCTCCTAAGAAGGCGCCACTGATCGCGGTGGAGAAAGAACTCCTTGGTCGCGGGTGGTCGGTTGCAAGCCTCTCCCAGCTTCCAGCGCCTGAGGATGTGGATAGCGACCTGTCGTTGGTTGTAATCGACTATGTGCTTCAGGAAGAAATGCCGGATGACTTAGTCGAGAAGATCAAGCGGAGCATCGAGTTCCTACAGGCACTGCTACTCCGGTACTCGAACACAGGCCGTAGTCCGCTGGTAGTCCTCATTTCAAGCCTGCCGTCGGTCAAGAAAAAGCAGGCTGAGGAATTCAAGGGCGAAGTTCGGCTCCAAGGCGCCTTTTTCCGGTTCATTCCTAAGAGTGGTATCGCTACAAAGCTGGGACCATATCTGGACGGCTTCGTGCGCGAGCGCGACGAACTGGATCTTTTTGGTAAATTCCATCGCGACTTTGCGACCGCCCTGGAGGAGGGAGTTCGGACCTTGACCAAGCAGATTCGAGCGCTCGAACTCCAAGATCTTGCCACTCTTCAGGTCGGGCAGCTTCGCTTCGAGAAAGAGTCGCTGGGCGACTACTTGGCCTGGATGTGCGGTCAGGTGCTGACGAACAAGCTCCAGCAGAATGCGATGGTAGCCGAATCTTCCGACAAGCTCCCGTCAAAGAGCTACAAGGTTTTATTGGGGCATTTGGAGCCCACGCAGGGCATCCCGCAGCTTTTCACCGACTTATCTTCTGTCCGGACCGCATCGGGAGAGTTGTCCAAACAAAGGAACAAAAAGCGGGCGCTGCGGTTTGGTGATGTTTTTGTTGGAGCAACACCCAAGAATAAAACTGATCCGGTTCCGCCTAAGTACTATCTGGTGGTCAGCCAGACATGTGACTTGCTTCAAGAAAAGCTGATACATGGGCAAGTCCTATGTGTGGAGGGGTCTGCGCATGAAATCGAGCCCACGGAGGCGGCTCTTCTGGACGCGACCTTCAAGCAGATGGAAGACCAAGGACAGATCATCAAGTCGGATGACAAGTTTCTTCAGATCCAGTGGCATCCCAAGCAATTGGTCACGTTGCCCTTGAAGGCCCTTGAAAAAGACAAGGGGTTTTCCTACCTGGGGCGCCTCAACGAGATCTACGCGCTTGAAGCCCAACAAGATGCTCTTCAGTCGCTCTCACGAATCGGCGTTCCAATTAAGCCAGGTTACGGCTTTTTCTTCAGTGAAGCGTGTCTTAGGGTGTTCGGATCGAAGACTGAGGTGAAGGCGCTAGCCACTACTCTCAGGAATGAAACGGTTCTGGCGGCAATGCGGCTCGATAAGTCTGGGACTAAATCCAAGTATCACCTTTTGCTATCTGCAGATTTGCGGGATTGGCTTGTCAAAGAGATGAATCGACTGCCTGCGGAAGCAACCTTTCCGGCAGAGCTGAAGGGCCTTGCTCAAGGATTTATCCAGTGGCTTGCAGACGACGATTTTCGCGTGATCTGCAGCGGGACCAAGGGCGTAACGCCATCACGAGAGGTGCCCAACGGCGGAGCGACCGAGACGAAGAAGATCGACAAGTTCGAACTACTGCTTCCCCAGCTCTCCGTCTTCGGCGCGGCACCTGTGACCAACGGTGTTCGACTCTCGCTCGAATTGGTGAGGATCTGAGGGAGCAGCGAAAGGCCTGCCGTTAGCACAACGCGGGAATCACCTCGCTTGCCACGGATCACCTATACAAGCTGCGGGCTTTTTCGCTGGTGGCTGCGAGATTGATTTCGACGTAGTTCTGCTTTACTTCGTCGCTGAAGGCATGGAGGGCGCCCTGCAGGGCGCCCAGCTGCGCATTGAGAGCGTCGTAAACCTGCTGATCTTGCGGGGTTTGGCAAGCATCGCCTGGCATATGAAAGACCAGCATGCCGTTAGGATGGAGGTCGTAATGCGCGAAGCTCATGCGCCTGCTCAGTTCGGCCCATTCTGCTACCAATTGATCGATCGACAGAAGCAATCGTGAATCGCTTAGTGCGAAGACCGGACTACTCCGCACTTCTCTAATGCGCTCCAAGTGATCCACCACTGTCGAATGGATGTACTTGGCCTCCCACGTCAGATAACTGTCAACGGACGGAAGATCGATCACTTCCAGCAAAAGCGTAAGATTTTGCACATTGCGACTACGCTGCAGGTTCGCGGTCGAGATGTCTTGAGTATGAAAATACTGGGGATAGTGTTTGGCGACAAGCGCAGAGTTCCTGGCCAAGTCCTGCACAACTTCTGGCCAGAACACTATCTCGACGCCGAACTTGCCCTGTGAAACCCGGGCCAGGGAAAGAGTCCGCACATACTCTTGAAGTGTCGCGTCGATATCGCACGTGGAGGCGATGTAGAATGTGGCGATGGGCGGGGTGAACTTCTCCGCCTTCGTCACCTCGGCAGCCACCGTTGCCGAAGAGAGGGGATCGCTGGTGTTCTTGCACTGGATGGCTACCAAGTTGCCGGCATGGTCTTGGCCAAATATGTCGACACCCTGCTGCGGTTGGCCTTGACGACCGTGCCTGGACAGGTTCGGGTTGGACCAGCGTGCGCCGAACGCGTCGCGGCAGATGTCCTCGAAAGTGCTCCAGGACGTTGGGGGTGGAAGGCGGGAGCCGGCAATGGTCACCATGATGGAGCGTCCTTGAGCACGAAATACGGAATCGCTGCAGGCCGGCACCAATTGCAATCAAGCGCCAAGCCATAGTCACCCGGCCAGCAACCCCGGCCGACCGGTAGTCCTATATTGTGTGTGTCGTGCTCCAAGCAAGCAATGAGCGGCGCATAGACACCTGTCCATTGCCGCTAAGGTAATCAGTATCACTTCGGGACAAAGGCATACATGGGTAGACTATGAGTCCGGCTTGGTGCATCAAGCCGAATGCACGGTGACCAACGTGGCAGACATCACTCAGGCGTGCAAGCTGCTGCGCGGCGAGGAGAGTACGAGCGGTTACACTTGGCTGGACAGGTTTGGGGAAATGAAGCGCAAGCTAAGTTGTCTGATCGCGTAGAAGCCCTCCTAGTTGAAGCAGATCAAGAACAAGCGCGAATTGAAGTTGGCTGAGCGTTGGGAGCACAAAACGGCCAGCCCGATGGCAAAGGGGAAACACCCATTTCGGGTAATCAAACACCAGTTTGGCTATGTCAACGTGCACTATCACGGCTTGGCCAAGAGCATCGCGTATGTGCTGACGTTTTTGCGTGTCGAATCTGTGGCTTGGGCGCAAACAATCAATGCCTGCCGGAGGGAACGAGCGCCTATAACCCGTGCAGTACCCCTGAAACGGTAAACAACCAAGTATTTTAGCACCGCTAGCGCAGCCGATATGCCTCTGACCGCATTGATAAGATCATCTCTAGCCTCCGATGTGTGGACCATGCTTATACCCGCGAATCCAGTCAGGATCGAACGCGGTTACCAAATAGGACCTTACTAGCCTTGATTGCGTAAGCTGCAGTAAATGCGCTTCATTGGCCGCAATCGCTTCAACGTCCGACACTGAAGGAAAGTGACGCAGCAGCCTGTAGGCCTCCGTTCGGACCGCTTTGGGTACGGCGGCATTAGCCGAGAGTTCTTTAAGAAACGCCCCAGCCTGGATAAGGTTGCGCGTTCGCTCGACTGGCATCGTCATGGCATCACTCCCTCGCTGGTACGCCGCCGCCTTTGGTGGTGTGCGGACTTACGGTGGGTTTTGCGTCCGATATCTGCACCTCAATCATGGCGGTGTACGCTCTACTTTCGACTGAGGCCCATGCTTTGGCTTTGGCACATCGGACCAATATGACGTTCCTTCGGGTAGCAACATGCTCAGGAAGACGTCCAGAAGGACAGGCCGCTTCCAATTCGGATCTGGTACAAAGCGGTACTCATCACGTGCCAGCGCATTGTTGGTCGATCGGGAAGTGAGCCAACGCGCTCGGCGGCGCATCTCCTCTAACATCGCGTTACGTGCCGCTTCTTGATTCATGCCCGTTCGCAAGAACGCAGCGGCCGCACCCCGGGCTCCGTACCATGCCAGGTAGCGCTTGCGCGCCAAACTGTGATTTGCCCACTCATCGGCCATCACATGCATGATCAAGTGCGCACCGGCGGGCTCTAGCGTGTGGCGACGTAGTAAGTGGGTGAGGTAGGTTTCGATCTCGGCATGAGCCAGCTCGCCCCATAGCTCCAACTTGGCGTCCAAGGCATCGGGGCGTGCAGCCAGCTCTACCAAAGTGGAGTGGAGTCTGACTTGGAGATCATGCGGGTTGCCCCAGTCAGTGGGATAGAACCAAGCCAAAGGCTCGTACAGCGAACGCCGAATGCCTGGTTCCGGGCTCTGGGAGACCCGTATCGCTCCTGCATCCTCCAAGCGCCCTAACAGCGAGTGGCTTAGCGCCGTCCCGGTGCTGAAGGGCGCCACGGTTGAGGTGGACAGTTCAAGCGCATACCAGGCGGCAAGGCGTACCAAGCCCAGCGACTGTGCATAGGGCACTAAGTCGCAGGCGGCGGGCGGCAGAGTCGGTTGAGTGGCTGCACATACCATCGCACCTCTCGCGAGTAAGCCGGGGATGCTACCAGCGGCCCCTTGCCTTGGCTACATGTTTTTCATGTAACCGGTAGATGGGTCATAGATTCCTCAGTCGTCCAAGCCCGGTGACGACGGTGGCATCCAAAACCATTTATCGCGATGACTACCGAAAGCTGGTGGAACGGCTACGGGACCGCCGCGAGATGCTGGGGCTGTCGCAGAGTGAAGTGGCCCGCGCATTGGGCTGGCCACAGCAGCGCGTCTCCGCGGTTGAGGCTGGCGCTCGCCGGCTGGATGTCATCGAATTCTTCCAGCTGACTTCAACCCTGGGTCTGACTGAGTCGCAAGCCGTCAAACTTTTTTTTCCGCCCACCTGAGGCGTGCTGCCGGCGGGCCCCTTCGTTTCTCGGGGTAGGGTGGTAATCCAGACTTAGGGATCTCCTGGACAACAACGCGGCCCAATGTTTCATCGAGATTAATACTGCCGCGTCGAATCAGATACACGAATTCATGTTGGTTTCATGAATTTTAAAGTGATGACACATGGTTAGTTTCAAGAGGGCTTCGCTGGGCGGCCCTCTTCGAGGTCACCCACGTCAGGGAAGGTAGCTCAGTGAACCCGCGACGCAGTTTTAGCGCGCCCTTGGAATCCAGGTAGCAGAGGGCATACACTGGCCCTGGCGCCCGCCTTGCTTGCACACGAGCAAAAACAGGCCGTATCCCCTGATCGACTCTTCTTCTGGCCAGCTGCCGGGGAGTTAAACGTGTGCGCCTGACCCGGATCTGCGTGGCCGTCGAGGACGAGTCATGACCATCAAGCAATATGCGTTTCATGCCCATGCGTACCTTCGGACACAGGGCTTCGCGTCGCTTACCCGCAGCCAAGTCCATGAGCTGCTGGCGGCTGCCGCCGGATTTGCCAGTCATGCCGCGTTCCATCACCAGGCCGCGTGGTGCGATGTAGCTTGGCGCGATACTGGCCTCATGCCGGATAGGGACAGAGTCGTCCATCGGTGTCTTCACTTTGGGATGCCACTCGTGGAGGCGGAGCGCGCAGCCCAAGGCTTGGTCAGCTTCCTTGACTCATCCGGCTACGCGCCGGTGCGCTTTGAGGAGCTGATAGTCGCGCTCGCAAGCGATGAGGACGAGTGGGCGGACAAGGATGAGGCGGGGTCGGATGTCGTTGCCGAGTGGGTTTCGACCGAACTGATCAGCCGCATTCAGCAAGGGCATGATGCGCTACTCGGCGAGCTCGCCTTGCTGCTCGAAGGATTGGAGGCGGCTGCGGCGCGCGGCATAGCCGCTGCGCACCTTGCTACCGCGTACATGCTTGAGTCATATGGGGATCTGCCAGACGAGGATGACCGCCGCTTCGGTCGCGAACTGCGCCGGCGTGGTCAGTGGTTGACCGAGCCAGTGGGCTTCGCGGAGATTGCCACGGATACAATCGGTCCATTCGTTCAGATGGTGGCTAAACATCGTTACCACCTCCTTGCTGCGGCACGGGGCGGCGATAGGCGCGCGATGCTGCTCACTGCGAAACGCTACGGTGATCCTGGGGCGCTCGAGCTTGAGCCGTCGGATGAAACGGATCCGTACGAAATGGTTGACTTGGCCGACACGCATGGTCGACCCGAGCTGGCCTACCAATGGCTGACCGTGCTCGCACGCGATGGGGATGTATCGGCCATGCGCGAGCTCATCGAAGGCCGGGGCGAGACCCAGTTCCGCGCTTGGATCTGGATGCACCTCTCGCGGATGCTGGGTGGGGACCTGAGCCAAGACCGGCATGAAGCGGCCAACGAGGACGGTACTCCGTATGACGACGATATCGGAGGGCCAGGTTATGTCACGGGCGACGACGGGATCAAGCTGGAGCCACTCGCGATTGAGGAGAACAGTCGCGCCAAAGAAGAGGCCGCTCAGCTGTTCGCGGTAATCGAAGAGCGCTACAAACTAACCTGATCAAATTCGGTCACGGGCGGGACGCTGCTAAAGGGAGCTGCCCGCATTTTCGCGTAGACGTGCGCCCTGCGCGCCGTCAGATCGGTCTCACGTGTAGCAGTAAGTAGGTTGCGTTGCTGTAACAGACCAGGTCCGCTTTCGGCCAAGATCGGACGTTCATGGCATGAAGTTGACCAACCCGAACCTGCTTCGCCGGTTCGGGTGGAATGAATTTTCAGACCTCAACCCTGGTTGGAAAAGTGCTTGCAAGCTCCGGCCCAGGATCAAGGTGGTAGAAATTGCAAAGTTCGGCTATGTTGATACCAATAAACTTTCGCACGGCAAACAGTCTGTCGTTCATTTCCTCGAAGCGAACATCGGATCGCGTTGAGTTCATGTAATGACGGCACGCGCCGATGATCGAATCAATGATCACAGTGAGCCTTGAGGTCTGCTCAATTTGCCCAGCCAGCAAGGTAAGGCTGCTGCGCAAGTCTTGCATAGACTGAACCACATAATGGTAGTTCTCTTGCGGATACGGCACGAAAAGAAATCCCTTATCTTTCAGAAGAGCGAGCGCCTTGTTCGCAGCCGCGTAGTCTTGAGCATGCGTGCCAAACTGAAAGACTGCTCTCTTCCCACCCTCCAGGCATTGCTTTATAAGCGTCTCGTGATCTTTTTTCCAGTTTTCAAGCTGAACTACCGGATAGGACACGCCTTGGTTCTTGTCAATCAGGTCGGCGCAAGCGCCGCATAGCCATATCGCGTTTGCTATCGAGCGGCGCTGTACGCTGCTTTGATTGGGATCGTACCGCGGGCCGCCCTTGCTTGCAGCCTTGATGTGTGAAGCTTTTCCGGTGGATATGGACTTATTCTGATCAGCGTAGTCTGGTCCAATTGTGAGCCTTCTGCACACTGGATTAGAGCAAATGTAAGCGGCACGCCTAGCCGCTCGGCTTGCCGTTGTAGGTGAAAATCGATCGGCCATGATCAATCCGTCTAGTTCTGAGTGCAAGAATAAGCCGACCCACGCAGCGGGTTCGGCTCGAATGAGTGATAAGCCGATCAGCTACTTTTCCTTCACCGCAGCAACCGCCATTGCGGAGAGAGCCGCAATAGCTACTGCGCCTGCCACTTTGCCGATAATAGAGGCGACTCCGGACCCGGCATCAGCGACAGTGCCTGTGCAGCTCGGGCATAACTCGTGATCGTAAACTTGGGTGCCTTTGGCAAAATCGTGGCAGCCTGGAGTGCGGCATAAAAAAACTGTCTCGCCGCATTCCGGGCACTTACACCTATCTCGCCGAATAGTATTTTCTTCTATGATTTCTGCGGCGACGTTTTTGCTGCAGAATGGGCAAATTCCCTTTTGCTTTGCATTCATTAGATCCCCCTGATGTTATCTGATGATGGTTTAATTAACTTTATAAAAAATACACTATTCCGTGCGTTCCGGCTACAAAAGGCAAGTTTTCGTGATCCGCTACAAACGGGGAACTGTGACGAGCAAGCGCCATCGCAGAACTAGAAAATCAGGCCTTGGATGGGAAAGCAAATTGGATGGCGAACTCAGCCGGCGGGACATCGCCGGTCGAGGAATACATGCGCGACGTCCCCTCACCTAATGGACAACGGATCTTGCGGCACTCCTTGAGTTTCGATTTTCTCACTGCAACCGATTCCTTTGCCATTGGTGCTCCTAGCGTGAGGCGTGGCACAGACACCGCCTCAGCACGTAAGGTTTGTCGTCGCCACAGTCTAGTCTTCGCTTCAGTCAGATACCTATCCCGGTTATGACATCCGCGGCCCGTTCCTGCTTTGATCGTCCTGGGTATGGTCGCGTGCTTGTGCTAGCTCCTGCAATCGCGTTTGTTCCTGTGTATCACGTGCCTGGTTTGCCGCCTGGTACTGTTGTTCGGGAGCCGCAGCCAGTGCCTCGCTGGTCGGCATCTGTGCGCGGTTGGCATACGGATCCGGGGACGCGCCTGGGCCTGAGCGAATCACGAACATCGTCACCCCGCCTGGAAGCTTGTCGGTCGGGACATTCAATGCGACGTCGACCTTGTCGCCGGGCTTGAATCCCGCTTCAACAGCCATTTTGTACGCGCTCGCAACCATGCGATCGCTGCGCTCATCCCACGGTTTGTTGGCGCTTTCATCGAGCCTTGCGATGGATGAGCGTAGTTGCTCCACCAGCGCAGCGTCTTGCGGCTTCGGGCCAACGTCGCTCTGACGACTCACAGATGGCTGCTCGTCTTCACGTGGATCGTGCCATGCAACAGAGCGCGCACCCATCTGCATTCCCGGTGCGGCGACCTGTGCTGTGGTCGCGCCGGTGGCCGCTGTACGCCCCTGCGCATGATCGTCGTCCAGCGAGGGCGACCTTCCTGGCGCTGTCTGCGACGACGGCGCGCTGGGTAATGGGGTTTGCGAGGAAGGTGCCGTAGGCTGCTGCGTCTGAGTCGACTGCGCAGGGGAATTGGGCGAGGTGGCGTTGGCAGGCATAGCCTGCTGCCGTTCTGCCTGCGATATCTCTGCTGCCGTCGTGGTCGCCTTGATCTCCATGCGGTCGTCGTTCTGGCCAACCACGGTGGCGATCGATCCGTCTTTCTGCAGCTGCAGGAAGAAGGGCATCTGCTTGCCCGTATCGCGTGCATGGTCTTGTGCAACTGCGGCCGTGGCGGCATCAATCTGCGCGTCAGTGCGCGTAATGCCAGCGCGGGCGTACATCCCGGCCACCTGGCTGTGCAAGTCGCTCTGCGTCGGTGTGGGATTGCTGCGGGCGACCTCCGCCATGGACGCCATGTCTTGAAGCCCGGCCTGTTGGCTCTGCCACGTGCGGTTCAATTCCTCGCGCGTGTTGCCGGTGGCCGCATTGGTGCCATAGAGCGTGCCGGGCGTGGTCCATTCGCCGTGGGCGTCGCGGGTGTAGGAATGACCGTCGGACGCCTGTAACGGCTGCGGTTGCGTGCGTGCGTTCGTGATGGCCTGCGGCACCGGCTCGCGATTGGCGAACTCATTCCAGCCGAACTGGTTGTAGGCGATCTGGTAGCGGGCCGCTGTTGCTTCCGGCGTGTTGGCGGCGTTCTGCGCAATGATCGTCTGGGACTGGCTCTCCAACTCGGCCCCACGCTCGGCGCTGATCGGGGCACTGCGTGTGACTGGTATCTTGCCGTCGATATTTTCCCTGATTTCAAGCTGCCACTTCCCGGTCTGCGCATCGCGCACATAGTCGCGGCCCGTTTCAAACGGTTCGCGCGGCGGATGCGTTTCGTTCCTGGCATCCAGGCGGTATGGATCCTGTGGCTTTGGTGGATTTGCCAGCCCGAGTGAGTAGGAGTCGTTAGCCGCGCGGTAATTCAGTTCATCGGCAAGGCGGCCAGCAGCAACCAGGCGTGTCTCCTGATAGCCGCCGCTTGGCAACGGAGCGCTCACCGTACGCGTCCACGTGCCCTGTGGATCCTCTGGGTTACGCGTCCACTCGTTGCCACTGCGGTCCGGCTGTGTGTAGATCCGGTTGATGTCCTGCTTCTCTGCCCAACGTTCGCCAAGGTAGGCGCCCGCCACGCCGCCGACCAAGCCAGTAGCCAGCGCTCCAGGACCCGTCCAGGACCCTGTGACGGCCCCGTAGCCTGCACCGAGCAAGAAGCCGCCGGCGATACCGCCTGCATTGCGGCCGACGAAATGCGTGGCTGCTGACTCGGCGCCAGTATCGTTGCCCTGCGTACTTAGCTGGACAACGCGGTGGCCGGTCACGGCGAAGTCATAGGCCATCAGCGCAACACCGGCAGCACCCGCGACACGAGCACCAGAAAGCCCCCGGGCTCCGGCAGCCTCCGCTGCAAGCCCTTCGCCTGCCACGATGCCGCCTTCGCCTGGGGCGCCGGGAAGCCGCGGTCCAGCCGGTGGCCTAGTGAGAACCGGGGGCATCTCCTGAGCAAAAGCTAGGCGCAGACGGGCTTCAATCGGTTCGGTGACTGGCAGACGCCCGGCCTGGTTCGCTTCAGCAACTGCTGTGCCCAGCGACTTGTGGCCACCCCATTTGTCGCTGAGCGTGGATGATCCCGGCTGATTGATCGCATCCAACGCTAACCTGACGTTACGCTCTGACTGAGTGACGCCAGCCCATTTCGCCTCTGCATCTGCCATCTTTCCCAATTCGGAAATCTGGGCTGCATGGCTCTGTTGGTATGCAGCGAGATCCCCATGAAACGCTCGGATCTTCGCGTTCGCTTGCTCCTGCGTCATGCCCTGAGGCGTGTTAGTGACAAGATCGCCATTGACTAAGCCCACCTTAAGAGTGTCGGTTAAGGCATTGACCCTAGCTGCGATTCGCTGAGCTGCTCCCGGGTCCGTTGCTTTATCCCCAAGCAGGGTTTGTTGGCCGTCAGGAGATATCTCTAGCCGATCAAGAGCAGTCTTAAGCTCGTCGGTGTATGCGCCGAGGGGACCACCTGGATGAGGCGACAATCCCATCTGTGCTGCCAATGCCTGGTCTGCGGGCAGATTGAGAATATTGCGTGGGCCATGCAGTTCAAACAAACCGCGTTCCGATAGCGCCTGTAGTAATTCACTGCGGGCATACGCAACTTGCTCAATTACGTGATGTCCCTGGAAAACAGGTGTGTCGGCCATGCTGGTGCTCCTGCGCAAAAATCCATGAATGCGTCGGGGGAATCAAATTTCTGCAGCGTCTCGTATCCGAACACCGTCGAGGTTCGCAGCCATTAGTGCGTCGGCTAGAACACGGTCGCAGATAGCATCTATCGCGAGTCGCGGTTGCCGGAAAACGTGCGCGTCACCAACGATCTCTTCCTTGAAACCGAGACTTGCACCGCCAGCCACGCTGTAGAACTTGAGATCTTCTGCGGTCTGGTGATCGCGCTCATACTCGATCTTCACTCGTGAATTTTCCTCATCGAGCGCATCGAGAGAACGCACCACACCACACAAGTAGTACTGGGGACCTGCAGAACCATCGGCGAGGGTAAAATCACACGCACAAAAAGCGAACCCGTGCGGATCAATAGACTCGAAGATGTGTTTCAGAGATTCGGAAACAATCCACTTACCTGCCAACTTTTCAAAATCTCTTGGCATCCCGCCTTGGTCGGGTACATGGATCAGGTGGGGTTTTTCTGGGTATTGATTTGGATCGCCATTTGGATTTTCAATCATGAAAGTCCCAGGCAGCCGTAGCTGCTTCTTGTTAGCAATCTCTAAGCCGGGCTGTCTGCCATTTCCCCAGAAGCTGGGCTCAAGAACAAAAAACTTCCCCTTCTGAGATGCGCTCATAACAGTGACCGGAATCGCACTTTGTTCGTTCATTTGGGCTTCCATCATGGATGCGGGTGTGCTGCACATTGAAATTGGATCCTCCTGCCGTCGCCCCTGCTAGAGTAGCAGATGGGCTTGCCTTCTATTGATGAGGTCTTACATGATTGTTATAGAAAAAATTTCTAGCGTGGCTAAGTTATTGTCTGAGGCTGCCCAGTCGAGAAGCACTGTTGGATTTAGGAAGCTTCACGAAATTTTCGATGAGGGTACTCGAAGTAATGACGTGTACGATACTTTGGAAGCCGCTAGCCGAGCGCTTTGCGACACACGCACAGCTATCTACAGTGCAGTGCTGGCGAAAAATTCCGATGGTTGCCCTGGAAGTAGTTTTTACGACATATTTAATAATATTCGCAGCCAGGATTTTTTCGGAATCGCAGGACACAATGACATCCATAAATTAACAGATGAAGACCGGGTGGCAATGGCAGGAGTCGAGCGTGATCGGGTCTACCAGCACGCAGAGGAAGATTGAACACCTTGTTCTACTTCGAGAACTGAGAGTAAATAACTGATCCTACTGCCTGTAGGGCGTCTTCGATGTATCCACTGGCACAGACCACTCAACATCCCCGCCATCGCTGCGATAGGCACTCTCAACTGAGCCGAGAAACATTTTCATGGATAGTGAAGCCAGGTGCTGATCCCGAATGGGGCCAACACGAACACTAACTATCGCTTCTGCGGGGATCTCGATCTCAACGTAAGGAATCAGCATCCCATTCCTGGGTCTGTACTTGATGTCGTGCTGATCTGGGCGCGCGATCATGCGAACTTCGCTTTCCTCCTCGAAACCCGCATCTTTGAAGGTGGCTGCCAACTCGATCAGTTCGATCTGCTTGTCGATCGAATCAACGCTAATGCAGCCGTTAATCTCAGCCATGGACCGCGAAATGCTGGTGCCAGCATTGGTCAACTGCTGTGAAGCTGACCTGCCCCCATCGTCCGTACCAGTGATTACTGATAAAGCCCGGGGTTGAAGGGTACTGCGTTGTTGGCTTGTTGTGTACGGTAGTTGGCGGCGAACTGTGCCGGCGGGATGCGACCACAACTGCTGTGCGGCCTGA
>JAAIGE0101115088.1_pt1 | contig 29880 bp, 30 predicted proteins | sample 6487951 | NCBI WGS metagenome assembly JAAIGE01 (sample SAMN13974128, study PRJNA590717) | phyllosphere metagenome | biome: tomato field; feature: multiple bacterial spot infested tomato fields; material: tomato leaves; isolation source: leaves from tomato fields | host: Solanum lycopersicum ...
ACGTAGGGGGCGTCGATCTCGAAGGTCGCGCTCTTGATACCGGCGCCCTCCGCGAAAGAGGTGTCCATGACCTTGACCGAGTACTTGTGGCGCTCCGCCCAGCGCAGGTACATGCGCATGAGCATCTCGGCGAAGTCGGTGGCGTCGTCTCCCCCGGCACCCGAGCGGATGGTGATGATGGCCGAGCGCTCGTCGTACTCGCCGTCGAGCAGCGTCTGCACCTCGAGCTGGTTGATGACCTCCGTCAACGCGGCCAGCTCGGTGCGGGCCTCGACGGCCGAGTCCTCGTCGCCCATCTCGTTCGCGAGGTCCACGAGGACCTCGAGGTCGTCGAGACGGCGACCGATGGCCTCGATCTTCGCGAGCGTCGACTGGCGGTGGCTCAGGGCACTGGTCACCTTCTGCGCGCGCTCAGGGTCGTCCCAGAGGTCGGGGGCACCCGCCTCTTCACTGAGTCGGGCGATGTCGGAGCGGATGGCATCGACATCGAGCACCTCGCGGATGTCACCGTACGTGACGCGGAGGGCCTGGATGTCGGCGGAGAGATCGAGTTCGAGCATGTCGGCTCCAGCCTAACGTGCCGCCTCGGCGCACGGGGACGCGGTCGCACGGGAGTAGCGTGAAACGAGTGAGCAGCGCATCGACCGTCCTGAGACGCTTCGGGCCGATGGTGTACCTGCCGACGGTGCTCTTCTCCCTCGGGGAGGGAGCGGTCATCCCGCTGATCCCCGTCATCGCCGCGTCGATGGGAGCGGACGTCGCGTTCGCCGCTCTCGTCGCGTCGGCGCTCGTCGTCGGTCAGCTGTGCGGCAACCTTCCGGCCGGATGGGCGGTGTCGCGCATCGGCGAACGCTGGACCATGGTGACCGCGGGATCGGTCGCGATCGTCGCCGGGGTCGGAATGGTCCTCTCCCCCTCGCTCGCGATCCTGGCCGCATCGGTCTTCGTCCTCGGTTTCTGTGCCGCCGCGTTCGGGCTCGCCCGCCATGCGTTCATGACCACACGCGTTCCGCTCGCGTTCCGAGCGCGTGCCCTGTCGCTCCTGGGCGGCAGCTTCCGCCTCGGGGTGTTCATCGGCCCGTTCGTCGCCGCCGCGCTCCTGCAGCTGTTCGGTTCCGAGGCGGCCGCGATCTGGTTCTTCCTCGGCTGCCTGGTGGTGATGGTCCTCTGCGTACTGCTCGGCCCCGATCCCGAGAAGACCGTGCCCGCGCCGACGCCCCTGCGATCGGAGGCGTTGCACGACGACTCCGGCGAGGCGGTGAGCGGCGCCATCCCCCTCGCCCCGCGGACCGGCGTCCTGCGGACCATGTGGCGTCAGCGCACGGTGCTCGGTCGACTCGGGCTGGCCGCCGCGTCGCTCTCGGCGGTGCGGTCGGCGCGGCAGGTCGTGCTTCCTCTGTGGGGCCTCTCACTGGGACTCGACGCTTCGACGATCGCGCTCGTCGTGGGCGTCTCGGGGGCGATCGATTTCGCGCTCTTCTATGCGAGCGGACAGGTGATGGACCGCTTCGGCCGCCTGTGGGCGGCTCTGCCGGCGATGCTCCTCATGGGGTCCGGATTCCTCGCGCTGTCCCTCACCCATGACGTCGAGGCGGCGGTGCTCTGGTACGGGATGGTCGCCGCCGTCCTGGGCGTCGGCAACGGACTCTCGAGCGGCATCCTCCTCACCCTCGGTGCGGATGTCGCCCCGTCGCGCGAGCCCGCGGCGTTCCTCGGGTCATGGCGGACGCTGACGGATGCCGGAGGCGCGGTGGCTCCGCTGCTGGTGTCTGCGATCGTGGCGCTCAGCTCGCTGCCGCTCGCCGCGGCGGCGATGGGTGTGATCGGTCTCGTCGGTGCCGGCGGGTTCCTGCGCTGGATACCGCGGTTCGTCCCTCGCTCCCCGGAGCGGCGCGGATGAGCGGCGTGCTCGGGGCGGATGTGCGACGGCTCGTGCAGCGATACGACGTCCGGTCTGCGCGCGAGCGTGCCGTGCAGGCGGACTTCGCCGGATTCGTCCCGGATGACGACGGGCCGGTGTCGCGGGACGACGGCCCCCGTCATGCGACCGCCTCCGCCTTCGCGTTCTCCCCCGACCGTCGTCGGATCCTGCTCGTGTTCCACGGCAAGGGACGGTTCTGGGTGCAGCCCGGAGGACACCTGGAATCCGGAGACGTCAGTGTGGCGGATGCTGCGCTGCGCGAACTCCGCGAAGAGACGGGCGTCGTCGCACCGAGCAGTGCGGTGCATCCGGTGCACGATCTCGACCACCACGCGCTGTCGTCGGCGTTCGGGAGGTGCGCGTCGCACCTCGACGTCGGCATCGCCCTCACCGTCGACGATCAGAGCGCGCTCGCCGTGAGCGAGGAGTCGGAGGACGTGCGGTGGTGGTCGTTGAGCGATCTTCCCCGGGACGTGCCTCCGGGTTTCGCCGATCGGGTGTCCGCTCTCCGCTCCCGCCTCGAGGGCTGAGCCGCTCACCGCAGCGCCGTCCGGCTCGTTCCCGTCGCTTCGAGACGCACGCTCGCGGGGAGGAACGCAGAGAGCAGCGGCGGGTGCCAGTCGCGCATCACCGTGACGCGTGCGGACACGCCGTCCGGCGTTCCGGCGTCCACGAGCCGGGTGTCCTGCGCCACGGCCGAGAGCACGGTCTCGGCCTGCGTCCGCACCGCGTCATCGTCCAGTTCGGCGCGCACGCGATCGCCGTCCACGCTCACGACGAACCCGTCGGCTCCGGCGAGCGCTGCCGCATCGGCGACCGCGTCGAGCCTCTTCTGCGCGATGAGGAGGTCGGTGGCGCAGACGCACACGAGGATGAGCGCCACGGCGAGCAGCGCGTACCCGAGGGTGAGCAGCAGCACGCTCCCGTCGTCCGCGGGCGGAATGCTCGTGCGCCTGCGGAAGATCATCCCGCACCCCAGAGCATCGGCACCTTCTGCACGGCGGTGCCGCGGACGTCGACACCCGCGGCTCGGTCGAGCCCCAGGACGGCGGGCACGAGCGGCAGGGCGACGCGGGCGGTCACGGTCACGGTGAGCACCGCGCCGGCGTGGGGGCAGACGTCTGCCGCCGGCTCGCAGGTCACCTGCACCTCGACCGAGTCGGGGTCGATGCCGTACTCGTCCACGACGCCGGCGAGCACGTCGTCGCCTCGTTCCGCGGCGATACGCGCGTCGTCGGCGAGCGCGATCGTCCGTGCCGTGTGCCGGGCTGCGGCCTCGACCCCGAGCGACTGCTCCTGGATCGCGCCGAGCGCGAGCACGAGGTAGACGAGCGGGACGAGCAGGATCACCCCCACGGTGATGAACTCGAGCGCCGCAGACCCGTCGTCATCTCTCATCGAAGGTCTCCTCCGGCGCTCGCGCGCTGACCGTCACCGCTCCGGGGACGCCGATGAGCCCGATGACCGGCAGCGCCGTCGTGATCCGCACCTCCACGCTACGACCGTCGTCGACGCGTGCGATCGCGATGTCCTCGGCATAGCCCGCCCCGATGGCGCTGCTGATCGCGTCACGGGAACGCTGCACCCCCTCGGCGGGGGTCGTGTCGGCCCGCGCCGCGACGTACGCCCCCTCGACGGCAGCGTCGTGGACGACGTTGCGCACGTAGACGGCGACACCCAGTTGCAGCACGGCGAGGGTGAGGGCGGTGAGCAGCGTCCCCACGAGCACGAACTCGACCGGACTCGAGCCGCGGTCGTCGCCCGGCCCGCCGTCGATGCGCATGCCCTGCACGTCAGAGACCCGAGACCCTCTGGATCGCCTGCTCGAAGAGACTGCTCAGCGCGGGTCCGGCGACGGCCCAGATGAGGACGACGAGCCCCGCGGTCATCAAGGTGACGAGCACCCAGCCGGGCACGTCTCCGCGCTCGTCATCGAAGAGATCGCGCGCGACGGAGCGGGTGCGGGTGAGGGGTCGGGAGATGCGCATGGCGTCCTTTCAGTGGGCGGTCAGCCGATGCCGAGCCGCAGGATGAAGAGTCCGGGGTAGACGGCGAAGAGCACCGACAGCGGGAGGATCAGGAACACGAGCGGAAGGAGCATGAGGATCTCCTTGCGCCCGGCCTGCTCGATGAGGACACGTTTGGACTCCTCTCGAGCGTCTATCGCCTGCGCGTGGAGGACACCGGCCAGCGGAGCTCCGCGTTCGAGTGCGGCGACCACCTGATCGACGGCTCGACTCAGCGCAGGGAGCTGCAGTCGCGCACTCATGTCGGTCAGCGCTTCGGCGAGAGGCGAGCCGGTACTGACGGTCAGGACCACGGCCCGGAACTCGGCGGTCAGCTCTCCTGATCCCACGCCCGCTATGCGTCGGAGAGAGTCGAGGAACCCTTCGCCGGCCGAGAGGCAGAGGGCGAGGAACTCCAAGGTGGTCGGCAGCTCCTCCGTCAGGCGACTTCGACGGGACGCGACCCGGGCGGACAGCTGCATGTCGTAGAGCAGGGCGCCGACCGTGGCGGCGAGCACAGGGAGGAGCGCGGCGGGAGGCACCAGCCGGCCTGTCAGAGCGAGCGCGATGACCCCGACAGCTCCGAGGGCGAGTCCGCCGACCGTGCAGGCCAGCTGGCGTGCCCGGAAGACGCTGGGCGGTATGTCCTGACCCGCCTGCGAGAGCCGTCGCCGGAGGGACTCGTTGCCGCCGAGCATCCGCTCGAGGACCGCCTCGATGCGACGGGGCAGGGTCGTCTCGTGGGACGGCAGCATGAGAAGTCGCGGGAGCGCCGCTCCGGGGAGGTCGCCGTCCGGGACGACATCGCGGATGTAGGGAGCGACGCGCAGGGCGAGCGAAGAGGCTCGCCACCGCGGGATCGCCGACACCAGCAGGAGCAGCCCCGCGGCCATCGGTCCCCCGGCGAGCACGGCGACGGCGGCAGCCGATCCGGCGTTCATCCGAACCACCGCCGGGGCTCGGGCAGCCGACCGATCCGGATCATGATGCGATACGCGATCACCGAGACCGCCGCGCCGACACAGATGACCGCGACACCCTCGGCCGTCCCGTAGGCCGCGGCCCCCTCGGGACGCAGGACGAGGAGTCCGAGGATCACCCAGGGCGCGACGGACCCCAGGACTGCGGCACCGCGGATCCACGACTGCCGCGCCTCGACCTCTCCGCGAAGCGCGGCATCGGCGCGCACGGAGGCGGAGAGCTCGCGCAGCACGGCGTTGAGCTCTGTGCCGCCGACCTGCCGCGCCATGCGCAGCGTCTCGAGGATCCTGTCGGCGACAGGATCGGCGAGCGCCTCCTTGAGCCTGTCGAGACTGGTCTCGAATCTCCCGGTCGCGCGCAGGTCGCGGGCGAAGACCACGAACGCGGGACGCATCATCGTCGGAGCCGATGCGCTCAGCCCCGCGAGCGCGTCGGGAAGCGCGAGTCCGACCCGGATCGAGGCGATGAGCAGATCGCAGACATCCGGCCACACCTGCCGTCTCACGCGACGGAGTCTCACCCGGCGCGCCCGGAGGAACATCACCGGCGCCCAGATGCCTGCCGCCGCGGCGAGCGCAGCCAGCGCGACGAGGCCGGTCAGCAGCCAGACCGACGCGGCCGCGGCGGCTCCCGCTGCGACGATCGCGACCATCAGGGCGCGCGGTCTGACCTCGGCGAAGCCCGCCTCCGCGAGCAGCCGGGTGACGGCGTCGGTGCGCCGAGAGGAGGGCTGCCTGTCGCGCGGCGGCCAGAGCCACGGCGATGCGCACAGCAGGACCCCTGCCGACAGCAGAGCGCCGAGCAGCGCCGTCACCGGACCACTCCCAGCCGACGGAAGCCGCCTCGCGCCTGACCGGCGTCCGTGTCGAACACTCGACGGGTCATGATCCGGCCGTCGACGACCTCACCGGTCGGCGAGACCACCTCCTGCACGCGCCGCACCCCTGCGCCGTCCCGGACGCAGTGGACCACGAGGTCGATCGTCCTCGCCAGGGTCGGCGCGATGAACGACCGATCGATGTTGCGTCCGGCGAGGAGGGGCAGCAGTGAGAGCTTGTCGAGCGCCTCGGCGGCCGAGTTGGCGTGCACGGTGGCCGCACCGGGGACGCCCAACGTACTATTGACACATGACGCCTCGGACCCCCAAGACGACCCGCCGCTCGGCGGTCCTCTACCTCCGGTTGAGCGACGCGCGCGACGAGGCGAGTACCTCCATCGAGCGCCAGCGTAACGACCTCATCGCCGAGGCCGAGCGGCGCGGCCTTACCGTCGTCGCTGTGCTCGTCGACGACGGCGTCTCGGGGCGCAAGTCCCGGGCGCGCGCATTCGAAGCGCTCGGCATGCTCCGCGACGGCAAGGCGGATGCTCTGCTCGTGTGGAAGTTCGACCGCTGGAGCCGTCAAGGTCTCTCGGCGGTTGCGGCACTCATCGAGGCACTCGACGCCCGGCCCGACGCGCTCTTCATCGCGCTCCAAGACGGTCTCAACAGTGACCAACCGGCCTGGCGAATCATCGCGTCGGTTCTCGCCGAGGTGGCCCGCATGGAGGCTGAGAACACCTCGGCACGCGTCTCCTCATTCGTCCGGCACGCCAAAGAGGTCGGACGCTGGCACGGCGGACGTGCGCCCGTCGGCTACCGCTCTGTTCCCCATCCCAGCGGGACGGGCCGCGCGTTGGAGCCCGACCCGCTCGCCGTCGAGCTCTTCACCGACGCGGCCAAGCGCATCGTCGCGGGAGAGGCGCTCTACGCGGTCACGCAACGCCTCAATGCCACCGACCTCAAGCCGCCCTCGGCGGCGGCTTGGTCGATTCAGACAGTGCGTCGCGCGCTCGTCGGACAGTCCATAGTCGGTCGAGTCTCCGCTCGCGTGCCCGGGTCGGCTCCAGAGTCGCGCACGTTCGATGTCCTCCGCGACGAGGAGGGCAACCCCCGACAGGTATGGGAGCCCGTGCTCCCGCTAGACCTTTGGCGAGCATGCCGGAGCGTGCTGGAGGCCCGCACCGCCGCCTCTCCCCTAGCGAGCCGTAAGCGTGCCACGTTCAAGCGTGCGCGCCTCCTCTCAGGGCTCCTCGTATGCGTCTACTGCGGCGGGCCGATGTATGCGGGCGTGACGGGAGACGGCACCCCGCGCTATTCCTGCTCCAAGCGATCCCGAGCGCAGAAGTGCCGCCCCGAGGGCGGCGGCGCCCCCGCCGTCACCGCCCACAAAATCGAGGCGTACGTAGAAGCGCTCTACCTCGCGAGCTTCGGGGGTCGGCCTGTCGTCTCGCCCGTTGCGCGGGAGGTTCCGGCGTTCGCGCTCGCCGAGGCGCGCGAGGCCTTCGCTGTAGTGAGCGCGCGACTCGGCGATCCCGACATCGACGAGGACACCGAGGAGCGCCTAGGAGCCCAGCAGAGAATGCTACGCCGCCGCGTGCGCGAGCTCGCCGCCGAGGGGCCGCCGCCCGCCGAGGTCGAGCTCGTCGAGACCGGCGAGACAATCGCCGAGGCCTGGGAGCGCGCCGACATCGACGAGCGCCGCTCGTTCCTCTCCGCGGCCATCGTTCACGTCACCGTGGCGAACGGACAGCGCGGCGGCAAGAAGTTCGACCCCGACCGCTTCGACATCATCTGGCGCCCGTCGCAAGAGGAGCTCGGACTCGTCTCCGAGGGGAACTCTGGCCCGCGTGGCGTGGCGTGGGTTCGCGAGCGGCAGGCGGCCCGCCGCGCGGCGTCCGCCACCAAGGGTGACTAGGTCAAGACAAGGCTCGACGACATGGGTGAATAGGTGAACAACGGGCCGCCGTTGTGCACCTAGTAACCCCTCTGAGGGACGCTGGTAAGGCTCCCAGGGACGATGGCAGGGACGGTGCTTTCGAGGCACCGTCCCTGCCATTTTCCGCGTAATTACGCGGCAGAATGGGCTACAGGGACGCTAGGGACGGTGGTTTTCACCACTCGTTTCTAATGAGGACGTCGACGAGTTGAATAGGTGAAACTCTGGCGCGTTGTCTCCGCCCGGGCCATGGCGGGCGCTGGGCGGGACTGGGCACCGAGGCGGTATATCCAAGTAGAAAGCGTTAGCTACCACTTGGAAAGGGGCCGCCCGTGTCTCATCGCCTCGACTGCCTCTCGTGTGGCCGCACCTTCACGGCAACCCGCCCGCATGCTCTGACGTGCTCGGGCGCGTGCCGTGTCCGCCGCCACTCCACGCGCCGAGCCGCCCTCGCCGCGGACCTCGCCGCACTCGCTCGCGAAGGCATCGCGCTCAAGCCCGCGGCCTAGCTCTCCCCGCTCCGCGTCGAATCGTTCTCGACGCGTGCGCCCGTCCCGCCTCACCGCCGATTCGCGACGGCACGAGGGACAGTCGGGCACGCCACGTCGGTCGCTCCGGCACGGCACCACACGACGCCCCCGTCGCGGCTCCCAAGCGGGAGCCGCCGCGGGGGCGTCACCGGTTTCATCCCAGGCGGCTCCGTCAAGGCGCGGTGCTGTCGCCCAACCGCAAGACGCGGTCTCCATCTATCCATTCCCAGCGTGCTCGCCCACGCTCTCACTCCTCAAGGAGACCCGCCACCATGGCAAACACCTTCCAAACCGACGCCGTCGCCGTCGGAGACGTCACCATCCGCCTCGCCGCGGACAACTTCCACCTCGCCGAGGTCGCCCAGCGCTTCGACTCGTCCGACTTCGTCGCCGGACGCGGCGACACCGTCTACCTCACGGTCTCGGGCGCCCTGGCCGCACACGGGCGAGCGCTCGATGATGTCACCAACGCCATCATCAGCGAACGCCTCTCCGAGCTCCGCGAGCCTGTCAAGCTGGCCACTCACGCCTACTCCTCGGTCGTGCTCTCCGAGGCAGATATGAGTCTCAACCTGCACGACCTCGGCAAGCAAGTGCTCCTGCCACAGGCCGACGCCGTGGCCGCGAAGGTCGAGCGAGCGCTCGCCGATGTCGTCGCGGACATCACGACCGACGCGTCGATCAAGTTCGATCCCGCCAAGCCGGTCTCCCTGTTCACCAAGGGCCGCGCCGCCCTCCGAGCGAAGGGCATCGACGTCGCGGGCGAGCCCCTCGTCGCAATCGTCGGTGCGACCGTCTACGACGCCCTCCTCGACTCCGGCGCCCTCGACGCCGAGAAGCTCGGCGGCGACGCCTCGGCACTCACCAAGGGTTCCATCGGCAACCTCCGCGGCTTCGACATCGTCGAGTCGACGTCCGCCGCACCCGACGAGGTCGTGTTCCTGACCAAGCGCGGCTCGCTCTACCTCGCCAGCCGCGCCCCCGAGGTGCCGACCGGCGTGACCGGCCACAAGGCCAAGCACGAGAGCTTCGAGCTCCGCACGATTCAGGACTACGACGCTAGCCACACGGCCTCGCGTTCGGTCGTCTCGACCTTCGTGGGCGCGGGCATCCTCCCCGCCTACAAGGCGACCCGCACCGAGGACGTCGCCATTCAAGGGGACGCTGACTTCGTCGCCGGTTCCGTCACGCTCTCGCCCATCCCGGGCGGCGCAACGGTCAAGGCCAACATCACGAACGTCTAACCGACGGTCACCCCGGCGCCGGGCGCCAATCCCGCGAGCTCGCCTCGAATTGTCTCAATTCGGGGCGAGCTCGCCCGCACACGACAGGACCAAAACATGCCTTCCCTTCGATTCCCTCTCACCGACCCGACGGGCTCTCGGCGCGAGGCTTTCCTCCGACTGATCCGCGACGCTGACATCACCCACGAGCTCGATGGCGTCACCGACGACAACCTCGTCGCCGTGGGCGCCGGTCTCGCCGTCGCGGCGTTTGAGGGCCGTTGGGCTGTCACTCGCAACGCCGCCGTCGAGCACTTCGCCATCCCTGGCGACGTCATCGAGCTCGTCGCCGCCGCCGCCCTCGCGGCGCTCACTCCGACCATGGGCGCTTTCGTTCTCGCCCGGCCCAACGAGGCGACCCTCGACGAGCTCCGCACGTGGCTCGCGGCTCAGGGATACAAGGCCACCCTCACCTACCCGGCCCGCAAGGCTGGCGCGCTGTGACGGCCTCGCGACACGTCACCGTTGACGACCTCGACATCATCGCCGAGCTCGTCCCTCGGCGCGCACGCTACCGCCTCGCTCATCACATCAACCGGCGCCTCCACTACGCGATCACCTCGCCCGGGCGGTGCCCTTCGGGCTTCCGACAGCCCTACTCACGTGTCGAGTGGGAGCGCCTCCCCGAGGGCAAGCGCGCCGAGGTACTCACCGGCCACCTCGTTCGCCAGTGGCTAGAGGACGGCCACGCGCGCCACCGCGACTAAGGCCCCCGACTCACTCCCCAAACCGACCCCGCCCAGGAGGCCCCGCTTGAGCTCTACGTCGACCCGCCCCCCAAGCCGAGTATCCGTCGAGCTCGACGGCAAAACCTGGCACCCTCTCGACCACCGCGAGTGGCCGCTCGACGCGCTCGTCCTCCTTGAGGACGGCGACGACGGCCCCTTCCTGGTCACCGTTCTCCCGCCTATCGAGGCCGCCGAGCTCGCCGCCGATGGCCTCGACGACGACGAGCTCTACGCCCTCGCCGACAGCCTCGTCGCGAGCCTCACCGCCCGCTAGACCTCTCCCACGCCCCTCGCTACCCGCGCCCCTACGGCGCCGGTAGCGGGGGCCTTTTGCGTACCCCCGAGGAGCCACATGGCCGCCCGCATCACCTGGGACTCCGCGGCGCTCGCCGCCATGCTCCACCAATCCGGCGTCGTGTCGGCAACCGCCGCCGCCGCCGACGGCGTCGCCGCTCGCGCCGGTCACACGACGAGCTCCGGAACCGAGATTCCTGTCACCGTCTCACCCATCGAGCTCCGCGTTTCCGGGCGAGCCCGCCCAGCGTTCGCGGTGCGCCTCGCCCACCCGGCAGGTGCCGCCGTCGAGGCGAAGCACGGCCCGCTCCACAAGGCCGCACGCGCCGCGGGGCTCCGCGTCAAGTAGCCCCCTCCCCGCCCCATCCGCTCCCGCGCTCTACCTCGAAACGAGGCCCGCCTATGGCCGCACCCGTCGGCTCCGCATCCATCGCCATCCTTCCCTCCCTCAAGGGGTTCCAATCTGCCGTCGGCGCCGAGCTCACCGGCACCCTCGACTCCGAGGGCAAGAAGGGCGGCAACAAGCTCGGCGGCTCGATCCTCGGCGCGTTCAAGGGCTTCGTCGGCCCCGCCATGGTCGCCGCGGGCGTCGCCGCCGTCGGCTCCTTCGTCACGGGTGCCATTCGCAACGCGGGCGAACTGGAGCAGAGCGTCGGCGCCATCGACGCCGTGTTCAAGTCGGGCGCGGGCGGAATGCACGCGTTCGCGCAAACGGCGTCGCAAGCCTTCGGCCTCACCCGCAACGAGGCCAACGAGCTCGCCACCGTCCTCGGGTCTCAACTCAAGAACGGCGGAACGAGCATCGCCGAGCTCGGGGGCAAGACGCAAGAGCTCATCGGCGTCGGCGGCGACCTTGCGGCCATGTTCGGCGGCACGACCGCGGACGCCGTCGGCGCTCTCTCCTCGGCACTCAAGGGCGAGCGCGACCCCATCGAGCGCTACGGTGTCTCACTCACGCAAGCCGCCATCGACGCCGAGGCGGCCTCGCTCGGATTCTCCAAGGTCGGTGGCTCGCTCTCCGCCGAGGCCAACCAAGCCGCCACGCTCTCGCTCATCATGAAGCAGACCGCGGACGCGCACGGCGCCGCCGCCCGTGAATCCGGGTCGCTTCAAGCTCAACAAGCCCGCCTCTCCTCCGGGTGGGTGAACCTCCAAGCCAGCATCGGGCAGGCGTTCCTCCCAGCCGCCGCGGGCGCCGTCGGCATCATCGCCGACCTCGTCGCGGGTGCCGGGCCGCTCCTCTCCCAAATCGGCCCGGGTCTCTCGTCCATGTTCGCGACCGCTGGCCCAGCCTTCACGCAACTCGGCGCCGCGCTCCTGCAACTCCTCCCGAACCTCTCCCCGGTCGGCATCGCGTTCCAAGCGCTTATGCCTGTCCTGCCAGTCCTCGGTGAGCTCCTCGCCCAGGTCGCCACGGTCCTCGCCGGGAACCTCACAGCCGCCGCCACCGCGCTCGCCCCGCTTGTGCAACAGATTGCCGCTGTGCTGTCTGGCGTGCTCGCCATGGCCCTGCCGATCATCGCGGACCTGTTCACCCAACTCGCTCCCGTGCTCGGGCTCGCGGCTGAGCTTTTCGGCACGCTCGTCCAAGCCATAGCGCCGCTGATTTCGAGCCTCCTCGAAACGCTCATGCCGATCCTCGAATCGCTCATGCCGCTCGTCGAGGTCGTATTCGGGTTCATCGTCGACGTCATCACGGTCGCCATCAACCTCGTCAAGGGCATCATCGACGCTGTCATGGCCGCCCTGTCCGGCGACTGGGACAAGGCATGGCAGATCATCGGGACGACCCTGGCCCAGGCCTGGGACGGCATCACCCGTGCCGTGGGACAAGCGCTCGACGGGCTCCTCCAGTGGTTCGGCGACCTCCTCCCCGCCATCGGAAACGCCATCGCCGGAATCGGCCAATGGCTCTGGGACGCGGGTGTCGACCTCGTCCAAGGCCTCATCGACGGCGTGCTCTCGATGGCCGGGGCGCTCTGGGACGGCATCGTCGGCATGGTCGACGGCGCGGTCGAGGGCGTCAAGGACTTCCTCGGCATTCACTCGCCCTCGCGCCTGTTCCGCTCATTCGGCGAGAACATCGGCCAAGGCCTCATCATCGGCATCGACTCGATGAGCGACAGCGTCGAGTCATCCGCCGCCGACCTCGCCCTCGCCGCGGTCAACGGATTCGGCGCCCCTTCGGTCGGCCTCGATGTCGACCCGGGAACGGGCCTACCGGCAATCGCCGCCGCGCTCGGCACAGGGTACGGCGACGCGCCGACGGTGGTGACGAACTACTACGACAACTCGACCTCGCAAGAGGACAAGCAAGCCAAGCTCCGGCGCGCTCACACCGAGCTAGAGCGAACCGTCAACGCGACCGCGCTGATTCGACGATAAGCGCTCGGCCCGTTCCCGCGAGTCGTGTAAACGCATGTGCCAGCGCGTGAGGGGGTGGGGGGTGACTCCCCCGCCCCCGTCCCTTCGCTCCCGGTCGGACATAGCGTCTCGCTGTAGGTACGTATCGTGCGTTTGTTTTTGTGGTGCGTCCCGCATCCGAATCCGTCGCTGATTTCCGGCCACGGACTACTGTGCCGCTAGTCTGCGAGTAGGCCACACGGCGGTGGCGACTAGAGAGGAACCGTCTGCATGCTTAGTGTCGACCCCACCACAGGGTGGTTGCCACCCGGAGCGCACCCTGCGACGCTTGCTGAGGTCTATGACACTTTCGTCGTCGCGGCGCCGTTCCGCGATGAGCGGGAACTGATCTTCAGGGCTTTGTCGGTGTACCTCGATATCCTTAGGCCAAGGTTCACTGCACCTCGCGTTCTGCTCAACGGCGGCTTCACTACGCACAAGAGCTGGGCGGCGCCGCAGGATGCCGACCTCGCGATCGGCCTGAACACTCCAGAATTCAAGACGGCATTCCACCCCGACAATCACCCGCTCCTAACTCTGGGCGATGGGGGTGTCAACAGGCCCCAAACGATGCAACTAGTCAAGGTCCAACCGATGGGAGGGCTCGTGGACGGCTACATGTTCCCCGCGAAGCTCGCCAACCAGACCCGGTATTGGGAGGACCTCTGGGGCAAGGTGAAAGACCAGAACGGCAATGAAATCGTCGGTGTCCGCAAAGGATTTGTGGAGGTGACGTTGTGACGATTCCCGACGCTAAACAACGCGACGTCGCGATCATGCTTGACGCACTCCGCGAGTCAAGCGGAGACCCCGAAGTCGATGAACTTGCACGCGCGGCGGTACTCGCCAGTGTCGACTCCGACGACATCCTCAAGGACGCGGCGCTTGCCGAAGTCGGCCCGGAGCAAGCTGAGCTTGACCTCCATTTCGACGGTCCACTTGTCGAATCGCATATGGCGCGCGCTGAGCCGTTTGGTCTCTTCGTTGCCCGTACCGCCGATGCCGTCAAGGAGATTTCGAAGGCGTCTCTTGGCAGGAAGCGCTACCGGGCCGACCTCCTGGTCTCGGCCATCACCCCCGGCTCACTTCGGGTGTTGCTCAAGTCACCGAATCGACGAGACAAGACAAAGAATCCGATAGCCGACTCAGCCGTAGAAAACGTTGAATCGGCGGCGCTCCGCACCATAGCGATTTTGCTATCACAGGCAGGTGCTGATGCTGACCCGGAAGGCGACAGCCCAGTATCGGCGACCATCGAGCAACTACCGGTCGCCGCGCGGGAACAGGTCCGGTCCGCCGTCAACCAGATCGTTAGGTCCGGCTGGTCGGTCGAGGGAGAGCTTCGTCAGCGCGGAGTCGGCCTCGTGAAGATCAACCTCGGCAACGACAGAGCGGCCCATCTGCACGACGAACTCTCGCAGACGGAGTCGACTGTCGAGCGAGGAGTCGAGATGGTTGGTTCCATCGACGGCACGCGCCGCTACACCGGCACAATGTGGTTCCAACCGGAGAATGCGGAGCGTCCGTTCGTCGCTTCCGTCACTGATGCAACACTGTTGGAGCGCGTCAACGAAATCAACGCCACGCCGGGAACAAGAGTGCGCGCGACGTTCGAGCGGTATGGCGTCTACCGACACGGCGCGGATGCAACATCCACTCCAGCGAAAACCTATCTACTCACAAACATCGTCCTCCTCCCCGCTGAACCGGAGCCCGAGCCTCTACCGATCTGAATGTGATGCTCGTCGGACAATTTGCTACGCCACAAGCCCCCGCCAGGACCCAGTCCTGAGCGGGGGCTTTTGTCGTTTCACGATGGGCTGGGCTATGCGAGCGAAAGTGACCGCCGTGCGCGCGCTCGGTCGAGCTCACGGGCCAGACTCGCAATCTCGTTTAAGTGCGCATCACTCACCACCGTGTGGGGAAAGCACGACGGTGTGCCGGTCTGTGAGTCCAGTGCTCTTGAAAGACGCGTCCAGTCGGCTACGGCCATGTCCAGCGCGTCACCGACGGGGCGTGGCGCCTCGACTCCGAGTACGACACGGTGCGAAAGTTCGTGCACACCCTCTATGCCGCGCATCGCGACAGCGCAATAGATGACCTCCGCGAATGCTCGGTGCCACGCCGCGACAAGCGGCGCGCATCGTTCGCCGTCGCGTCGCACTCGACCGGCCCACACAATCGCCGCGACCTCCAGCCGCTTCCAACCCAACTCACCGACCGCGTCCCACAGAACACTCATCACCACTCCATCCGATATTGCCGTTCAATGTCGGGAGTAGTCTTGCATGCTTTTTTCCCAGTTCAGACCACGAAACTCGACTCGCGCAAGTCGACTTACGCGAGCGACTTCTCCGCTCTACTTGATATGTGTTTTGTGTTGTCAGGGACGCCGGTGTTGAGGGCGAGGACCAGATCGAGCGCTTCCGCGTCGCGTACCTCGCCGACCACGAGCCTGTCCGGACGCATGCGGAGCGCTTCCTTCACGAGCCGTCGGAGCGTGATCCCTCCCGTGCCCTCCAGCCCGGCCTGCCTCCCCTGCAGCGCGACGACGTCGGCGCCGGCGATGGCGAGTTCGAACGTCTCCTCCACCGACACGATCCGCTGCGTGGCGGCGCATTCGGTGAGCAGCGCGCCGAGCATGGTCGTCTTGCCCGCGTGGGTCGCGCCCGACACGATCACGCTGCGTCCGGCCGTCATCGCCTCGGAGAGGTGCTGTGCGAGCTCCGCCGACAGCGAGCCCGCCGCGACGAGCGGTGCGAGACTGCCGAATCGCGGGAGGAACTTGCGGATGTTGACCGCCCAGCCACCGCGCACCACGTCGGCGATCGCCACGTGCAGCCGCGAGCCGTCGGGCAAGGACGCGTCGACGAACGGCTGCCCGAGGTCGACCCGGCGCCCGGTGGACTGCAGCATCCGTTCGACGAGGTCGCGCAGCGTCGACTCCTCGATCTCGACATCGAGCACCTCGGCCCTGCCGGCGCGCGCGACATGGACCCGGCCGGGACCGTTGAGCCAGATCTCCTCGATCTCGGGGTCGTCCAGAAGCGGCTGCAGAGCACCGAAGCCGTGCACGGTCGCCATCACGTCGCGCACGCATCGGTCTTCGTCCTCGATGAGCTCGGCGCCGCGGGAGAGGGCCACGTCGTTGAATCGACGGACTTCGGCGAGGGCGACCACGCGTGCGGCGGCCGGGTCGGCGGACGGGTCGGTCGCCGCGCCGCGGAGCCGGTGCCGGACGCGCTCGGCGACGACGACAGCGGGTGGGATCATCCGGGCATCCTCGCAAGGATCGCGTCACGTGCGCGGGAGTTATCCACATCCGCACCCCCGCACCTGCGGGGGATCCCCAGCCACACGCGATCCCCCGGTCAGTAGACTGAATCCACCGCGCGGGAGTGGTGGAATTGGCAGACACGCAGGATTTAGGTTCCTGTGCCCCAGGGCGTGTGGGTTCAAGTCCCACCTTCCGCACAGGTCGGTCGTCTGCCGACGATCGGCGTCTCTACCGCCGCACCTCCATCACGACGGGACATCCATGCATCACGCCGCGCTCATCCCCTGGCTCGACCCCGCCACGATCATCGGCGCCGCGGGCCCCTGGGCGCTGCTGGTGGTGTGCTTCATCATCTTCGCCGAGACGGGTCTGCTCGTCGGCTTCCTGCTGCCGGGAGACACCCTGCTGATCATCGCGGGACTCCTGACCCACACGAGCAACGTCTTCGGCGTGAACATCTGGGTGGTGTCGCTGCTCATCGCCCTCGCGGCGTTCGTCGGCGGCGAGGTCGGGTACTTCATCGGGCACAAGGGCGGGCCGGCGGTCTTCGAACGCAAGGAGTCCGGACTCTTCAGCAAGAAGAACGTCGAACGCACGAACGCGTTCTTCGAGCGCTTCGGCGGACTCACCGTCATCCTGGCGCGCTTCGTGCCGATCGTGCGCACCTTCGCGCCCGTCGCCGCGGGCGTCGGCCACATGCCGTGGCGCCGCTACACGCTCTACAACTTCATCGGTGCGATGATCTGGGGCTTCGGCCTCACGATGATCGGCTATCTGATCGCGTACATCCCGTGGATCCGCGATCTCGTCGTCGAGTACATCGACATCATCCTGCTCATCGCGGTCGGCGGCACGGCCCTGGTCACCCTCTGGCACTACCTCGTCGAGCGCCACAAGGCGAAGAAGGAGCGCGAGGCCGGTCATGTCGAGACCGACGCGATCGAGGCGCAGGAGCTCGCCCTCGACCCCGAGGTGTTCGACCGCGCCCCCGATCTCGACGGAGACGGACGCCACTGACGCGAGGGAGGCGGCGGCTCCCGTCAGCCCGCCTTCTTCTTTCCTGCCGAGGTCTTGCGGGCGGGCTTCTCGTCGCCCTCGTCCTTCGAGCCGCCGGAGCGCGCCGCCTTCGTCCGGGCCACGCTGGCGCGCAGCGCCTCCATGAGGTCGATGACCTCCCCGCTCTGGGCGTCGTCGTCGCCCTCGCCGAAGGTCTCGGAGACGTCGAACGTGTCCCCCGCGTCGATCTTCGCGTCGATGAGCGTGCGCAGCTCCTTCTGGTATTCGTCGACGAACGAGTCCGGGTCGAAGTCGGCCGAGTAGCTGTCGACGAGCGACGACGACAGCTCGAGCTCCTTCTTCGAGATGCGCACGTCCTCGTCGAGCGAGGGGAACTCGGCCTCCCGCACCTCGTCGGCCCACAGCAGCGTCTGGAGCACGAGCACCTTCCCTCGCACGCGCAGGGCCGCGAGCCGCGTCTTCTGGCGGAGCGTGAAGCGCACGATCGCGGTGCGGTCGGTCTGCTCCAGGGTCTTGCGCAGCAGCACGTACGCCTTCGGAGATGTGGAGTCGGGCTCGAGGTAGTAGGGCTTGTCGAGGGTGAGCAGATCCACCTGCTCGGAGGGGACGAACTCGACGACGTCGATCTCCCGGCTCCGCTCGGCGGGCAGCGCCGCGAGGTCGTCCTTCGTGAGCACCACGGTCTGACCGCCGTCGACGTACGCCTTGTCGATGTCGGCATACGCCACGGTCTCGCCGCACACCTCGCACGTGCGCTGGTAGCGGATCCGGCCGCCGTCCTTCTCGTGCACCTGATGCAGCGGCACGTCGTGGTCCTCGGTCGCGGAGTACACCTTGACCGGGACGTTCACCAGCCCGAACGTGAGCGCGCCCTTCCAGATCGTCCTCATGCCCCCAGTGAACACCAGGCGCGCCGGGCGCGGCCAGTCCCTTGACTACGCTGGCGTCATGGTGGGAGAGGCGCAGAACGTGCGGATCGACGGTCGTCGACTGCGTGTGACGAACCTCGACAAGGTCGTGTACCCCGAGACGGGAACGACCAAGGGCGAGATCATCTCGTACTACACGGCGATCGCCCCCCGACTGCTCCCGCTCCTGCGGGGCAGACCGGTGACGCGCAAGCGCTGGGTCGAGGGCGTGGGCACGCAGGATGCACCCCAGGACTCGTTCTTCACCAAGCAGATCGAGCCGGGGGCCCCCGAGTGGATACCCCGCCAGGAGATCATGCACTCGGACGGTCCGAAGTCGTACCCGCTCGTCGAGGACGTTCCGACCCTGGTCTGGCTCGCACAGGTCGCGGCCATCGAGCTGCACGTGCCCCAGTGGCGCTTCGCGGCGGACGGGTCGCCGGGCACGCCCGACCGACTCGTGCTCGATCTCGACCCGGGTCCCGGTGCCGACCTCGCGCAGTGCGCCTTCATCGCCGGCATCGCCCGCGGTCTGCTCACCGACATCGGTCTCGACCCCGTCCCCGTCACGAGCGGCAGCAAGGGGATCCACCTCTACGCGGCCCTGCCGGGCACGCAGACCAGCGACGAGATCTCCGCGGTCGTGAAGGAGATCGCCCGACTGATCGAGGCCGACCACCCCGATCTGGCGACGGGGACGATGGCCAAGGCCGTGCGCGGCGGCAAGGTCTTCCTCGACTGGAGCCAGAACAACGCGAAGAAGACGACCATCTCCCCGTATTCGCTGCGCGGACGCTCACGGCCGTGGGTCGCGGCTCCGCGCACCTGGGACGAGCTCGACGACCCTGCCCTGCGACACCTGGACTTCGCGGAGGTGCTGGTGCGAGCAGAGGCCGCCGACGATCCGCTCGCACCGCTCCTCGACCCCGGGGCGGTGCTCCCGCCGCCGCCGGCGCCGGCCGCTTCTCCGGGACCCCGTCGCCCGCGGATCGCCTCCTCGTCCGCTCCGTCCCCCGCCCCCGGTCGCCCCGATACGGCCACCACGGCCGCGCCGATCTCCCCGATGCTCGCCGAGAACGGCGTCGCCGCCATCGCCCGCACGCTCAGCTCGCCGTCGTGGGTCGAGGTCAAGTGGGACGGCATCCGCGCTCTGGGCACGTGGCGCGACGGCAGGATGCGTCTCCATGCGCGCAGCGGCACCGACATCACCGCACGCTACCCCGAGCTGACCGCCGACGGCGCCCCGTTCCTCCCCGTCGACGACGCCGTGGTCGACGGGGAGATCGTCGCGTTCGACGCGCACGGACGCCCGAGCTTCTCGCTGATGCAGAACCGGATGCACCTGACCCGGCCGCGCGAGATCGAGCGGGAGGTCGTGCGCACTCCCGTCGTGTATCTCGTGTTCGACCTGCTGCGGCTCGACGGGCATGATCTGACGTCGCTTCCGCTGTCGCAGAGGCGCTCGCTCCTCGACGAGGTCGTGTCCGATCTCGACGCTCCCCTGCAGGCGCCTCCCGTCTTCGACGATGTCGACGCCGCCCTCACGGCGAGCAGCGAGTTCGGTCTCGAAGGAGTCGTCGTCAAGGACCCGGCGTCGCGGTACCGCCCCGGCCAGCGTTCGCCCGCGTGGCTCAAGCTCAAGCACACCCGTACACAGGAGGCCGTGATCGTCGGCATCCGTCCCGGGCGCGGCGATCGCGGGTCGACCTTCGGCTCGCTGCTCCTCGCCGTCCCCGAGGGCGGACGCCTGCGCTACGTCGGACGGGTCGGGAGCGGATTCACCGAGCGGATGCTGCGCGACCTGCTCATGCGGCTCGATCCGCTCCGCACCGGCACGGCTCCGCTCGGCGGCGTGCCCGCGCCGGATGCCTCCGACGCCCTGTGGGTCGCACCCGAGCTCGTCGGTGAGGTCGAGTTCGCGAACTGGACGCCGGACGGTGTGCTGCGCCATGCCCGCTGGCGTGGCCTGCGTCCGGACAAGCGACCGGAGGACGTCGTGCGGGAGAGCTGAACTCAGGCGTGATGAGGTTCGCAGTCCGACTGCTCGGCCGGTTCGATCTGGAAGGTCGAGTGCGCCACGTCGAAGTGGTCGGCCAGGCACGTCTGCAGATCGGCGAGCAGCACGGCCGACCGCCCCTCGACGAGCAGCTCGGGACGGACGCTCACGTGGGCGGTGAACACCGGCGCTCCGCGCGTCAGCTGCCAGACGTGCACGTCGTGGACACCGACGACGCCGTCGTAGGCGAGCAGGTGGCGGCGGATCTCCGCGACGGCGGTGCCGGACGGTGCCGACTCGGAGAGCACCGAGACGACCTCGCGCAACAGGGCGATCGCACGGGGGATGATGAGCACGGCGATCATGATCGAGGCGAGGGCGTCAGCGGGCATCCAGCCGGTGAGGACGATCACGACGGCGGCGACGATCACCATCGCCGATCCGATGAGGTCCCCCATGACCTCCAGATACGCGCCGCGCACGTTGATGTTCGAGCGCTGCGCGCGGCTGAGGAGCCACATCGAGATCGCGTTGGCGACGAGACCGACGGCCGCGACCACGAGCATGAGCCCGCCCTGCACCTCGACGTCGCCCGGCGTGAGGAGGCGATCGATCGCCTCGATGCCCACCCAGCCGGCGAGGAGGATGAGGATCACGGCGTTGAGCAGCGCTCCGAGCACTTCGGCCCGCTGATACCCGAACGTCCGCCGGTCGTCCGCGGGCCGGGCCGCCACCGTCGAGGCGATGAGGGCGATCACGAGGGCCGCCGCGTCGGTGAACATGTGCGCGGCGTCGGCGAGCAGTGCGAGCGACCCGGTGAGGATCGCTCCGACGACCTGCACCACCATGATCGTCGCGGTCAGCGTCAATGAGATCGCGAGCAGGCGCCGGTGTCCGGCCGAGCGGATGCCGGCGGGTGCCGGCGCGTGATCGTGCATGCTCCCAGGCTAGAGGCGCGCGCAGGCGGGAAGGCGCCCGCTCGCGCAGTCGGGAATGGTGATGATTCTCAGTCCCCCGGCGACCCCGTCGCGCGCGAGTATTCGAGCACGGCGCACCCGTTGTCGAAGGTGCGCGCCCGGCGCAGGGAGAACGCGGTCGGAGCGAAGCCGTGGCGGACCATCGGTATCCCGCTCCCCGCGATGACGGGGTACTTCTTCACGATGAGCTCGTCGATCTCGTGGAGCAGGGCGCCCGCGAGGTCGGCACCTCCCGCGAGGTAGATGCCGAGACCGTGTTCGCGCTTGAGTTCCCGCACGCGGGACACGGGGTCCGCCCTGACCACCTCGACGTTAGGCTCCCCGGAGTCGGGCAGCGACGTGCTGAACACGAGCGTCCGCAGGTGCGGATACGGGTCGGCCACGCCCTGAGACAGCGCCGGCTCGTACGTTCGGCGGCCCATGAGCACGGTGTCGAACGATGTCGGGGCCGCTGTCGTCCCTCTTCCTGCCCGCACGAATCCGGGCTGGAGGTCTGCCAGTTCGGTGCCGAGCACCTCGGCGAACGCGGGCGTCACGGGATAGAAATCGACTTCGTCGTCGGGTCCGGCGATGAATCCGTCGAGGGTCACTCCGATGTAGTAGGTCAGCTTTCGCATGACCTCACTCAACCACTACATATCTAGTACGTCAAGTGTAGTGATTACTGTCACAACGAGGCGAGCAGGGGCATGAGCGCCGCGAAGGCCCGTGCGCGATGCGACTGCGCCTGCTTCTCCGCGGCGGTGAACTCGCCGACCGTGCGCTCACGCTCTCCCGTCTGCCCCTCCGGGACGAAGATCGGGTCGTATCCGAATCCCCCGGCTCCCGCGGGCGCATGGGCCAGTCGGCCCGGCCACTCCCCGACCACGACGTGCTCCGCCCCACCCGGCACGACGAGGGCGATGGTCGAGGTGAAGTGCGCGGTGCGATGCGGGTCCGCGACATCACGGAGCTGGTCCAGCAGCAGCTCGAGGTTCGCCGCCGGGTCCTTCTTCTGCCCGGCCCAATACGCGGAGAACACTCCGGGTGACCCCCCGAGCACGTCGACGCAGATGCCTGAATCGTCCGCCAGTGCGGCGAGCCCGGTGTGCGCCGCTGCGGCCCGCGCCTTGATGAGGGCGTTCTCTGCGAACGTCACCCCGTCTTCCACGGGCTCGGGACCGTCGTAGCCGATCACCTCGAGGTCGGGGCGCGTGGCAGCGACGATCTCCTGGAACTCCGCGACCTTGTGCGGATTGTGCGTGGCGAGGACGACCTGCATCAGCCTGCGAGCGCCTTCCGCTGCTGCTCCGTGAGGTCGGCGCAGCCCGAGGTGCCGAGCTCGAGCAGGGCGTCGAGCTCCCGCTTGTCGAACGGAGCCCCCTCGGCCGTGCCCTGCACCTCGACGAAGAGGCCGCGACCGGTCATCACGACGTTCATGTCGGTCTCCGCCCGCACGTCCTCGACGTATGCCAGATCGAGCATGGGCTCGGAATCGATGATGCCCACGGAGACCGCGGCGACGGAATCGAGGAGCGGCGTGGAGTTGCGGCCGATGAACTTCTTCTCGCGGCCCCACTCGATCGCGTCGGCCAACGCGACGTACGCGCCCGTGATCGCCGCCGTGCGCGTCCCGCCGTCTGCCTGCAGCACGTCGCAGTCGATGACGATCGTGTTCTCCCCCAGCGCCTTGGTGTCGACGACGGCGCGCAGGGCGCGACCGATCAGGCGCGAGATCTCATGGGTGCGTCCGCCGATGCGTCCCTTCACGCTCTCGCGGTCGTTTCGGCTGTTCGTGGCGCGCGGCAGCATCGAGTACTCGGCGGTGACCCAGCCCTTGCCCTTGCCCGTGAGCCAGCGCGGTACGCCGTTGGTGAACGACGCGGTGCAGAGCACCTTCGTGCCGCCGAAGCTGATGAGCGCCGATCCCTCGGCATGTGCGCTCCAGCCGCGTTCGATGGTGACCTCGCGGAGCTGGTCGGGTGTGCGGCCGTCGGCGCGGACGAGAGGAGACATGAGGATCCTTCGGGTGGGAGGTCGGGGTGGCGATGCGCTCAGGAAGAGGCGGGGATCGGGGCGTCCGGCAAGGTGATGACACCGGTCTGCACGAGCTGGACGTCGCGGACCTCGCGACCCATGAGCCGGTTGGCGAGTGCGGTGAACTCCGACGCGGAGTCCCCCGTCGCCTCGTACACGTACGACGCCGTGGCGTCCGCCGACGCGAGGAGGTCGTCGCGGACGAGCTGGCGGTAGACGTCGCCCGCGGTCTCGTCGTCGCTGGAGACCAGGGTGACGCCCTCGCCCATGACATAGCTGATGGCGCCGCGGAGGAACGGGTAGTGGGTGCATCCGAGCACGAGCGTGTCGACGCCGGCGTCCCGCAGCGGGGCGAGATACTCCTCGGCGGTCGCGAGGACCTCGGGGGTGCCGGTCACGCCGGCCTCCACGAACTCGACGAATCGCGGGCATGCGGCGGTGAAGACCTCGAGCCGCTCGTTCACCTCGAGCATGTCCTGGTACGCCCGCGAGCCGATGGTCCCCACGGTGCCGATGACTCCGACGCGCCCGTTGCGGGTGGCGGAGACGGCGCGACGCGCTGCCGGGCCGATGACCTCGACGACGGGGATGTCGTAGCGTTCGCGCGCGTCGCGCAGCATCGCCGCGGATGCCGTGTTGCAGGCGATCACGAGCATCTTGACGCCCTGGTCGACGAGGGTGTCCAGGACTTCCAGCCCGTAGCGGCGCACGTCGGCGATGGGCTTCGGCCCGTACGGCGAATGCGCCGTGTCTCCGATGTAGACGAACGACTCCCGGGGCAGCTGGGCCCGGATGGCCCGAGCCACCGTGAGCCCGCCGACACCGGAGTCGAAGATTCCGATCGGCGCGTCGTTCATGACTCCTCAGCCTACCCGCCGATGCGCGCCGAACCGCGCTCGGCGATCTCCGGTCGACGTACGTCGCGTCGCGCGGGCCCTACGATCGGCCGGACCCGCGATCACTAAGCTGAGCGCATGACGACGTCCACGGCGCTGCTGACCGACCGTTATGAACTCACGATGCTGGCCGCCGCGCTGCGCGACGGCACCGCCGCTCGGCCCAGCGTCTTCGAGCTGTTCTCCCGCCGCCTGTCCGGCGGGCGCCGCTTCGGGGTGGTCGCAGGCACCGGACGCCTGCTGTCGCTGCTGCGCGAGTTCCGGTTCGGCGACGACGAGCTCCGCTACCTGCGCGACAACGATGTGGTCGACGGCGACTCGCTCGGCTATCTCGAGAACTACCGCTTCACCGGATCCATCCGCGGATACCGGGAGGGCGAGCTGTACTTCCCGGGCTCGCCCATCCTCACGGTCGAGGGCTCCTTCGCCGACGCCGTCGTCCTCGAGACACTCGCCCTGAGCGTGCTCAATCACGACTCCGCCGTCGCGACGGCCGCCTCCCGCATGAGCATCGCCGCCGGCGAGCGGCCGCTCGCCGAGATGGGATCTCGTCGCGCCGCCGAGCAATCGGCGGTCGCCGCCGCCCGTGCCGCGTACATCGCCGGTTTCGGCGCGACGAGCAACCTCGAGGCCGGTCGCCGCTGGGGCATCCCGACGATGGGCACCGCCGCACATTCCTGGACGCTCCTCCACGAGACGGAGGAGGAGGCGTTCCGCTCGCAGATCGCGAGCCTGGGGACCGGCACGACGCTGCTCGTCGACACGTACGACATCCGCACCGGCGTGGAGACCGCGATTCGCGTCGCCGGAACGGACCTCGGCGGGGTGCGCATCGATTCCGGCGACCTCCCGATCGTCGCCGCAGAGGTGCGGGCGCAGCTCGATGCTCTCGGCGCCACCTCGACCCGCATCACCGTCACGAGCGATCTCGACGAGTACGCCATTGCGGCGCTGGCCGCGTCGCCCGTCGATGCCTACGGCGTCGGCACCTCGGTCGTCACCGGTTCCGGATACCCGACCGCGAGCATGGTCTACAAGCTCGTCGCCCGCCAGGATCCCTCCGGTTCGTGGGTCGGCGTGGCGAAGGCGTCCACCGACAAGGCCTCGCAGGGAGGACGGAAAGCGGCGTTCCGCACGCTGGCCGACGGGGTCGCGCAGGCGGAGACCGTCGTTGTCTCCGACGGCTTCGAGGCTCTCGACACTCCGTCGGAGCACCCCGACGGGCGTGCGCTGCAGACCGTCTTCGTCGAGGCGGGCGACATCGACTCCGCGTTCGAAGGGCCGGAGGGGACCGCGTCCGCCCGCGCACACCACCTGCGGGTCCGTGAAGAGCTGCCCGTGCGCGCTCTCGCGCTGAGCAAGTCGGACCCGGCGATCCCCACGGTCTTCACCGACGCTCGGTGACGACCGGACAGGAGGCGGTCAGCCGACCATGGACTCGTAGATCTCCTTGCACGTGGGGCAGATCGGGAACTTCTCCGGGTCGCGACCCGGTGTCCACTTCTTCCCGCACAGGGCGCGCACCGGTTTGCCGGTGATCGCCGATTCGAGGATCTTGTCCTTCTTCACATAATGGGAGAAGCGCTCATGGTCGCCCGGCTCGAGATTCTCCTCGCGGAGAAGCTCCTCCAGTTCGCGATCAAGCGTTGCCACGCCGCCCTGATCGGGGCTGTCCAGCGGAGTACTCATCCCGTGAGTCTAGCCGGGAGAAGAGCGCACGGGGCGGGTGTCACGCCGTCTCGACGAACTCCATCAGCCTCTCGCCTCCACGCTCGAAGAGACGCCCACCGACGGTGACGCCGGCGGTGACGACGACCGCCCCCGTGAGCAGTCCGACCCAGAAGGTGGCCGGGGCGTACTCGGAGCTCTCCGCCATCGTCAGCGTGAGGAGCCACATCGTGGGGATGCTGAACACGATGGCGCCGAGGAACGCGGCCGCGGGACCGTAGGCGCCGCGCGATGTCGGTCTCTGGGGCTGCTGGAACGGACTGTCCCCCGGACGGGACACGGCATAGGGCGCGAGCACCGACACGATGCTCGACAGACCGAGCGCCGAGAGCAGCAGGCTCGCTGCGAGCCCGGTGAGAGGAAGCAGCAGACGCCAGTCGTCGATCCAGAGCATGGTCAGCGGCACCGCGATCGCGAGGACGGGCACCGCGACGAGGACGACCGGGACCAGACGTCCGAGGCGATCCGGAACACCCCGGACGCCGCTCGCGATGTGCGTCCAGAGGGCAGTGGAGTCGTAGGCGACGTCGTTGTGCGGCAGCCACCCGAAGAACAGCGCCATCACCGGGACCGGCACGATCGCGGCGATCTCGAGCGGTACGCCGGCGATGAGCAGCGGAAGGACGGTGAGCGCGCCGGCGACGGGGACGACGATGATGTTCATGATGTACCGACGATCGCGGAGCCAGTAGACCAGACTGCGCGACGCGATCGCACCGAACGCGTTGGACGGCAGAAGGCCGAACCAGCCGAGGCCGGTGCGCTCACGGGAGGCGACAGGACGCTCCGTCGTCGTGAGGAGTCTCGTCACGAGCCAGGTCCAGAAACCCCAGAGGACCGCGGCCGTCGCCGCAGCGACGAGTCCGCTGATCCACGCCCCGCCGACGTCGTCGGTCGCGATGGCGAAGAGGAATCGCGAGGCGGCGCCGAGGGGCGTGGAGCCCACGGTGTCCGTGAGCGCTCCGACGGCCTCGGGCACGCGCCCGTCCCATTTCAGCGACGCGAGGAAGACGGCGACGGGGAAGGCGATGACGACCACGGCGAGCGCGAACAGCGCGGTGAGCTCGCGTGAGCGCCTCTCCGGCAGGAGGAGCGCGTTCACGGCCATGCCGATGCGCGCGGCGACCAGCGTGGAGAGGACTCCGACGATCGACGTGAGGATCGCCAGTGCCCACGGCGCTCCGAGCCGGATGGCCACGATGCACACGCTGATGTTCACCGCGAGGAGCGCCAGGCTCGGCACACTGACGAACGACGCGAGGGTGAGGATCCACGGCATCTGCCGTTCGTCGACCCCGAACACGGCGAAACGGCGCGGATCGAGCTGGTCGACCGCTCCGACGAGGATCGGTCCGACGAGGAAGCCGAGGAACACGGCAGCGCTGCCGAGGACGACGACCGTCCGGGCCACCATGAGCGGAGCGTCGGCGAGGCTGAACACCGCCGCGCACACCACCACGGTGAGGATGACCACCACCGCCAGCATGCCCAGGGTGCGCAGACGCCGCTCTCCTCGCAGGGAGCCGATCAGCAGGGCAGCCCTCAGTCGGAGAACGTGTGCAGCCACTCGAGCCCCTCCACCTCGCCGGCACCACCGGACAGTTCGACGAATCGCGCCTCGAGCGTCTGTCCGGCACGCACCTCGTCGATCGTGCCTTCGGCGAGCACGTCGCCTCCGACGATGATCGCCACGCGCGAGCACACCCGTTCGACGAGGTCCATGCCGTGGCTGGAGAGGATCACGGTGCCGCCATGGGCGACGTACGCGCGGAGGATGTCGAGGATCACCGAGGACGACACCGGGTCGACGGCTTCGAACGGCTCGTCGAGCACCAGCACGCGCGGCGAATGGATCATCGCGCCGGCGAGCATGATCTTCTTCGTCATGCCTGCGGAGTAGTCGGAGACGACGCGGTTGAGCGCATCGCCGAGATCGAACGCCCGCGCGAGGTCTCCCACCCGCTTCTCGATGACGTCCGAGGCGAGTCCGCGCAGCAGTCCGTAGTAGAAGAGGAGCTGCCGGCCGGTCAGTCGGTCGAACGTGCGCAGGCGATCGGGCAGCACGCCCATCATGCGCTTGGCGACCAGAGGCTTCTCCGCCTGATCGACTCCGCAGATCACGACGCTGCCGTCGTCGGCGCGCAGCAGGCCGGCGACGATCGAGAGAGTGGTCGTCTTGCCTGCTCCGTTGGGTCCGACGATGCCGTAGAACGACCCCGCCGGAACAGTCAGATCGATGCTGTTCACAGCGGTGTGGTCGCCGAAGGTCTTGACGAGACCACGGATGCGGATGGCCTCGGCGCCCGACGCCGCGGATGCGACTTCGGTGTGCGAGGCGCTCTCTGCGATCGGGACATCCGCCGCGTCGAGGGTCTCCTCGGCGACGGGAGCCTCCTCGACGACCGGAGCCTCCTCGACGACGGGAGCCTCCTCGATGACGGGCACGTCCTCGACGACTGGGGATTCCGCCTCGACCGCCGGGGATTCCGCCTCGACGGGCGATTCCACCACGACGAGAGTCTCCTCGACGACCGGGCCCTCGGGCGCCTCGGGGGCCTGCTGTACGGGGGCGTCGACGATGCGAGGCTCGAGGTGCGTCTCCCCCGTCGACGCGGCGGCCGCGGAGTCCGTCATTGCCTTCGCCTTCGCGGCTCTGGTGGCCGCCGCCTTGGCTGCCGCGGTCTTCGCCGCCGTCGTCCGCGCCGCCGCCTTCGTCGCGGCCGCCTTGCCTGCCGCCGTCTTCGCAGCGGCGGTCTTCGCCGCAGCGGCCTTCGCCGCAGCGGCCTTCGCCGCAGCGGCCTTCTGGGCCGCCGTCTTCGCCGCAGCGGTCTGCGCCGTCGACTTCGCGGCGGAGGCCTTCGCCGCGGTCGTCTTCGCCGCGGTCGTCTTCGCCGCGGTCGTCTTCCCCGCAGTCGTCTTCCCCGCAGTCGTCTTCCCCGCGGTCGTCTTCGCAGCCGGAGCGCTCTTCGCGGCGGTGCTCTTCGTGGCGGTGCTCTTCGTGGCGGATCCCTTGGTTGCGGTCGTCTTGGCGGCGGTGGTCTTCGCCGCGGTCGCCTTCGAGGTCGGGGACTTCTTCGCAGCGCTCGTCTTCGTCGTCCGCGGCATTCCCGTCGCCGGCGGCGCGACCGGTTCGGCGACCACCTCCGGCGTCACGGCGGCCGTCTCGGCTGCGGCGCGGGAGGGCGTGCGCGGTGCCGGCGTCTTCCTCGCCGGGGTCTTCCGCGCCGGCGTCTTCTTCGGAGCCGAGGTCGGAGCCTCGACCGCCTGTTCGGTCCGGTCGTCGGGGGAAGCAGTCACCGGTCTACGGTATCAATGTGCGCCGACTTTCTTCGGTGTGCCGCAACATTCCCGGCCCGGCGGGACCGCTCTGCGGGCGTTTGTCAATGCCTGGACGAATCTGAGTGTTGCGTGTGTACTGGATCACGAAACGGCAACGGGGCCCACCAGCCCCGGCCGTTCCCAGCCTGTATCGCTAGCATGACTCCCGGCACGACGAAGTGTCTGATCGGTGAACCGATCGTGAACACAATCCCTTTTAGGAGCACTCGTGACTCTTCAGACCGTCATCCTCGCCGCCGGAATGGGCTCGCGCCTCGGCCGCGCGCTGCCCAAGCCGCTCACCGAGCTGAGCGACGGCCGCACCATCATGCGGCAGCAGCACGACAACATCCGCGCCGCGTTCGGCTCGGACGCTCGCATCACCACCGTGGTCGGCTATCGCGCCGAGACCATCATCGAGGCCTTCCCCGCCGTCAACTACGTCCACAACGAGCGCTACGACGAGACCAACACGTCGAAGAGCCTGCTGCGCGCCCTCGGCGCGACGGGCCGTGGCGGCGTGCTGTGGATGAACGGCGACGTCGTCTTCGACCCGATGATCCTGGGCCGCGCGGCGGCGTACATCGAGCGCGACCAGTCGTTCGTGACGGTCAACACCGCGAAGGTCAGCGACGAGGAAGTGAAGTACACCGTCGGTGCCGACGGCTTCATCGCCGAGCTCTCCAAGACCGTCCGCGGCGGCATCGGCGAGGCGGTCGGCATCAACTTCATCTCGTCGCGCGACAAGAAGGCTCTCATCGCGCAGCTGGGGCGCGTCGACGACCAGGACTACTTCGAACGCGGTCTCGAGCTCGCCATCGCCGAGAACGCCCTCCTCCTCGAGC
>JAAIGE0101287928.1_pt1 | contig 29648 bp, 23 predicted proteins | sample 6487951 | NCBI WGS metagenome assembly JAAIGE01 (sample SAMN13974128, study PRJNA590717) | phyllosphere metagenome | biome: tomato field; feature: multiple bacterial spot infested tomato fields; material: tomato leaves; isolation source: leaves from tomato fields | host: Solanum lycopersicum ...
ACGATCTCGGAAATACAACGGGCCGCATTTGCCAAGACATCATCGGCTTTGGCGTAAGCCTCATCGACGGTCATGTCTGGATAAAGCTCCAGCAATTTTTCGTTTAGAATAACGACAACCGTATCGCAGTATTTCTGTAATTCCCGGATTCCTTCGCGGGCCTGGGCAATTTTATCTTCGCCTTCGTCATCAAAAGGAGCCGTGACAATCGCTACGGTCAGAATGTTCAGGTCATTGGCAATACGGGCGATAACTGGAGCCGCACCCGTACCTGTTCCTCCGCCCATACCGGCCGTGATGAAAAGCATCTCCGTATTGTCTTCAAGGACTTTCCGGATTTCTGCTTCACTTTCTTCGGCAGCAGCCCGACCCTGAGCCGCATCCATTCCCGCTCCAATCCCTTTCTGATTGACGGTCTGGTTGCCTAACTGAATCTTGTAATCAATGGGGCTTTCGTCAAGTGACTGGCGATCCGTGTTACAAACGATGAAGTCTACGTCTTCAATGGTTTGGTTAAACATGTGACGGACGGCGTTACAACCTCCACCGCCTACACCGAATACTTTAATGTACGAGCGGAAGTGCTTGACGGAGCTAAAGGAATAATTATGATCAAGAAGCATACTATTGAGGTTGGTTACATAAAGGCTTGTTGCCTTCACGCAATGAGTTTAGTCCGGAGGTAAAACTAAAAAGACAAGTTAGTCAATTCGGGGGATAAACAGAAAATCAAACGGCCGAGACCGTTTGATTTCCATTATACAGTTTTGGGTTCCCAACCGTCGGGACGTTGACCATTTCGTGATTCAAATTCATCTCGGAAGATGGCTTTGTACCAGGAGTTTAAATCCATGCGTAATCGCCACCATTTCCATTCCTGCTCAGGCTCAGTCTGTGGTTCAGGTTCTTTGGTCGGCTCCTTCGTTTCCGGATTCCGGGGAGGTTCGGGCGGTCGCGGGGTATGGCCGTTGTTGCCATTGGTATAGCTACCATTACTACCATTCGATCCATTGCTCGGCATCGGACTGTGATGTTGACTGGTCGTATACGTATGGGGACGCGTGGGTACGGGTGCCTGAATAGGCGAGGGTACCGATACGAGCGATTCGTACAGCTCATCGCGGGGATCAAGTGAACGGAAGCCTAAACGGACCAGGCCCAACGCCGTTGCATACGAAAGGTTATTTGTCGTTTCCGGTTTCTGTTTGTTGAAACCCTGATTCGGACGCCCTACCTGCACGTGCATGCCCGTTACGGATCGGAATACCTCCTGAATACTATCCAGGCGAGCTCCACCACCCGTCAGTACAATACCCGTCTTGATTTTCCGCTCATACCCGGCGTGGCGTACCACAGCTGCTACGAACGTAGCAATATCTTTCACGCGAGCCTCAATAATAACGGCTACGTTTTTCAGCGATACATTTTTCGGGGGTAGGCTTTCCAGTACGTTCGGAACGGCCACTACCTCATTCAGGCGAACTTCCTTGTGCGTAGCCGTACCAAAACGGAGTTTCAGGTCTTCTGCTACGTTTTCGGATACGTCACAACCAATTTCAATGTCCTTGGTGATGGCTTTTCCGCCCACGGGGAATGAAGCCACGTAGCGTACCAGCTCACCCTGTACGATTACCACATCCGTTTTTCCCGCTCCAATATCAACCAGTATGGCTCCGTGCTCTTTTTCTTCGTCACTTAATACGGCCATTGTGGAAGCTAATGAAGCCAAATACACATGCTTGGGTGGAATGTTACTAAGACCAGCCCAATCCAAGCTTTTCAGAAGAGTACTTAAAGGCTTCAAAGGCATGGTTATTACCTGAAACTTCCCCCGTAGGTGAGTTCCGGTAACGCCCACTATATGATAATGTTCTTCAGAATCTCCGTCAACGCTATACTCCTGAGGTAATACGTGTAATATGGCAGAACCGTCAATTTTCGTACGGCCTACGCTACCTAATAAGCGTTGTAAGTCATCGTGACGTACTTCATCACCCTCAGATACGTAATCCCGCGAGATGTCACTAATTTTTGGTATACAGGCAACCTGATGACTGGCTACACTGATAAAATACTGATTTGGGGTAACGCCTGCCTGTTCAATGGCTTCTGCCAGTGCTTTTTTAATGAATTTGCTGACAAAATCAGGGTTGAGAATAGCTCCTTTGGTGACAAGATTTTTAAATTTCTTATCTTTAAATTCAACCCGACTAACGCCACGCACGTCCAGTTTTTCGTCGTGATCCTGTTGACCGATCACGACGCAGACTTTGGTCGTTCCTACATCAATCCCGCAAACAATCTTTTTCTCCATACGGCACAGCTTTAGGGTTGATTGGTGTTATTGCTCATCAATTTAGTCTAGTAATTATGGCGGTTAATTACAGGAATCCTATTGTGGTTTAAAGTAATGAAAAAAATAGGATTTTGACTAGGATATTTTTTTGTGTTTTTCACTTAAAATTCTCAGTATGACTGCTTTCCGGATAATTTAAGCTCTAGCTCGTTCATGTAAAACTTGAGCATAAGATGCCTTGTAAGCTGACATTCTTCCCTTTAAAAAACCTTTACGGACGAAGAGCCAGTAAGGTATCCGTTTTCGTACAAACCAACTGGTTTTTATAACGAACGCTTACTTTCGAAAAACTTTTCCAACCCCTCAAGGGTAAAATTTCCCGGAAGAATAAGTTTATCTTCTGAAACTTTACATCGCGGGCAATGGCCGGACCGTATTCGATAGCCGTATCGCCTACCTGAGGCCAGAGGATAATATTTCCCTCCGCATCTACTTCCATCCATTCGAGCTGAGCCCGCCAGAGCGAGTCCGTTTGAATCGCCTCAATTAAATGAAATAAAGACGTATCCTGTCGGGCTCTCAGATGATTTTTCCGTTCAAAATACGGGCCCGAAAGCAACATTACCCGAGCCGTATACCGCTCCGAAAGCGGCATAAACCGACCTTCTTCGTTTAAATATCGATCTAACCCGTTATCAGGTAAATCGGTTTGAATAAGCCGGGCAATGGGACGGTGGGTCTGTACATGTACTTCCAGCCAACCCCGTAAATTCCGGGCAATCTGACAATCTTTTACTAGGGGACTCGACTTCACCCGACTTTCCAGAAAGCTCAGATCAATCGTTTCAAACGACTTTCCTTCCAGAGGCTTTCTGCCGAATTCCGATAGCAGATTCTTAATGTCCTGTGCCGACAACAAAGGCGTTTCCTTGCTGCCTTCATTGAGCGTAATCGTTACTTTTTCACAGGGCTGGGAAGCGTACCAGTTCTCGGCAAAAGCTACCAAAAGGCCGACTACCAGGACTCCCAAGACGACCTTTACCCAGTTTCTTAACCGAAAGATAGAAAACTTCTCCAAGTCCTTAGGGCCTGAGTTTCAAAATTTATTCTATGGTAATTAGGAAAGTCTATACTGATTTTTCCTAATCTATTTCACAAAGAAAACTATAGTTTCCTTCCTGCTTTCACTTGGACTAACTCCCGCAATGGAGTGATCAACGTATCAATGTCACCGGCTCCAATAGTTACGACGATATCGAGTGGCAGGTCGTTCACAACATTCAGTACTTCATCCTTGGTACACTGAATTTTGTCTTCACTGGTGACCTTATCGAAAATCACAGCAGCAGTAATACCGGGAATCGGTAACTCGCGGGCTGGATAAATATCAAGTACAATAGCCCGATCTGCCAGCGACAGAGATTCGGCAAAACCTTCCTGAAAATCGCGGGTTCGCGTGAACAGGTGAGGCTGGAAAATAGCCGTTACATGCCGATTCGGATACAACGCTTTTACCGATTTGAGAAAAGCCTCGATCTCCGTTGGGTGATGGGCATAGTCATCAATATAGACCGTTTCCGGAAGTTCCAGATGATATTCAAACCGACGTTTTACGCCTCGATACGAATTCAATCCGGCCCGAATTTCCTGCGGTGAAAGACCTGCCTGCAGACAAACCGCAAAGGCCGCAACCGCATTTTCAGCATTATGAAAACCAGGTACTACCAGCGTAATATCCTCGCAAAATCCACCCGGATAAACCAGATCAAATTTAAAACGGGCGTCAGCAATGCGGCAGTTTTCAACGTGATACATCCCTGACTCAAAACCATACGTACGAACTTCAGCTCTGGTCTGATTGTTTAAAGACAAACCATTTTTAAGAAACAGTACGCCTTCCGTCCTAATCTGACTGACAAAATCTCCGAATGACTTGAGTACTTCGTCGCCCGAACCATAGATATCCAGGTGATCGGCATCGGTCGAAGTGACAATAGCCAGGTCGGGATGCAGAGTCAGAAAACTACGGTCAAATTCGTCGGCTTCTACCACGCATAATACTTCGTGCAGGTTTTCAGCAGGCTCATTAAGCAGAAAATTCGTTTGATAGTTCTGCGTAATACCGCCCAGAAAAGCCGCTACGTTCCGTCCACTGTGCTTAAGAATATGAGCAACCATGGAAGAGGTAGTCGTTTTACCGTGCGTACCCGCTACGGCAATCAGAAACATTTCCTCCGTAAGTAAACCCAGTACCTGCGAGCGTTTCAGAATACGAAATCCATTATCTCGAAAATAAGCCCATTCCGTGTGTTCTTTCGGAATGGCTGGGGTCAGTACGACCAGCGTTTCTTCGGGATTTTGGTACGCTTCTGGAATCTCTTTCAGAGCATCGGTAAAATGAATCGCAATTCCTTCGGCCTGTAACGCATTGGTTAGCGTGGTAGCCGTTTTATCATAACCCGCCACTGCGTACCCGTTGACGTGAAACCAACGAGCAATGGCACTCATTCCTATTCCTCCAATACCCAGGAAATAAACAGACTTATACGAACGAATGGGTTTGACTGGTACCATGCAATGAACAGAATAGAAAGCTTTTAAAAAGAGACTACAAGCGTTGCGTTTTGTTTTCGGAAATCCGTGGCCAAACGTATAAGCTGCTGATAATCAAAAGAAAAAAATAATAAATATGATTATTGCGTTAGCTTCCAGACTTCCTCGGCAATCTGTTGAGCGGCCTGAGGCTTAGCGAGTTGCCTGATTTGTTGGCCCATGCTATGCTGTACTTCCTTACTCTTGAATAATTCCAGCGTAGTCGGGATCAGTTTTTCTCGTGCTTCAGCGTCTTTCACCAGTAGGCCCGCTTCTTCGCGTACCAAGGCCATTGCATTTTTAGTTTGATGGTCTTCAGCCGCCGTAGGTAGCGGGACAAAGATGGAGGGCTTACCCACCAGACACAGTTCTGAAATCGATAAAGCACCGGCTCGGGAAATCACCACACTGGCTGCTGCGTACGCATAAGGCATCTGGTTGATGAAATCCGATACCCAGATCCGATTCGAATGCAGGGCAGCTACCCGTTGGCGAGCCTTGTCAATGTATAGCTTACCGGTTTGCCAGATAATCTGATAACCCGATGCAAGCAGTTGTTCGAGTCCGGCATCGATACTTTCGTTGATGGTACGGGCTCCCTGACTACCTCCAATAACGAGTAACGTAGGTACATCAGGCGATAAGCCTTTGAAATATTCCCAAACGTTAGGATCAGTTGCTGAAACGCTTCCGATGTCACTTCGTACGGGATTGCCCGTCATGACTACCTTTTCGGTGGGAAAAAACGACTGCATATCCGGATAGGCTACGCAGATTTTCCGGGCATTCTGAGCTAAAAACTTATTGGTAATGCCAGCGTAGGAATTTTGTTCCTGAATGAGATACGGTACGCCGTTCATCCCAGCCATAAGCAACAGTGGACCGCTGGCGTAGCCACCGACACCGACGGCTGCGTCGGGTTTGAAATCCCGAATTACTTTCCGAGCGGCCCAGAGGCTTTTCGTTAGTTTGACGGGAAAACTAAGATTCGCTAAAAGATTGGATCGATTGATCCCCGCAATATCGAGTCCGAAAATGGGATAACCCGCCTGAGGGACTTTTTCCATTTCCATACGGCCGTTTGCCCCGACAAAAAGAATCTCCGTTTGAGGATCTTTCGCCTTGAGAGCATTGGCAATGGCAATAGCCGGAAAGATATGTCCGCCCGTTCCACCGCCACTTATGATAATGCGTTTTGACACGTCGTTTAAAAGATTTTTAACGTAATAGAATCCGTATTCAGCGATTTTTCCCAGATTCTGGAAAATAATTTCGCAAAAAAACAACGTGGCGGCTGAGAAGTCAATAAAAATTATGCAGCCATGGCAGCTTCTTCCCGCGGTTCAGCAGGTTGAGTTTCAGCGGCTTCCCGACTAACGCTTAAAATGGCTCCAATCGAAACACCCGTAAAGAGGAGTGAAGAACCACCCCAACTGATGAGCGGAAGCGTCTGACCCGTTACGGGAATGAGTTGTACCGAAACCGCCATGTGAACCAAGGCTTGCAGTACCAGACTAAAGGCCAGTCCTGCTGCCAGGAAGTAACCAAAAGCCTGACCACTCTGAATTTCAGCCTTTTTCAGTCGCCGGAAGGCTACGAAACGAACACTACGATACAGCAACCAGAGGTACAGAACCAGGGTAAATACGCCTCCAACGAAACCCCACTCTTCAATCAGAATAGCGTAGGCAAAATCGGAATAAGCCTGGGTCATGAAATTTCGCTGTAAACTATTTCCGGGGCCCCGACCAATCCAGTCGCCGGAAGCTACGGCTACTAAACTGTACTCTTCCTGCGAATCAATCCGACGATCTTCCGGCGTCAGACGCTCGGGAGGACGTACTTTCTGAATGACTTGCGAAATAACGTTGGTCGGACGGCTAAAACGGCCTTCCCAAGTGGTTCCCCGTGACCCAAAGGCATACGCAATTGCAAAGGCCATCGAGCCTGCCAGCGTCAGATATACCAGATAGCGAATGGGCACCTGACCAATAAACATCAGTAACCAGCACGGAGCCATTAGTAGTAAAGCCGCACTTCCGGAGTTTAACGCCAGCAGAAAACCCAGAAAACCGCACCAGAAAATGGGTGGTACGAAAACCAGGGGATCACTGTAATTAGCCTTGAGTCGTTTCGCCAACATGGCAGCCAGGTTCGCAATCAATGCAAACTTGGCCAAATCAGAAGGCATAAAACCGGAAAAAAACGGAATCGGTAAAGCCCGTTTCGCTCCGCCACTCTCTACACCTAATACCTGAACTAGAATCAGCAGCAATACCGACAGCATAAGCAAATACCGTGATAAACTGGCATAACTCTTAAAAGGCAGTCGGTGGCAAATGATAATGATGAAGAGACAAAAAGTTAAGTCCCGAATGTGTTTAAATAAGAACGACCCTGTATCAGGCAAATCGTGGAATTGATACGTACCCCGAGCCGAGAAAACCACAATCAAACCAATGGCAAGCAGAGCTAAGACAATATTCCAGATGGTACGATCACCTTCCAGACGAAAAAAGGTACGGAGTCGTTCGAGGTTCATAAAGAAAAAAGGAAGGATGAACGATAATTACGTTTACAAATGTAAATTATTTACATTTGGAAATACAAAATAAAATTAATAAAAAAATGCTCCGACTTTTTTCGGAGCATCGTCATTATCAGGACTTCGACTATTCTTTAATTAAAACCTGCTCCTGGTGATAAATCTTGGTATAAGGCCGAATGCTGTGTACGAGCCACACGTTCCCGCCGACAATGCTGTGATGACCGATAACGGTTTCACCTCCTAGAATAGTCGCTCCGGAATAAATGACGACGTGATCTTCTACCGTTGGATGCCGCTTTTGCGAAGCCAGTTCTTTATTCACACTTAACGCTCCCAAGGTAACGCCCTGATAGAGTTTTACGTGTTTGCCAATACTGGTGGTTTCTCCAATAACAATGCCCGTGCCGTGGTCGATGAAGAGATGTTCGTCAATTTCAGCGGCGGGGTGAATATCAATGCCCGTACGGGAATGAGCAAACTCCGTCAGTACCCGGGGTAACAGCGGAATACCCAGATCATAAAAAGCATGAGCAATCCGATAAAAAGCAACGGCGTAGAAACCCGGGTAGGCCCGTACCACTTCGTACTCGGAAGTAGCGGCCGGGTCGCCCGCCATGATGGCCGCTACGTCGCTACGGAGTAAGTGATAAATCTCAGGAATCTGGTTGACAAACTGAGAGGCAATCTGCGTAGCGTCCTGAGGTAGATGCCTTTGCATGGACTGTAAAAGCTCACCTAGATCCTGCTCAATCCGGTCGAATGCGGCTCCGAGTTTCTCTACGGAATCGTAGTGTTTCTTGGTTTGTTCAGGAAATAAAAGCAGAACCAGTCTAGTAACCAAACGAGCTACGGAAGAAGTCGGTGGAAAATATTCCGTAGTCGTATGGGCTTCATACAAACTTTCCAGAAAGGGGCGTGGCAACATGCAACGAGTGGTTTATAAGATCGGTATGCAATCCGTAGTTCAGGCAAACGTATTCTCGATGATACTTTCAGGGCTGTCTCTACTATTGCCCAAACGGAGGAATAGGTTCCCTAGCGTCTGCTTATTTTATATATTTTTCCTTTTTCATTGGTTAGTAGTAGCTCCGTATTACTGATAAAAACGAGTCCCTCTACTTGTCCACGTCCCACTTTCAGGCAAGAAATTGGATGCTTAAAGTTAATCTGCCCGTGCTCAATCCCAAAGAAAAAGACTTTTCCGTAAATCAATAGGGCAAAGCTTTGCCGGTCAGGACTGATGTCGGCAGCGGTAATCATGCCGTTTAAACGAATACTATCTTTTCGAATGGCCGTATGGTGTCCTTCCCGGGCCGGAATGACGTACAAAGTGGCTGTTTTATGACCCCAGTTTTTCGAAAACAGAAAGAGACTGTCCTGAGCATAGAAGAACGCTTCACAGTCAAAATTCTTGCGTGAACGTTCGGGAGGAAACGCTCGCTGATCTTCGTAATGGTATGTTATTTTCTTAGGTAAAGAAGCCGATGAATCGCTGGATAGAGAGACCTGATAAATGCATAAATCCTGCCGGGTGCTTGTATTATTGCCAATATCGCCAATGTACAGATGACCCCGATCGTCCCGACTAAGTTCTTCCCAGTCCTTGTTCGTAAGTTGTGGCAGTGACCAAGTAGTAAGTAAACGCCCAGACGCATCGATTTCATAAAGTTCAGGTCGGCCACCCGAGTCATTGTGCGTCCAGAAGGTGGGTTTTGCGGAAGCCGTTGCCAGACCCGAATTTTCATTGGCTACGGCAGGCATTTGTCCCGTTTTCTCAATCCGGTACTGAGGTTTGGCCCGGCGAAAGCCCTGACGGTAAATGTCGGGCTGGCAAGAGCACAAACTGGTTTGTATTTCGAATAGCAAAAAGAATAGTTTAGTAAGCATTCCGTAAAATTCGTTCTAATCAAGTTGAACAGTACACTCCGAAATCACTGAATCCATCGTCATCCCGTCAACCATTTATTTACAAGGAAATCCCCGCCCCATGACTCCAGAACCTACTTTACCCTATCCCGTCCGACTGGCCGCGATACTCATTTGCGTATTGCTCATCATTTATGGTTTATACGCTCTACAGGGAGTCGTAACCCTGCTACTTTTTTCGCTTCTACTGGCGATGTTACTATTCCCCCTGTGTCGGAAACTGGAGCGGTGGAAATTTCCGCGAGTAGCTGCCATCTTCGTTTGTCTGGTCGTTCTGATCGGCGTTTTGGTAGGCATTGGCTGGGTGGTGTCCATGCAAATGGCTAACTTCTCCGACGATTTTCCCAAATTTCAGAATAAAATGAATGCCGTCCTGGATCGGGCTCAGGAAATGGCCAACGATCAGTTGGGACTGGATAAAACCCGTCAGAACACGGAAATCAAACGCATTACCAACGATGTTTTACACAATAGTGGCAGTTACATTACCACTTTCCTATCGTCTACTACGTCTACGCTCGCTGACTTGTCGCTGATTCCTTTATTTGTATTCTTCATCCTCTTGTACCGGGACTTTTTCCGAAGCTTTGTCTACAAGCTGTTTTCGAAAACCAAACGTTCGCGTCTGGATGATGTACTGAGTAAAATTTACGTCGTCGTACAGGGTTATCTGGCGGGTCTGGTGTTGGTAATTGGTATTGTAGCCTGTTTAAATACGACCGGACTGTTGATTCTAGGTATTGACTATGCCTGGTTTTTCGGAACGCTGGCGGCAGTCTTATTGCTGGTACCCTACATCGGTATTCTGATTGGGTCGCTGTTACCTACCATTTACGCTCTGGTTACGAAAGATTCACCGATGTATGCCGTCGGAGTAATCGGCGTATTCAGTTTCGTTCAGATTCTGGAAGGAAACTTCATTACGCCTTACGTTGTCGGCTCAAAGGTAAGCGTTAACCCGCTAGCGGCGATGGTTGTGTTGATTCTGGGTGGACAGTTGTGGGGAATATCAGGACTGGTACTGGCCCTGCCCGTGACTGCCATTGTGAAAGTGATTTGTGATAATGTCGATGGACTTAAACCGTACGGGTTCCTGCTCGGCGATCCCGAGTATAGTAAGGGAGCGGTTGTAAAATCGAGTAGTAAACTTCCTAAGCTCGACACATTAACCAAACGAAAACGGAAAGTGGAAGAAGCTTTGGCCAATGAAGAACAGCCTCAGAACCAGACCGAAGCTAGAAGTTTAAGGGATCAAAATTCCTGAAATGTCCGTTGAGACGAATTCGCTCTTTGGTTTTTTCCAGTTCCTGAATGACTGGCATAATTCGATTCAAATGGCGGGAAATAAAACGTTGCCGATCCAGTTCTTGTGGAATTTGTAATAACTCGTATTCCTCCTCAAGCGACAAGCCAATTTTATGAGCGATCTGGTACGAAAAGTTCTCGGATCGCTCGTTAAACTCTACGTTTGTTTGTAAATGCTGATACAGTTTTTTGAGATGGTCCAGTAAGCCCGGCAGCAGTTCGGTACTGGATTCATGCTCCTGGTAGGCTATCTGGCCGCCGGCGTATAACTTTCTTTCTACGGGGTTGATAAAACTCAGCAGACGAAAAATTTGCAGCCCTTCCGTCCGTATGTCCATCCGGCCATCATCGTAACGTTGGGATACTTCAAGTACGCGTAGGGAAGTACCAAAATCCATCTGCTGATTCGGCATATATACAGGAATACCGAAGGGCGTATCTGCTTCCAAACACTCCGTAATCAGCTGAATGTAACGGGGCTCGAAGATGTGGAGGTTTAATTTTTCCCCCGGAAAAGCTACCAAGTTGAGCGGAAACAAAGGCAGGAAAACCATAGATATGTATCGAAGTGAGGTGGAAAGAATCGCCTGAACTATCCAAATACAACGCTAGCTCCGCTTTGGGGAAGAGCTAATTCCGTTCAACGGTAAGTCCTACCGTCTGAATCTCTGGTAGTGGATCCTGACGCATGTACTGTTCCACTTTGAAGGTGTAAGTACCTGCTTTAGCGAAACGGTAATTTTTTACGACCAGAAATTTATGATCGTAGATGTCGCCCAGGCCGTTGCCGGTAGGTTTGCCCGTCGTAGCATTGGCTAAGATAAGCTCATCTAACTTTCGTTCGATGGTTTTACCATCCGGCCCTAACAGCGTACGGGTAACGTAAAGGTTGTAATACGGGTACGACTTCGTATTTCGCAGGTTATAATACAGATTGTACGTTCGGGTAGTATCGCTGATTTCAAAGGAAAAACTAGGAACGGTTTTGACCGGCCATTTGGCATCCGGCAGTTCCATATTATCCTTGAATACCGCGTTTGTATCGCAGGCCGTCAGACTGACCAGAAAGCATAGAAAGAGAAAGAGTCGCATAGGAATGAAAATCCCGGAGGTGTTGAGACCTCCGGGAACGAAATCATTTAGAAGGGGGACGGTTTGAGCCTCCGCCCGACCGTTTTTTCTTATTCTTCGACGCAGGACGATTTTGCGATTGAAACTTCTTATCCATACGTACCAGGTCACTATTAATGCCTGAGTTTTTCGCTTCGATGACGGGCATAATCTCCAGTTCTTCGAACGAAGGAGGAATAACACCCCGTTTATTCATCTCCACAATTTTCAGTACTTGCGGAATGGCAACCGGATACCAGTTGTCATCGCCACGGAAACTAAACCACATGATCTTACGGAAAATATCCGTTTTAATCAGGTTTGCATCCCCTTTCTGTACTTTCAGTGGCCCTTCCAGACTTGGAATATCCCGTAAGGCGTCGATGTACGTTTCCAGCTCGTAATTCAAACAACACTTCAAACGACCACACTGACCGGATAATTTTACCGGATTCAGCGAAAGATTCTGGTAACGGGCTGCTGAAGTGGTTACGTTTTTGAAATCCGTCAACCAGGTGGAGCAGCACAATTCGCGACCACAGACGCCAATACCACCGATACGGGCCGCTTCCTGCCGCAGACTAATCTGCTTCATCTCAATACGGACCTTAAACTCGCTGGCCAGCACCTTAATTAGCTCACGGAAATCTACGCGTTCATCCGAGGAGTAATAAAAGGTTGCCTTGGTGCCGTCGGACTGAAACTCAACGTCTGATAGTTTCATGTTGAGTTTCAACTCCTTTACGATTTCCCGAGCCCGGTACATCGTCGGTAAATCCCGGGCAATGGTCTGTTCGTGTTTTTCCAGATCTTTGGGCGTCGCTTTCCGGTATACCTGCCGAATTTCGGGATCTTTCACCCCGCGTTTCACGACTTGCAACCGTACCAGCTCACCTTGTAAGGAGACAAAACCCAGGTGATGACCACTCTGCATTTCTACCACTACTGGATCGCCCGTATAAAGTTCAAGTTGAGCCGTATTACGGAAATATTCCTTCCGGCCCCCTTTGAATTTCACTTCCACCAGATTACTCCGCTGGTGAACCGGGATTCCTAATCCCGGAGCTTCCATGTCCGACAACCAGTCGAACACATTCATTTTATTACAGCCACCCGTACCGCAGGCTCCGTTGTTCTTACAACCGGATACGGAGGCACCTGCTTTATCTTTCGAACGAATGCTTCCACAGCCACCCGTTGCACATGATGCACATCCCATTTTTTTTGTATGTAGAATTTTTGAATGATAGAAGCCTGAACGCAGCTCGTTACGAGCCTGTCACTCATTCGATGATTCTACCATCCAAAATTATAAAAGGTCCAGGCCGATGTCCCGTCGGAAGTACTTGCCTTCGTACTGGACAGCGGCTGCCGCCGTTTGTGAACGCTGGCGGGCTTCTTGGATGGACGTTCCCAGAGCCGTAACGGCCAGGACGCGTCCTCCATTGGTGACCACTTCTCCGGACTCGGAATGTTTTGTTCCGGCGTGGAAAATGGTCGTATAATTCTGTTTACCGGGCAATTGAATTACGTCACCCTTGGCATAATCTCCCGGATAGCCACCGGCTACCACAACGGTAGTAACGGCCATCTTATTGGATACGGCAAAATTTACGTATTTCAGTTTACCTTCAGCCGCAGCTTTCAGCAGCATCAGCAAGTCTGAATCAATACGGGGCAGTACAACTTCTGTTTCCGGGTCACCCATCCGGCAGTTGTACTCAATGACGAAAGGATCGCCCTTTACGTTCATCAATCCAATGAAAATAAAACCAACGTAGCGAATACCTTCCGCTTTCAAACCGTTAAGTGTGGGGCGTACAATTCGCTCTTCTACTTTCTTTTGAAAAGCATCGTCGGCAAAAGGTACGGGCGAAACCGCTCCCATGCCGCCCGTATTGGGTCCGCTATCGCCTTCGCCAATACGTTTGTAATCTTTGGCTTCGGGCAAAATGTGGTAATTCACCCCGTCGGTTAACACAAATACCGATAATTCGATTCCGTGTAAGTACTCTTCAATCACTACTTTTTGAGAAGCATCCCCGAATTTCGCGTCTACCAGCATTTCCCGGAGGGTTTGCTGAGCTTCGGCTACGTCAGCGGCAATGATTACGCCCTTACCTGCGGCCAGACCGTCGGCTTTCAATACCAGCGGAAAGGCTTGCTGCGTAATGTATTCCAGGCCTTCCTCCAGGGTTTCTTTCACGAACGTACGCGAAGCAGCCGTAGGAATGTGGTGTTTAACCATAAAGTTTTTAGAGAAATCTTTCGATCCTTCTAATTGAGCTCCACGGCTATCCGGTCCCAGTAACAAGACTTTCTTCAAGTCTTCGCGACTTTCGAAATAATCCCGAATGCCACGAACCAGCGGTTCCTCCGGTCCGACGATGACGAGTGAAATATGATTTTCAAGAACAGCGGTAGCAATTGCGTCAAAGTCATTGACTCCAATCGGTAAATTCGTTGCCAGCTGAGCGGTGCCGGCATTACCGGGAGCTACAAATAACTGTTGACATAGAGGGCTCTGAGCAATTTTCCAGGCAAACGCATGTTCCCGGCCGCCAGACCCTACGATGAGAATATTCATCGGATAATTCTTAAATACCCACTCAGGCTGAAGCCTAAACTCCTTACGGGCGTATACAGTGAAAATAATTGAAAAAAGGTACGAATAAAAAAGCGGGTAACTGCACCAACCCTGGTACAGTTACCCCTACTCGTGGCTTAGTGACCTAATTCACTATGGAACTTGATCCGCATCAGCCGAAGCTCTTCTTCCGAGTACTCGTTGCCCAGTTCTTTTAAAGCAACGGCCATAGAATCAGTTTCCGCCCGCATGAAATATTCGTAGATTTCATCCTGACGATCATCATCCAGCACCTGATTGATGTAATAATCCAGATTGAGTTTAGTACCGGAATAACAGATGTGCTCAATTTCTTCAATGAGCTCCGTCATGCCCAGACTTTTGGCTTCGGCAATTTCCTCCAGATCAATCTTACGGTCAATCTGCTGAATGATAAAAATCTTAACCTTCGACTTGTTCGTCGTCGTTTTTACGACTACTTCCGTCGCCGTTTCGATTTCATTTTCCTCTACGTAACGGGTAATCAGCTCAATGAACTGTTTCCCGAATTTGACCGCCTTACCCATTCCAACGCCGGTAATCTGAGCTAGCTCCTGAATGGTAGAAGGATAAGTGGTCGCCATTTCTTCCATGGACGGATCCTGGAAGATAACGTAGGGAGGAATATTTTTTTCCTTCGCAATTTTCTTCCGAAGGTTTTTCAGCATTTCAAACAAGGCTTCGTCGTAGGCTTTAGCCGACGTACTCACCTCGTCCTTTTCTTCTTCTTTGTCTTCGCCCTGCTGCGTATAATCGTGATCCTTAGAAAACGAAGAAGAGAAGGGTGCTTCCAGAAACTGAGCCCCTTTTTCAGACAGCTTCAGGGTTCCATAATTCTCAATATCCTTATCCAGGAAACCGTAAATCGTTAGCTGTTTAATGACCGAGTGCCAGAATTCAGGCGTTTGCAGGCCATCGTCTTTTTTATCGACGGTCTTGGGCTTGGGCTTTGTGATAACATTACCGTCCTCGTCTTCCTCCTCTTCGGGTTCGTCGTCGTCGGTATCAGCTTCGTAGCCCACCTTGTACTTGCCCTTGCCGAACACATCAAGTTTGTTGTGGCCGTGACTCAGTACATAGGGATTTTCTATGCCTAACAGAATGTCTGCGATGTGGTGGCAATCGAAACGGTTTCCGGTTTGCTGAACAGCCTTGAGGATCCATTCGGCCTCCTCCTGCATTTTGAATTTCTGCGTAGGCTTAAGACAGTTATCGCAAAAACCGCAGTCCTTGGCGAAATACTCACCAAAATAACCCAGTAACTGACGACGGCGACATACGCCCAGGTTAGAATAGCTAACCATTTCCATCAGTAACGCTTTGGCATTATCGCGTTCGGTTACGGGCTTGTCCTTGTTGAATTTATCCAGCTTGACGATATCATCGTAGCTGTAAAACATCACACAATTGCCTTCCAGACCATCCCGGCCCGCCCGGCCCGTTTCCTGATAATAGCCTTCCAGTGATTTGGGAGCGTCGTAATGAAGCACAAAACGAACGTCGGGCTTATCGATACCCATCCCAAAAGCAATCGTTGCAACGATCACTTCGGCCTCTTCATTCAGAAAAGCGTCCTGATTACCCATACGCGTCGCCGGATCCAGACCCGCGTGATAGGGGAGGGCCTTAACGCCGTTTACGTTCAGCAACTCAGCTATTTCTTCAACTGTCTTACGGCTCAGGCAATAGATAATGCCTGATTTGCCAGTCTGACTTTTGATGTATTTAATCAACTGGCGGTTTACATCTTTCGTTTTCGGACGAATCTCGTAGTACAGGTTCTTCCGGTTAAACGATGATTTGTAAACCGACGCATCTTCCATTTGCAGGTTCTTGATGATGTCCTGCTGTACTTTCGGTGTGGCCGTTGCGGTAAGGGCAATCAGTGGTAAGCTCGGATTGATGGTTTCCACAATGCTACGGATCCGACGGTATTCCGGACGGAAATCATGGCCCCATTCCGAAATACAGTGGGCCTCATCAATGGCTACGAATGAAATTTTTGCTTTTTGCAGGAATGCCAGGTTTTCCTCTTTCGTTAACGACTCAGGAGCGACGTATAATAATTTAACTTCTCCATTTAGTACATCTTTCTTGACTTGCGTCATTTCCGATTTACTAAGGGTCGAGTTTAAAAACTGAGCATTCACCCCAACGGCATTCAGTTGATCAACCTGGTTTTTCATCAGGGCAATCAATGGGGAAATCACCACGGCTGTGCCGTCGCTTACGACGGCGGGAAGCTGGTAGCACATAGACTTACCGGCTCCGGTAGGCATAATCACGAACGTGTGATTTCCTGCGAGAAGGTTACAGATAATGTCTTCCTGTTCACCCCGAAACTGAGTGAAGCCGAAAACCTCTTTCAATTTTGCCTTGAGGGTATCCTTCAATGACGGATCAGCGAGCATGGCCATTTATACTTTTCTTCAACATCAATCGATGGTTAGATGCTATTAGGGGGAAATCTTGTCTGGCGACAGAATCAGAATTGAAATTAATAAAAAAAGTCAGTACAGAACCAAAAATATTTGCTGGCATAAAAATACAAATCACCTGCGGGAAAAGCTGTACCGTCGCGAAAAGTAGCTATTCCGCTAAGCAAAAGCGAACTTTTTACGTTACCGAAGCCGCTCGAAAGCATCTTTCACTTTCTTTTCATCGATGCGGATGAAACGGTTTGCCGCCACATTCGACAGCAAAGCCACGGCTAGAACGAAAAAGCCTACTTTGAAGCTACCTGAAGTCTGTGGTGCAAATTGAGCATTGGCCTGTATGTGGGACAGGTACGTAGATAACCCCAGTAAAGCCACCATCACAATCGTATTGATCAGATTCAACATCATCTGTCGCAGGCGGTTGGTGTATTGCAGTAAAGAGACCAGAGCTAATCCGGCAGAGATCAGAGCTAAACCCGCCAGGTACAGGGTGCTTGTTTCGGTAGTAGCTTCACCTTTGGTGTATGTGAGAGAATAGGCATCCAGTACGGCTGTCTCGGTGCCCACTGACTTTTGCCAGATAGGAAAGGCCAGATACAAAGCCATCGACAATACGATTAATGCGAGAAAAAGTGTTTGAGGACGCTGAAGCATAGAAAAATCAAATGAAATGTACAAAGCAAAAGTAACGGACAAAAATCCTGCAACCAATCCTGACAGGTAGCTACAGGAAGGAGATGTAAAGGTAAAGCCTGGCTATAGAAAACCACGCAGGGGAGGCAGCTAGAAAAAAATAGAAAAATGTGCAAAAAAGTAAAAAAAGGTAAGGTTTTGATTTAGAGAGTCTTATTCGTTGAATGGATTGGAATATCGATTTCTGACGCAAAATTTTTAAGATTTTTTTGACTCGCCTCTTGACAAACCCCCTTTTTAGCTCGTATGTTTGCAGTCCCAACGGTAAGGGAAACGGCAAATTAACAAGCGAAAGTAGCTCAGCTGGTAGAGCGCGACCTTGCCAAGGTCGAGGTCGCGGGTTCGAACCCCGTCTTTCGCTCGACAAAAAGGCTCCGCAAGTCGGAGCCTTTTTTGTAGGAGGCCCGGGTGGTGGAATGGTAGACACGAAGGACTTAAAATCCTTTGGGCAGTGATGCCTGTACGGGTTCGAGTCCCGTCTCGGGTACAATAAACCCCTTGTAAGTCATGTACTTACAAGGGGTTTTCTCTTTTATTTACTAGTATGATTTTTAAACTTGCCAATAGAAAATTGGTCAGGCAAAGCCATCTAATAATAAATTACAGAGACACTTCTGTTGGTGCGTTTTTACTGAGAAGAGAAAAGTTTTACAAGAGCAAACAGTCTGCTTTTATTTTGACCCTATAAGTAATGTTAACGCCAAAAGGATGATATCATTTAATGAGAATGTAGGAGTATAAATATTACAAGTAAAATATCTGTAAGTAAGAAAAGTGATACTACAATAGGTAAGTAGTTCAGAGCCTTCATAAAAAACACTGCACGTATCACTGAGATCAGTATAAGCCTATCTATTAATTAAGATACTAACGAAAAAGCCGAACACTAGCGTCCGGCTTCTTCTATTGATGACCTTGTTGAGCTACCCAGAAATCAATAGCTCGACGAAGCATTTCGCTTACTTCCCGATAACCACCAGGTTTAATCAGGTAAGCATTCGCTCCTAAATCAAAAGCTTCCCGCATATCTTTTGGATTATCCGATGTGCTATACACTACGATCGGTAATGTACGTCCCTGCGTATGCGAACGAATTTGCTGTAATACTTCAAAACCATTGTTGCCGGGTAAATTCAAATCCAGCAGCAACATTTTAGGCGTTGACGTATCTTTATTGTGATACGTACCTCTACGAAGTACATAGTCTACGGCTTCGGTACCGGTGTTTAATACTTTATAACTGGGCGGCTGCTCGATCTTGCCGACCACACGCTTGAAAATATCAACGTCGTCTGGGTTATCTTCTACATATAATACATCTATCATGGCCGGGTTAATTAATGAATGGGGACTGCTATGTAAAAAGTTGTTTCTTTAAAGGGTTCGCTGTAAAACCATACTCTGCCGTGGTGACGCTGCATGATTCGTTTGACAATGGCTAATCCTACTCCATGCCCTTCAAAGTTTCTGGCGTTATCCAACCGCTTGAATAAATCAAAAACCTTACCACCTTGTTTCATATCAATGCCAATTCCATTATCCGTTACTGAATAGATAATTTCATCGGCATTTTTTACTCCTTTTACGACAATATGAGGCTTCGCTACCGGACGTGTATACTTGATAGCGTTAGACAGCAAATTGCTGAATACCTGCGTAATCATCGTTTTATCACCTTTTAAGGAAGGTGTTTCTTCAATTTCAATGGTAATGGGGGTGCCTTTTTCGCTAACGAGCAATTCATCCTTCAATGAATGGAGCAATTCCTGCATTTCAATGGGCTCAGCGGCTAATTCTGTTCGTCCACTTCGGGCGTAATGAAGAATTTCCCGAATCAAGTCCCCCATTCGATTACTGGCGGACACAATTTTCTCAAAGAGGGGTAACATTTCCTCATCCAGTCGATCCGAGTAATCAATCAGAAGTACTTCTGCGTAGGTCTTGATGGAAGCCAAGGGCGTTCGCAGGTCATGGGACACCGTATAACTGAATGTATCCAGTTCCTCGTAAGCAAACTTGAGCTGTTCGTTCAGGATACGAATCTGATTCGCCCGTTGGGAGAGAATCTGTAAAATGTCTTCCCGTAATTTCAGGGCTGTACTGATTTCCGCGGGCCGCCAAAGTTCAGAGGTACTGCGTACGATCTGAGTCCACTTGGCAAAACTCTTGCGGGGACTCAGGCGGAGCTGACCACCAGGTTCGGCTACTACGGGTTTTTCGTCCGGATTACCTCCCCAGGATACTTGTTGAATGACTTCCGGCTTGAACCAGATGACGTATTCTTCTAACTGCCGGGAAATCACAATAGCCATCACGCCCGAAGCCTCTGCCCGATTTGCTTCGGCTGGACCAAAAAGTCGGGGCAGCTGATGCGTGTGGAAAATGGTATCAATCTTCGTGTGTTTCAGCCATTCAATCAATTGCCGGATAAAAGCTTCGTTGGGCGTAGTACCCAGCGTATACAGCTTCCCTTCGTACAACAGAGCCATTCCCGCCGCCGAGGTAATGTCCATTGCGGTGGTTTCCATCTTGGTTAGGCCCTGTACGACGTTCCAGTCCCGTTGCATTTGTTCAAACAGGGTCTGTTCGCTTCGCCAGAGTTTATTGACGAGGGTCAGATCTTCTTCATCCTTGCGAAACTCCAAGGCAGCAGAAAGAAGCTGGCTGATGACTTTTCCCGACATACGAGCGGTATAGTCAACCAGTCGCGGTCCCTGGTAATGGTGACAGGAAATTAGCCCCCACAGTTCTCCTTTGTACAGCAGGGAAAAGCTCATACTGGACCGAACACCCATGTTTTTCAGGTATTCGATGTGAACGGGCGATACGGCCCGCAGTACCGAATGCGTCAGATCCAGCGGATTTCCGGTCTGATTATCCGTAGTGGGATAAATCGATACAGCCCGCTCTGTTGCGTCAACAATCGTACGAACCAGATTGATTTTATAGAGTTCGCGGGCCTGACTTGGAATATCAGAGGCGGGGTAATGAAGTCCCAGAAAGGGATCCAGGCTTGTATCCTTGGCCTCAGCGACAACCTCACCATTCCATTCTTCATCGAAACGATAAATCATTACGCGATCATACCGGGTGATGAGTCTGATCTCGGCAGCAACTTTTTCCAGCAACTCCTGGATCGTCTTGCTCTGCTGAAGATTAGTCATGACCCGGCTTACCAGGTTTTGCAACGTGCTTGGAAAAAGAGCTTCGTCTTTCGGTTCAAATTCCAGCAGATAAATATCGTCCTGCCGCTGAATAATCAGGTGATAATCTCGTTCCTGTAACCGAACGCTGAACGGATTTAACGTTTCCAGTGAACTTTGTTTCAACGCAAACTGAATCAGCTGAGTTACTTCTCGGCCTGACAAATCGCCCAGTTGCAGTTCTTCCAGCGGGAGACCAATCACCTGTGCTAACGTATCTGGATAGAAAGCAGAAAGATTACTGCTGCACTGACGAATTTGTAATGTTTGAGTATCTACCGCAAGTAAATACCCATGGGCCTGAATTTTGCCTAAATGCCGGATGGGTTCGCGGTCACAAGCTTGAATATCTATTTCTTGCATCTATTCAGAATGGATAAACAAATCACTTTTCTAAAAACGGAAGAAGGCTTTTTAAGTAACGAATTTGACAAGCTAGAGTTTTCAAAATTAACAGAAATGTTACGAAGAAGGCAAGCCTTTGGGAATGAGTTGCCCGAATCTGCTTAGTATGAAGTACAGAGAAAAGATCACACGCCCTGTCTATTAAAAACACTGATTCAGTAGATAATTCAGTAGAAAAACGGATATATTGCGGGCTACATATCCGTCACCCACTTCTATATAAACGCGTAGTTGGCTCGGCCACATACATGAATTCCAGCCGCATATACTCTTCAGAGATCAGGAAGCCGCTTGGCTTCTTTAGTGTATCCTTAGACGGAACGTTTGTAGACTGTAGTTTTCACTTGCTTCAGTTCACTACTTATTCGGCTGCTTCGTTAGTAGGAAAATCGATTCGTAACGTCTTTACCGCCGAAACGGCTCAATGGATTGAGCAGGCTATCGAGCAATCTGCTCCGACGGCCAGGGGCTTATTGATAACGCAGGCCGGAGCAAAAACTGATATTACGTGTGAAATCACGCGGGAAGAGCAAGGTATTCGCTTTACGTATGCTGAACGGGTTGAAATTCCCAAATCCGTACTGAGTGAAGAGTGGTCCCTGATGAGCAAAGTCGTCTCGCACGATCTGCGGGAGCCTTTACGGAAGATTTTACTGTATATTGATATGATTCGGGGAAATACACAAAACGTGATTACGCCCGATAGCCGGATGCTATTACAGGTCACGAACGATCTCAGTTATCAGGCCATGCAACTGCTTGACGCCATTCAACTGTATATTTCTTTCGCTCACGCTACGCGGCGTACGTTGAGGCCCGTCAATCTGAATGAAGTGTTAAATAAATCCTGGAATAAGGTTCAAGAAGAAAACGGGCTTTCGTCCCAAATCCTGACCGCTACCAAATTACCGATAGTTTGGGGCCACTCAGACACGTTACAGGCTTTGTTTTACCAGTTGCTGGATAACGCCGTGAAATTCAGCAGTCCGGAACGGCCTCTGCAAATTGCGATAGAGACTTCCGAAACGGAACAGAACATGGTACAGATTCGTGTGCAGGATAACGGATTGGGATTTGACCCCGCTTACCAAACGGACGTTTTCCAACTCTTCAAACAACTCAATCGTAATACAGCGGGCTGCGGTGCGGGGCTGGCGATTAGTCAGAAAATCGTTGAAAGCCATCGGGGCAATATACAGGCCCAAACGCAGATAGGCGAGGGTACGACCATTACACTTACGCTGCCCGAAGCCTCGAAAGTTCAGCTGAATTAGGCTCGCCAGACTACTTTTTAGAGGCGTATATTATTTTTCTGCAAATGCTCCGTTATTGTTGAGAAAAGGCTAACTTGCTTAGCGTCAAAACCCTCGCAAAACCATGGGCAGAAAAGTATTAGTGCTGAATCAGGATTACTCAGCCTTGACGATTTGCTCAGTCGCCAAAGCTTTTTTACTCGTCTACCTCAAAAAGGCTGATCTGGTTTCAGAATCTCAGACGGAAAATCTACGGAGCATTTCACAGTCTTTTCCCATGCCGACGGTCATTCGCCTGCACAAGTACGTGTATTTGCCGTATCGGGGCGTCATGCTGACGCGACAAAACATTTTCCGCCGGGATGGGCATCGTTGTCAATACTGCGGTACCAGCGACGATCTGACGCTCGACCACGTATTGCCGAAATCCAGAAGTGGTAAGTCAAGCTGGGATAACCTCACTACGGCCTGCAAACGCTGTAATTCCCGCAAAGGTGATTTTACACCCGAAGAAGCAGGAATGCCCCTGCGGCAGCGGCCCTTCAAGCCATCGTTCATTATGTTTATCCGGGATTTTTCGGGTATGATTGATGAAACCTGGCTGCCTTTTCTAAACCGTAAGGAAAGAAAGGTGACGGACTAAAGGCTTTACCTTTTTTAAAATTCCGTATTTCCTTCTTCCTGTATGTCGTAGTAGGTGGTTTTCGTTGCCGAAACTTGTATTTTTGAAAGTGGACGATCAAACAGGAACCAGAGCATGCGGGAAGATTATTTGAAAGGCGACAAAGAAACGCTTACGAGAGATGACCGGGAGATGGAGCGGGCGTTACGGCCTTTGAGCTTTAGTGACTTCACCGGGCAGGAGAAGATTCTTGAAAATCTGAAAATATTTGTTTCTGCCGCTAAAATGCGGGCAGAAGCCCTTGACCATGTGCTCTTGCATGGCCCTCCGGGACTGGGAAAAACAACACTTTCCAACATTATTGCTAATGAGTTAGGGGCCGGTATTAAAATTACATCCGGACCTGTTCTGGATAAGCCCAGCGACTTGGCCGGGCTTTTAACCAATCTTCAGCCACACGATGTACTGTTTATTGACGAGATTCACCGGCTGAATCCCATTGTCGAAGAATACCTGTATTCGGCGATGGAAGATTATAAAATTGACATCTTACTGGATTCCGGACCCAATGCCCGTACCGTTCAGATTGGACTCAACCCTTTTACTTTGATTGGAGCCACAACGCGGGCGGGTTTGCTGACTTCACCATTACGGGCTCGGTTTGGGATCAACGCCCGGCTGGAGTATTACGATGCGAAACTACTGACCTCAATCATCAAGCGTTCGTGTGCTATTCTGAAGACACCCGTAGAAGACACGGCTGCCTTCGAAATAGCCCGGCGGAGTCGGGGGACGCCACGGATTGCCAATAACCTGCTACGACGAACGCGGGATTTTGCCCAGGTAAAAGGGGGTGGAACCATTACCGTAGCCATCGCCGAAATGGCTTTGTCGGCCCTCGACGTTGACCATAACGGACTCGATGATATGGATAACCGAATTTTGAGTACCATTATCGAGAAGTTCAAGGGCGGGCCCGTAGGTTTGTCAACCATTGCGACGGCCGTAGGCGAAGAAGCGGAGACGATTGAGGAGGTATACGAGCCCTTTTTGATTCAGGAAGGGTATCTGAAACGCACGTCTCGTGGAAGAGAAGCTACCGAAAAATCATACAGTCATTTAGGTATTATTCCTAAATACCGGGCGGGGGAGTTATTCTAACAGGCATTGAAAGTGGAGAGAAACAGATTGTATTGAGCTAAGAAAGTGGTAGGAAAAGAAAAAAGTAATGTGTATTGAATTAATTCAAGAAATTTTTGTTTTATTCAATAAATAGTTAAATTTGATCATCTTGTCTGTAAATCATAAAAAATTAGATAATACGAAGATTAATTATTCGTAATTTCTAAAAGTTTTTTGTAAATTTATAGGCATAAAGCATTGCTTTTACCACCAAAAACACCTAAAACTACCAATACAAGAATGAAAAAGCTCAATCATTACCGCCTCTTACAATGGGTAGTTTTTTCACCAATTCTGATTCCGCTGTGCCTGGTTATGGGAGCTATTGAAGGAATCCAGACTACGTTTGGAAAAGTTATTCATCAAATCAAGACGGACGTCGCTTCTTAAGTTAACTACTCTGTTTGCATATATACAAAGCTCCAGGCTAGGCCTGGAGCTTTTTTCGTCGTAAGTATTCGGCCGTATGTTGAATCAGGTGGTTATGCCCGCATCGTAATACAACCCGACTTGCCGTTGGCACTTGTTTGCACAAACGGCTAACGAGTAGAGGAGGCATCATGCGGTCAAACGTACCCATGAAAAATTGAACCGGTATCGCGTGCTGATTGAGCAGATTCACAAGCGATTCCTGCGAGAAACGCAAGTGACGAAAGGCAATCCAGGAATGATACACCCGCGTCCGTTTTTCCGGAGAATCCAGCATCCACAAAGCAAATCGCATGGTACTGGGATGAATCAGCTTGACTTTCCCTAACCATTCGGCCAGCTTCATGAGCCAGGAAACATGGAAGACCGTGTATTTGAAAATCAAACGACTTAATGGGTTATGCACTGCTAATCTATAATAAGGGTTTTCACGAATGCCATCCGGAGCCAGCAAAAATACGTGACGTATACGAGCGGCAAATCCTTCCAACGTAGCCAGGGCAAAACGTCCCCCCATACTAAAACCGACTACACTGAAATTTTCGATCGACTGATCATCCAGAAAATCGTTGAACTGAGCCTGCCATTCCGCTTTGGAAAAAGCTTCAGAGGAAGTTCTTGCATTATCCCCGTGATAGGGAAGATCAAAAGCATACAGCGTATAAAGCGTACCTAGCTGTTCGGCCCAGCTTTGGTAAGCCTGATGACTTTGCCCAATCCCATGAAAAGCGATCAAGACCTCAGGCCCATTTCCCCAGCGATGATAGGTAATCAGTGACATAGTGGATGGCTATAAAAAAGCCGCTAAGCGTTCTCCCGAAAAAAGAGCATGATCGATGCATAAAAAAGGGTACCCTGTCGGTACCCTTTTCATTAACTCTGTTCTTCACTTACGTCCGACATGAGATACGCCTTGATGAAGTCGTTGATTTCCCCATCCAGAACGGCGTCGGTATTGGAAGTCTGGTGACCCGTACGGTGATCTTTCACCCGGCGATCGTCCAGTACATAACTACGAATCTGACTGCCCCATTCAATCTTACGTTTGGTAGCATCCAATTCAGCTTTGGCAGCCAGACGTTTTTCCAGCTCCATCTGGTAAAGTCGCGATTTCAGTAATCGTAAGGCAACTTCTTTATTCTGCAACTGGCTACGTTCCTGCTGACATTCGATGATAATCCCCGAAGGTTTGTGTTTCAGGCGAACGGCCGTTTCCACCTTGTTCACGTTCTGTCCACCCGCTCCACCACTTCGGAAGGTATCCCAGTCAATGTCCGCCGGATTGATTTCGATTTCAATGGTGTCGTCTACCAGCGGGTACGCAAATACCGATGCAAAAGAAGTATGGCGACGGGCGTTGGAATCAAAGGGTGAAATCCGTACGAGTCGGTGCACACCAATTTCGGCCTTCAAATTGCCGTAGGCATATTCACCCAGGATTTCGAGCGTAGCTGACTTAACACCCGCAACATCGCCATCGGCTACGTTAACAACATTGATCTTGAATCCGTTTTTCTGAGCCCACATTGTATACATGCGAAGCAACATATTTGCCCAGTCCTGCGATTCGGTACCACCGGCTCCGGCGTTGATCTCCAGTACAGCGTCCATATTGTCGCCTTCATCGGACATCATTTTACGGAATTCAACTTCGGCCAACTTGGCTTCCAGCTTCGCTGCTTCGGCTTCCACGTCTGCTTCGCTGGCTTCGCCGAGTTCCTGAAATTCCATCATGGTTTCCGTATCGCCCAGGTGTTGATTGAGCTGGTCGAAACCTTCCGTCCAGAATTTGAGGCCCCGAATTTCACGAAGGATTTTCTCCGCCCGGTCGCGATCATTCCAGAATTCCGGGTCGAGCGTTTTTTGTTCTAGTTCTTCAATTTGGTACTTTTTGCCATCGTAGTCAAAGGTACCCCCTCAAGGCCTCTATGCTGGCCTTCAAGTCTTTCAACTTGTCTTGTGTCATATGCTTAGGAAGTTCGTCGTTGCCGACGAAAAGCTATGGTTGATGATAATCGTTTTTCTTATAAAAGCGAAAACCCGGCCTAAGCCGGGTTTTCGTTATCCGACATACGGATTATTAACTTTAAAATCCGTAAGGTTGTTCCTAGAAGAATTTCGCCCGGTAATCTTTCACTTTCGCGTTATCACGAATGGCTTCATTTACAAAGTAACCGGAACGTTGCAGTTCCATCTGTAATGCCGTGTTTTTGTACTGAGCGTAATCAGCGATTGCCGGAGCAGGCGTTTTCTTCAATGTTTCCATGATGAATACACCACCTTCACCTTTGAAAGGCTTCGATTTCTGACCGGGTTTCATACCAAATGCCTTACCCAAAGCCGTAGGATCGGCACCTGCTGAAGTCAGCAGACCGCTGGTCAGGGTCAGATCGTTAGCTGATTCTACCAGGGCACCGGCTCCGTATTTCTGAGCAATAGACTCCAGCGTACCGGCACCGGCCAGTCCACCGAGTTTCTTCATGATTTCTTCGGCTTTGCGTTCGTTGCGTACTTTGGCCGTCAGCTCATCGCGGAAATCATCTACTTTCACTTCATCTTCGGAAGTTTTACCCGTCAGGGCGGCTACAATGTAGGCATCATTTACTTCGAATACCTGCGATACATCACCTACGTCCGTTTTGTCGTCAAAGGCCCAACGAACGACGGGTTGAGCATTCTGCATCATGTTCAGGTTCGTCGATCCTTCCGGAATACGGTTTGCTTTCAGCAATACCAGCGATTTATCTTTCTTCGTAGCCGCTTCTATATCTTCGAGCGACTTATTTGCGGCAGCAAACGCATCTGCTTTGCGGTATACCTCATCGCGAGTAGCCTGGCTGGGTCCGAGTTGTTTCGAAACAGCTACGATGCGGTACTGCATGTTGTTCTTCGCTTCAGTTACTTTGATGATGTGGTAACCAAAATCCGTTTCAACTACGCTAGGAAGCAGACCCGTACCGTTGAAGCCGAACACGGCCGTTTCAAACGGTTTCACCATAGAGCCATTGTTCTGGAAATAACCCAGATCGCCACCGCGTTGAGCCGTACCATCTGAACCATTCTGGGCAGCCATAGCGGCAAAATCTGCACCACCTTTCAGTTCTTTCAGGATGTTTTCAGCCCGTACCCGAGCAGAAGCTTTCGCTGAGTCTGATTCATTCGTAGGACGAATCAGAATGTGGCTAGCCTTAACCGTGTACAGTGAATCGCGTTTCATACCCGTATACTTATAAATAGTATAGGTATTGTCGGTACGGAAAGGACCCGCAATCTGACCAGGGAAAAATCCTTTTACGGCTTCTTTCAATTGGTCATCCATGTCACGCAGGCTCCAGTAAAGCGGATGGGGTACATCGGAGTTCATCCGGGCAAACGACGAATCGTTGGGTGACTTCGCCATATCTTTCGCCAGCTGAGTCAGCGTGTTTTTCAAAGCTACGCTATCTGCTTTTGACGGTACAACACCGAAAGCTACGTAATCGAGGCTCCGCGTATTGGCTCCTTTGTATTCGTCCTTGTGAGCATTCAGATAATCTTTCAACTCTGAATCGGTCACTTTAATGGTAGAATCCGCAATGGAGTAGAAGGGTACGTACAGGTATTTAGCGTCCACTTTCGCCGTTTGTCCTTCGTAATCTTTCTTCGCTTCGGCCGTCGTAACATAGCTGGACATACGGATCAGATTCACGTACCGTGACATCAGGTGTTGACGCTGAATGTCGCGTACGAAAGCCTGCCAGCCCAGTTGCTGAATCGAACCAGCGGGCATTTTCATGATTTGCTCCCGTTGCTGACGAACGCGGTTTTTGTCGAAGATACCCGTTTGGGGATCCGTGAAACTCTGGCGTACAGCGGGGTCAATATATTTACCGAAGAACATATCCGTTTTTTCCTCATCGGAAAGCGTCAGTCCTAAGGCATCAAATTCTTTTTGGTACGCATAATCGATTAACAGATCATTCCAGACTTTCTCGCGGAGCTGGGCCAGCACCTGATCATTGGCTGACTGACCTGACTGAGCTTCGTACTCGACGCGGGCCTGGTCCAATTTTTTCTGGAAATCCTGGGCCAGAATACTGTTTCCGGCAATTTCGCCTACTTTTTGAGTTTTCCCACCAAAAAGTCCCCGCGATCCGAGGAGGTCACCGCCCACAATAAATAGAATGAGGGCAATGGCAATAATGGTAATTGCAATTCCTGAACGTTCTCTGATTTTGTTAACTAAAGCCATACGACCATTTTATTAGAACCGCAAATTAACGTTTTTTTCTAGTGATTCCCAAACGTATCCTGACTGCTTTTCAGGAAACTAATTCCTGTATTTACGAAGTAAGGCCGGAGACCCATCGGGTTTTTCAGGAATGAATGGGAGAGATTCAACATACATGCTGTATTTTCACCCGACCGAAACGATATTTCTGAGAAGCGTTGCGTAGAAAAGGCGTAAAAAATCAAGTCATTCCTTACCTGAAATAGGGGCGGAATGACCTGAACTAAAGCAGCGGCTTCGCTACCTTCTAGGCAACTTTTTTGATTTTACACCTTGAACGAAGCTAGTAAAACGCCTACGTCTGTGGCAGTCATTGGCGGAGGGAGCTGGGCAACCGCCATCATTCGTATTCTTTCCGAAAACGAAGTAAAAATTCGTTGGTGGTTGCGTAACCGCGAAGACGCTCAACACATCCGTAAATTTCACAGCAATCCCCGCTATCTGAGTGGCGTAGTACTGCACCCTAAACGGGTCAAACCGTTTACGCGGTTGCATGACGCCGTGAAAGGAAGTGAAGTCATTATTCTGGCCGTACCTGCTGCTTTTATAGTAGAAGCTTTGTCCGAATTAAAACCGGAAGATTTTACGGATAAAACGGTTGTCTCGGCAATCAAGGGGATGATCCCGGGTGAAAACCTGCTGGTCACTGACTGGCTGGAAAAAACGTACGGCGTTTCGCAGGATCAGTTCTGCGTGATTGCAGGTCCCTGTCATGCCGAGGAAGTAGCTCTGGAAAAGCAGTCCTATCTA
>JAAIGE0100031984.1_pt1 | contig 29640 bp, 27 predicted proteins | sample 6487951 | NCBI WGS metagenome assembly JAAIGE01 (sample SAMN13974128, study PRJNA590717) | phyllosphere metagenome | biome: tomato field; feature: multiple bacterial spot infested tomato fields; material: tomato leaves; isolation source: leaves from tomato fields | host: Solanum lycopersicum ...
GCCGCCACGCGCCATCCATGGCGCGGGGCGGCTAACCCGGCGTCCTGCCGGGTTACCCACGAATTCAAGCCTGCGTTCGGCCAGCGTGGTTTAACGGGGCGCCTGAGATCAAGATCACAAGCAGATCAAGAGCAAGATCAAGAGCGGCTCGCTTCGCATCGTGGTTAGCGTCTGCTGGTACGGCCGACAAAGTTGTGTAGATACCTAGGCTGTGATGACATCCATTGGGTTTGCTTGATACACCGAGTTGCGTGCATCGCAGGCAAGCCAGCTCCCACAGGAAAGCGGTCGCCACATTGATAGCGAGCTGTTAGCGTTGCCGCCATTGCAGGCTTATGGAAAACGCTACTGATGCACTTTGGAAAATGGTTTCACACCAGCACCCTGCTGGTCGGCTTGAGTTTTTTGCTGGGCGGCTGCGCCAGCGTCTCCCAAACCACCCCGGCAACCCTGGATAAGCTGTTGAGCGACCCGGCGCTGCAAGGCGCCACGGTCTCGCTGATGGTACGTGACGCCCTCACAGGCACCACGCTGTATCAGCACAACCCACGCACCCGGCTGGTGCCCGCGTCCAACCTCAAGCTGTTGACCACGGCGGCGGCCATGGATGTGTTGGGGCCGCACTACCGCTTCGCCACCCAATTGCTGAGCAATGGCATACGCCAGGGCGACCGGCTGACTGGCAACCTGTACCTGCGTGGCTTGGGCGACCCGAGTATTCAGTTTGCCGACTACCAGGCGCTCGCCGCGCAGTTGGCCAGCCAGGGCGTGCGCCAGGTGCAGGGTGACCTGGTGTTCGACGACACCTGGTTCGATGCCGAGCGGCTGGGCGTGGACTGGTCCCATGATGATGAAACCACCTACTACGGCGCGCAGATTTCAGCGTTGACCGTGGCGCCCAATACCGACTTTGATGCCGGCAGCGTGCTGGTCACCGCCAAGGCGCCGTTGCGCGTCGGCTCGCCGGTCGGCGTGGACATCTACCCGCCCACCGATTACCTGCAACTGAATAACCGCGCCGTCAGCGGGCCGGGTAACAGCTATGGGATCAACCGTCGCCATGGCACCAACCTGCTGCAGCTCAGCGGCGCGGTGGCGCCGGGCCGGCAGAGCCAGCAATTGATCAGCGTGTGGGAGCCGACGCAACTGGTGGCCAACCTGTTTGAGCAAGCCTTGGCGCAGCAGGGCATCAAGGTGCTGGGGCATCGGGTGATGGGCGGGGCGAGTCCTGCTGGGGTAGCGGTGCTGGCTGAACACCAATCGGCGCCGTTGCAGGAACTGATCGTGCCGCTGCTCAAGCTCTCGAACAACGCCATGTCCGAAGCCTTGCTCAAGGCCATGGGTCGCCAGACGGCCAACAATGGCACGGCGGCGGCGGGCGCCGTGGCGGTGGCCGGCTTTCTCAAGCGCCAGGGGCTGGACACCAGCGCTTTGAGCCAAGTGGACGGCTCCGGCCTGTCGCGGCGTAACCTGGTGTCGTCGCAAACCCTCACCGACCTGCTGCTGGCGGCCAGCAAACAGCCGTGGTTCGACGCCTGGTACAACGCGCTGCCGGTTGCCGGCAATGCCGACCGCATGACCGGCGGCAGCCTGGGTTACCGCCTGCGCGGCACGGCTGCGGAAAATAACCTGCATGCCAAGACCGGCTCCATGGCCGGCGTGTCGTCATTGAGTGGTTACATCACCGATGCTCACGGGCGCAAGCTGGTGTTCGCGATGTTGACCAACAACTATGTGGTCGCTGGCGCGCAGGTAAAAGCCGTGGAAAACCGCGTCGCCGTGGCCCTGTCCCGTAGCGACGATTGATTCAGGGCTGATAGCCCATGCGCCAACTCACGGCCCGGGTCGCCGCCAGCAAGCGCTGCGCCGCCGGGCCATCTTCATCGGCATGGAACAGTGAGGTCGGGCCGACCACGGTCATCACCGCCGCAACGTGCCCGACCGCATTGAACACCGGCGCTGATAATGCATCCACGCCAGGCATCAGCAGCCCATGCACAAAGTGCAGGCCGCGGCTGCGGATTTGCTCGCACACGCTGGCATAGGCCTGATCGTCCGCCAAGGCGTGGGCGGTGCCGGCTTGAACCTCGCGCTCGCGCAGTTCCACGGTTTCCCGCGACGGCAGGTAGGCGCTGAACACCAGCCCGGTGGACGAGCTGAGCAGCGGTAATACCGAGCCCAATTGCGTCACCACGGTGACGGCACGCACCGCTGGCTCGATGTGCACCACCGTCGCGCCCTGGTTGCCCCACACTGCCAAAAAGCAGGTTTCATTCAATTCATCGCGCAGCTCGGCCAGGGGCAGGGCGCCGACCTTCAACACATCCAGGCTGCCCAGTGCCGCCAACCCTACACGCAACGCTTCGCGGCCCAGGCCGTAATGGTTGGTGGCGCTGTTCTGTTCGGCAAAACCCGAAGCGATCAGGGCCTGCAAATAGCGGTGCACCTTGCTCGCCGGCATCTGCACATGTTCGGCCAGGCGTGACAACGAGGTGGCCGGCGACAGTTCGGCCAGGGCCTTGAGGATATCGGTGCCGACTTCCGCCGAGCGGACTTTCTGTTTACCGGTGTCGCGGGGCTTATCCATGGAAGGGCGAGAATCCGAGAGATGAATGGGCGTCTTTATAGCTTGACGGTCGACAGTGATCAAATTACGTTATGCGTAACTGGATTACGATAAATACAACTGACCCTCAGAGGACGATCCATGAACCTCGAATACCTGTCGGGCTTCGGCAATGAATTCGCCAGCGAAGCCTTGCCCGGCGCGCTGCCGGTCGGCCAGAACTCGCCGCAGAAAGCCCCTTACGGCCTCTACACCGAACTGTTTTCCGGCACCGCTTTCACCATGGCGCGCAGCGAAGCCCGTCGCACCTGGCTGTACCGCATTCAGCCGTCGGCCAACCACCCGGCATTCGCCAAGCTTGCGCGGCAATTGGCCGGTGGCCCGTTGGGCGCGGTGACGCCGAACCGCTTGCGCTGGAACCCGTTGGACATCCCGAGTGAACCGACGGACTTTATCGACGGCCTGGTGGGCATGGTCGCCAATGCGGGGGCAGAGAAACCTTCGGGCATCAGCATCTATAACTACCGCGCCAACCGCTCCATGGAGCGCGTGTTCTTCAATGCCGACGGCGAACTGCTGATCGTCCCCGAGCAGGGCCGCCTGCGCATCGCCACCGAGTTGGGTGTGCTGGACGTCGAGCCGCTGGAAATCGTGGTGCTGCCCCGTGGTCTCAAGTTCCGTGTCGAACTGCTGGACGCGCAAGCTCGCGGCTACGTCGCTGAGAACCACGGCGCCCCGCTGCGCCTGCCCGACCTGGGCCCTATCGGCAGCAACGGCCTGGCCAACCCGCGCGACTTTCTTACGCCGGTTGCCCACTACGAAGACCTCAAGCAACCGACCACGCTGGTACAGAAGTTCCTCGGTGAGCTGTGGGGCTGCGAGCTGGACCACTCACCGCTCAACGTGGTCGCCTGGCACGGTAACAACGTGCCGTATAAATATGACCTGCGCCGTTTCAATACCATCGGCACGGTGAGTTTCGATCACCCGGACCCGTCGATCTTCACGGTTTTGACCTCACCTACCAGCGTGCACGGCCTGGCCAACCTCGACTTCGTGATCTTCCCGCCACGCTGGATGGTGGCCGAGAACACCTTCCGTCCGCCGTGGTTCCACCGCAACCTGATGAACGAATACATGGGCCTGATCCAGGGCGCCTACGACGCCAAGGCCGAAGGCTTCCTGCCGGGCGGCGCATCGCTGCACAGTTGCATGAGCGCCCACGGCCCGGATGGCGAGACCTGCACCAAGGCCATCAACGCCGACCTGGCGCCGCACAAGATCGATAACACCATGGCGTTCATGTTCGAGACCAGCCAAGTGCTGCGCCCGACCCAGTTCGCCCTGGAGTGCCCGCAACTGCAACCTGCTTACGACGCGTGCTGGGCCGCGCTGCCCGCCACCTTCAACCCGAACCGGAGATAACCCATGACTCAACCAACGCAGACCCGCAGCTGGGTATCCTCGGCCAATGGTCACGCGGATTTCCCCCTGCAGAACTTGCCCCTGGGCGTGTTCAGTATCAATGGCTCGGCACCGCGCAGTGGCGTGGCGATTGGCGATGCGATTCTCGACTTGCATGCCGCGCTGGACGCGTTTGAAGGTGAAGCCCGGCGCGCCGTTGAAGCCACTGCGGGCGGGCAGTTGAACGCGTTTTTCGAACTCGGTCGCGGCCCCCGCGTTGCCCTGCGCGAGCGCCTGCTGGAACTGCTGGCCGAAGGCAGCGAGCTGCAAACCCGCGAAGCGCAAGTACTGCACCGCGCTGTCGATTGCCAGATGCACCTGCCGGCCAAGATCAATGACTACACCGACTTCTACGTCGGCATCGAGCATGCGCAAAACGTCGGCAAATTGTTCCGCCCCGATAACCCGCTGCTGCCGAACTACAAGTACGTGCCCATTGGCTACCATGGCCGTGCCTCGACCATTCGCCCCTCGGGTACCGAGGTGCGACGCCCTAAAGGCCAGACCTTGCCGGCCGGCCAGACCGAGCCGACCTTTGGGCCATGCGCACGCCTGGACTATGAGTTGGAACTGGGCATCTGGATCGGCCAGGGCAATGCCATGGGCGATGCGATTGCCATTGGCGATGCCGCCGAGCATATCGCTGGTTTCTGCTTGCTCAACGACTGGTCGGCGCGGGACATCCAGGCTTGGGAATATCAGCCGCTGGGGCCGTTTTTGTCGAAAAGCTTTATCACCAGCATCTCGCCGTGGGTGGTGACTGCCGAAGCTTTAGAACCTTTCCGCAAGGCCCAGCCGCCGCGCCCCGAGGGTGATCCGCAACCGCTGCCTTACCTGCTGGATAAGCGTGATCAGAACGCGGGCGCCTTTGATATCGAACTGGAAGTGCTGCTCACCACGGCCTCGATGCGTGAACAAAACCTGCCCGCCCATCGCCTGACCTTGAGCAATACCGAGCATATGTACTGGACCGTGGCGCAAATGGTGGCGCACCACAGCGTCAACGGTTGCCAGTTGCAGGCCGGCGACCTGTTTGGTTCGGGCACCTTGTCTGGCCCGCAGCCTGGGCAGTTCGGCAGCCTGTTGGAGATTACCGAAGGCGGTAAAAAGCCGATTGAATTGGCTTGCGGTGAGGTGCGTAAATTCCTTGAAGATGGCGACGAAATCATCCTGCGTGCCCGTTGCAGCCGCGAGGGCTTTGCCTCCATCGGCTTCGGCGAATGCCGCGGCACCGTGGTCGCGGCGCGCTGAGAGGGCAGGGCCATGGAACTCTATACCTACTACCGCTCTACTGCGTCGTATCGAGTACGTATTGCCCTGGCCCTCAAAGGCCTGGATTTCACCGCGCTGCCGGTCAACCTGCTGGTGCCGGCCGGCGGCGCCAACCGCCAGCCTGACTACCTGGCGATCAACCCCCAAGGGCGCGTGCCGGCGTTGCGTAGCGATGAAGGGGCGTTGTTGATCCAGTCACAGGCGATCATCGAGTACCTGGAAGAGCGTTATCCACAGGTGCCACTGCTCGCCAAGGATTTGGTCGCCAGGGCCCATGAGCGGGCGGTGGCGTCGATCATCGCCTGTGATATCCACCCGTTGCATAACTCCAGCACCCAGAACTTGCTGCGCAAGTGGGGGCACGACGAGGCGCAATTGCTGGAGTGGATCGGGCATTGGATCAGCCAGGGCCTGGGCGCGGTGGAGCAGTTGATTGGCGACACCGGGTTTTGCTTTGGCGAACAACCGGGCCTGGCCGATGCGTTTCTGATCCCGCAGTTGTACGCGGCCGAGCGTTTCAAGGTGCCCTTGGCGGCATACCCACGCATCGGGCGGGTGGCGGCGTTGGCGGCCCAACATCCGGCCTTCATGCAGGCACACCCCGCCAATCAACCTGACACCCCCTGAACCACCTTTAATGATCGTTCCCACGCTCTGCGTGGGAACGCCTCATGTGACGCTCCGCGTCACGGTTCTAAAAACGGACGCGGAGCGTCCAGGGCTGTATTCCCACGCAGAGCGTGGGAACCATCATAAAAAAAACAGGTACCTTGCGATGCACAATCAGATTGCCAGCTTTCGCGCGGCACTCGACGCCCGTCCGGTGTCGCGCTATCAATGGTTGATTCTCCTGCTGCTGGCACTGCTACTGGTCACCGATGGCTATGACGCCCAGGTGCTGGGCTATGTAGTGCCGGCGCTGGCCCAGGACTGGGGCCTGGACAAATCCGCGTTCGGCCCCGTGTTCAGCGCCAACCTGCTGGGCCTCACCCTCGGCTCGCTGTTGGTGACACCGCTGGCGGATCGGTTTGGTGTGCGACGCATTCTGCTGGCGTGCGTGCTGATCTACGCCAGCCTCACGGTATTGATGGTGTTCGCCAATTCCCTGACCACGTTGATGGCGGCGCGATTTATCTGCGGGATCGGCATGGGCGGTGCGATGCCCAGTGCCATGGCGTTGATGTCGGAGTATTCGCCACCACGCCTGCGCACCTTGATGGTGACGCTGGCCGCCTGTGGCTTTTCGTTCGGCGGCGCGGCGGGTGGCTTTGTGGCGGCCGGGTTTATCGACAGTTTTGGCTGGCAGGCGGTGTTCCTGGCGGGTGGTGTGACGCCGTTGCTGCTGTTCCCGTTTCTGGTATGGCTGTTGCCCGAATCCTTGCCGCGTCTGTTGCGCGATGCGCCGCCCTATCTGCGTTTGCGCAGAGTCACGGCGCGGATGCTGCCCGACTGGCAGCCACCGCCCGCGACCGAAGCGGAAAACTTGAAGGAGCAAGGCAGCAAACTGACGGTGGTGGAGCTGTTTCGCAACGGCTACGCGCGCCCGACGCTGCTGATCTGGGCGACTTTCTTTGTCAGCCTGATCCTGCTGTATTTCATGATCAGCTGGCTGCCTTCGCTATTGCTCGAAAGCGGCCTGGCGTTGAACGAAGCCAACCTGGTCACCTCCATGTTCCTGTTCGCCGGCACCTTGGGCGCCATTCTCATGGCCTGGTTTGCCGACCGCCTGAAAAGCAAAGTACGGTTGCTGTCCGGCGTGTTGGCGGCGGCAGCGTTGTGCACCATCTTGCTGGGCTTGAACCACGACAACCCACGCTACCTGGTGGCCTGCGTGTTCGCTGCCGGGTTCTGCATCATCGGCGGGCAACTGACCCTCAATGCCTTCGCGAGCAACTTCTACCCGGCGCACGTGCGCGCCACCGGCACGGGCTGGGCGTTGGGGGTGGGGCGATTCGGGTCGATTCTGGGGCCGCTGTTTGGCAGCCTGTTGCTGGCGATGCATATACCGGTCGAGCAGATTTTCTTCTTCTGCGCGATTCCGGCGGTGATTGCAGCGTTGTTGATTATTCAAGTGCGGGCGCCGGGAGCTAACACGCTGCACAGCGACGTTCTCAAACCCTCACTGTAGGAGCGAGCTTGCTCGCTAAGCACGTCAACGATAATGCGGGCATCCTGGTTTAACGCGGTGCCCTTGCGTTCTTCGCGAGCAAGCTCGCTCCTACAGTTGGGAGTTGGGTCAGTGCATTACTGAGTTGGGCGGCAGGTGCCCGAGCCGCTCGGTCAGGCGCAGACGCTGGATCGGGTCATCGCTGAGCATCAGGGCGTGTTCCAGGTCGAAGCGTTCGGCGCTGGGGCAATCCAGGCGTTGATACAGGCTGGCGCGCGCCAGGTAGTCGGAGGCGCTGGCGTTGCCCAGTTCCAGTACGCGCTCGGCGTCCACCAGGGCCGCCAACGGTTCGTCGTTGGCAAGGTAGAGTTGGCGCAGGTTGCGCGACAGCCGTTGCAGGATCGCCCGTGGCTCGGCAGTCAGCAGGTGGTCGGCCTGCAATTTCAGCTTCTCCCCGTATTGGCGCGCCAGCAACTCGCGACAGTCGTTAGGGTACAGGCGCCGGCCGCCGCAAGGGTCCAGCAGGTGATCGGCACCCGGTACCCGCAGCAGGAAGTGCCCGGGGAAGTTCACGCCGACCATGGGGATATCCAGGCGTCGTGCCATCTCCAGGGCGATCAGGCCCATGGCCAAGGGTTGCCCGCGTTTGCGTTGCAGCACCTTGTCCAACAGCGCGGCGGCGGGGCGCAATGGCGTATGGTCATCCTGAGCAAACCCAAGGTCATTCATGCGTCGCAGCAGCGGCTGGCCGAGTTCATCCGCCGGTAGCAGGGGCATGCCCAGGCTGACCTGTTGTTGCAGCGCGCCAAGCTCGTGCAGGATCAGCGCCGGCTGCACGCTGGCGTCATGCTCGGCAGCAATCCACAGCGCGGCTTCGAACAGCGCGGGGGGTGAACGGTCCAGGCAGGCGAAAAAAGCTGTGCGGGGGTTCATCGAGTTCTCCGGCGTATGCCCCCGTTTTAGCCTTGCTGAGAATTTTCGTCCAGCACCTTGAGAGATATCCCACGCGCTTATGTCGTAGATCCCACGAAAACGCGCGGCTTATTCCAGCGCAATCCAGCAGTTTTCTGCCGCAAGCCTATACTTGGCCCACTACCAGAAGTGATTCGGGAGCTCATTGATGTTTGCGCTCATGCACAGCACCCGCCTTGAATCGCTGCACCTGAGCGTTGATCCGGTGACCGGCTTGAAGGCGATCATCGCCATCCACAACAGTCGCCTGGGCCCAGCGTTGGGTGGCTGTCGTTACCTGGCTTACCCTAATGATGAAACCGCCGTAGCCGATGCTGCGCGCCTGGCGCAAGGCATGAGCTACAAAGCCGCACTGGCCGGGCTGCCGGTGGGCGGTGGCACGGCGGTGATCATCCGCCCCGTGCACGTGGAAAGCCGTGCGGCGCTGTTCGAGGCGTTTGGCCGTTGTGTGGAAAAACTCGACGGCCGCTTCATCACTTCGATCGACAGCGGCACCTCGGTCGCCGACATGGACTGCATCGCCCAGAACACCCGCTTTGTCACCAGCACCACCGCCGCCGGCGACCCCGCGCCCCATGCTGCCATGGGAGTGTTCGCCGGTATCCGCACCACCGCTATGGCGCGCCTGGGCAGCGACAACCTCGAGGGCCTGCGCGTCGCGGTACAGGGCCTGGGCAATGTCGGTTACGCCCTTGCCGAGCAACTGCATGCCGCCGGTGCCGAGCTGCTGGTCAGCGACATCGATCACGGCAAGGTGCAACTGGCCATGCAGCAACTGGGCGCCCACCCGATTGCCAACGACGCCTTGCTCAGCACCCCGTGCGACATTCTTGCGCCCTGCGGCGTCGGCGCAGTATTCAACCGTAACAGCGTCGGCCAGCTGCGTTGCGCCGCCGTGGCGGGTTCGGCCAGCGCGCAACTGACCAACCTGGACATCGCCGACCAATTGGAAGGCCGCGGCATCCTCTACGCACCGGACTATGTGATCAACTCTGGCGGGCTGATCTACGTCGCCCTCAAACACGCCGGCACCGACCTGCCCGGCATCACCGCGCACCTGTCAAACATCGGCAGCCGCCTGACCGAAATCTTCGCCCACGCCCAAGCCGAAAAACGCTCGCCCGCACGGGTGGCTGATGAGCTGGCCGAACGCCTGCTGTACAAATAGGCCAGGCATTAAAAAGGCCCTGAATCCATGATTCAGGGCCTGTTCAATTCGGGCTTTACTCCGCCGCCGGGTTCAGCAACTCGGACAATGCGTCCGGCTGGCTCTTGAACGCCTTGGCAAACACATCGCGGTTCTTCGCCATGTAGATCCCGGCTTCTTCCACCTGCTGCTCGCTCAACGACGGCACGGCTTTTTGCAACACCTCTGCCAGCAACTCAGCGAGTTCAAGCATCTTGTCATGACGGTCAGCTTCGGCTTTATCCATGAACAAACGCTCCAGATCTCGGCTGCTGCGGTATACCACTTCGACGGCCATTCACCACCTCACATGCCTTCACGATAGTTGTCTTTTGCGACTACTGTATTTATATACAGCTAAAAGGATAAGCCAAATGTCGGGGTTTGGATAGTAGGTTTTTAATGTAGTTGGGAAATGGGGGGCTGAACCGGAAATTTCGCACAGCACGCTGAGGTTGCTGGGTAATCCTACGGTGACTTACCTTTCACGGGTCCTGCATTCGCATGGCCGAGCTTGGCGGCTCGATTAAAGGAAGGAGAACTTACTTTTTATTTTTGGAGTCGCGCCATGAAAAAAAATACCTCACTCATTACCGACCATCTGAATCCAGAGCCGCCTGTCACGCTTTTCAATGTCACGCTCAACCACGACACGGAAACGTTGCTGGCCAATGCCAGCGAAACCTTGGTCAGCGCCCGTGAACTGGCCAACACGCTGGCCTTTGATCTTGAAGGTTCTCAGCGAAGCTTGGCGTTGGCTATTCACCAACTGGTGGAGCTGGGTGGCTTGTTAGTTGAAAGAGCGCTGGAACACGTCGCCCCCGTTTGAGCCCCGCCACGCCTTTGCCGAGTGAGCTTGTTGTAGCGAGCGAGCTTGCTCGCGCTGGGCTGCGTAGCAGCCCCCATCCAGGCAGAGGTGTGCTTCCAGAAAAATCACGGTGACGGGCTCTTGGGGGCGCTTCGCACCCCAGCGGGAGCAAGCTTCTTCGCCACATAGGAGGCGTTCATATGAAAAATGAAAGTTCTGAAATTCCTCAAAGCATGGAGGACCCTTCGTCTTACGAACAATGGTTCCGGGCCAGAGTGCAAGGCGCATTGGATGATCCTAGCCCAGGCATCCCTCATGACGAAGTCATGAGGGAGATGAAAGCGGTCATCGAGTCGAAGCTTTCACTCCATCCGGCCGATTAAGTGCCTAATATCAGCCCGCCACCATCTCAATACCCTGCCTATGGCCTTTTTTCTGCATGCAGAACAACCGTCACGTCCACCCCGCATTATCCGGTCGAGCCGACCTAAGGAAGCATCATCGTGAAAATCAACTGGGCCGAAAGGCTGCGTCAGCAAGTACATGGGCTGGCCGAGTCGCTGGGTAATCTGTTTGTCGAGTCGTTCCATTACCTGGCGCTGTTCGCCATTGGTGCGGTGACCGCCTGGGCGGCGGTGATGGAGTTCCTGGGGATGCTGGAGAACGGGCACATCAAGATCGATGACATCTTGCTGCTGTTCATCTACCTGGAATTGGGCGCGATGGTCGGGATTTACTTCAAGACCAACCACATGCCGGTGCGCTTTTTGATCTACGTGGCGATCACCGCGCTCACGCGTTTGCTGATCTCCAACGTGTCCCATCACAACCCGCCAGACCTGGGCATCATCTACCTGTGCGGCGGCATTTTGCTGTTGGCGTTTGCGATCCTGGTGGTGCGCTACGCCTCGTCGGCCTTCCCTTCGGTAAAGGTCGAAAGCCCGCGTCGCAAGGGCGAGGCGAGCCTGGAGACCGAGAAGGGCGAGCTTTAAAGCCCGACGCTGAAGGGTAGGGTACGGGCGGGCGGGCGCTGCAGGAGTTTGTGGCTGTCGCCGTCCGTCATCAGCTCCAGGATTTGCACGGCGCTGTGGCCCTGTTCGATGGCAATGCCGAACTGGATGCTTTGCACCAGGCGCTTGAGGCGCTGTGGATCGTTGCGCTGTTCGGCGCTGATCATGCGCTTGGCCACTACACCGGTCTCGTCAGAGAGGGTGAGCATGATGCTGCCGTCCAGCCTTTGGATACTCAGGTTGACGCGGTATTGGGGGCTGAACGTGTCGGTGATGATCTGAAAAGGATTGTCCATGGTGCGTTACCGCCTGATAAGAACATGCAGTCATTGACGGCCGGTGTCGGGATTAGTTCGCATTCCCTGACCACCGGCCAAATTCCGTTTTCCTCAAAAGCTCTACAGCAAAGGCCGTGCCGTACAGCGATTTACCCGGCACAGAAAACCAAATGTGGGAGCGGGCTTGCTCGCGAACGCGGTGTATCAGCCAACAAATACTTGGCTGAAGCACTGCATTCGCGAGCAAGCCCGCTCCCACATTATTTTTGGCTGTTTTTGAGATCAGTGAGCTAATTCAGGGCATCACGGAAAAAACGATCGCAGACAGCGCAATCAGCCCGATGACCACCACAAACACATTCGATGCCTGGCCTGAATACTGGCGCAAAGATGGCACTCGGCGGATCGCGTACATCGGCATCAGGAACAGCAGGCACGCGATGATCGGCCCGCCCATGGTTTCGATCATGCCCAGGATGCTCGGGTTGAAGGTGGCCACGGCCCAGCAGGTCAGCACCATGAACAACGCGGTGCAGCGTTCCAGCCATTTCGCCGACATCGAACGGTTGCGCCCGCGCAGGGATTTGACGATCAAGCCTTGGAAGCCTTCGCTGGCACCAATGTAGTGGCCCAGGAAGGATTTGGTGATCGCCACCAGCGCGATCAACGGCGCGGCGTAGGCGATCACCGGCGTCTGGAAGTGGTTCGCCAGGTACGACAGGATCGAGATGTTCTGCGCCTTGGCCGCGGCCAGGTCAGCCGGTGACAGCGCCAGCACGCAGCTGAAGCAGAAGAACATCACGGTCAGCACCATCATGCCGTGGGCGGTGGCCAGGATGCCGCTGCTTTTGCGCTCGGCCTGGGCGCCGTAGACGCGCTTTTGGTCCACGGCAAAGGCGGAGATGATCGGTGAATGGTTGAACGAGAACACCATCACCGGGATCGCCAGCCACAACGTCTTGAAGAACAGCGGCAGCGGCATGCCCTCGCTGGCCGAGGCGAAGAACGCGCCGTTCCAGTTGGGGATCAGGCTGAATGCAAGCAGTAGCAGGGCGGCCACGAAGGGGTACACCAGCACGCTCATGGCCTTGACGATCACGCCCTGGCCGCAACGCACAATAGCCATCAGGCCGAGGATCAGCACCAGCGACAGAATCGCCCGGGGCGGCGGCGCCATGTGCAATTGGTGCTCCATGAAACTGCCCAGGGTGTTGGTCAGCGCCACGCTGTACACCAGCAGGATCGGGAAGATCGCAAAGAAGTAGAGCAGGGTGATCAACTTGCCGGCGCCGACACCAAAGTGTTCCTCGACCACTTCGGTGATGTCGCCGGATTTGCCCGACAGCACAAAACGCGTCAGCCCACGGTGGGCGAAGAAAGTCATCGGGAAGGCCAGCAGTGCCAGCACGATCAGCGGCCAGAAACCGCCGACGCCGGCATTGATCGGCAGGAACAGGGTGCCCGCGCCGATGGCGGTACCATAGAGGCCGAGCATCCAGGTGGTGTCGTGTTTGGTCCAGCCGGTGGTTACTGTGTTTTCTCTGACATCGGGATTTTCGGCAGCAGGTGTACGTACATCAGTCATCGGTATTGCCTCGTTATTATTTTTGCGCGGGCTCACGTTGGGGCGGGTAGCAGTGCTCCGATCAGCACTCCACCCAGCTGACCGCCAGGCCGCCCCGTGAAGTTTCTTTGTATTTGTCATGCATATCGGCGCCGGTATCGCGCATGGTGCGGATCACCCGGTCGAGGGAGATGAAGTGCTTGCCGTCACCGCGTAGGGCCATCTGCGTGGCGTTGATCGCCTTGACCGCCGCAATGGCATTGCGCTCGATGCACGGCACCTGCACCAGGCCGCCAACCGGGTCGCAGGTCAGGCCGAGGTTGTGTTCCAGGCCGATTTCGGCGGCGTTTTCCAGTTGTTCCGGGGTGGCGCCGAGGATATCGGCCAGGCCGGCAGCGGCCATGGCGCAGGCCGAGCCTACTTCGCCCTGGCAGCCGACTTCGGCGCCGGAGATGGAGGCGTTTTTCTTGCAGAGGATGCCGACGGCGGCAGCGGCGAGGAAGAAGTTGACCACGTCGTCGTCCGACGCGTCGGCGTTGAACTTCATGTAGTAGTGCAGCACGGCGGGGATGATCCCGGCCGCGCCATTGGTCGGCGCGGTGACCATGCGCCCGCCGGCGGCGTTTTCTTCGTTGACGGCGAGGGCGAACAGGTTGACCCATTCCATGGCCGACAAGGTCGAGGTGATCACGTTGGGCTTGCCGATTTCCAGCAGGCTGCGGTGCAATTTCGCGGCGCGACGCGGCACATCCAGGCCACCGGGCAGGATGCCTTCATCGCGCAGGCCCTGTTCCACGCATTCGCGCATCACCGACCAGATATGCAGCAGGCCGCTGCGGATCTCTTCGTCGCTGCGCCACGCCCGTTCATTGGCCATCATCAGTTCGGATACCCGCAGGCCGTGCTTGTTGCACAAGGCCAGCAGTTCCACGGCGCTGGAAAAATCATAGGGCAATTGCACATCGCTGGTAGGCGCAACGCCTGATGCGGCTTCAGCGGCTTCGATGATGAAACCACCGCCCACCGAGTAATAGGTTTGTTCGCTCAGTAGGCCGCTGTCGCCATAGGCGTGCAGGGACATGGCATTGGGGTGGTAGGGCAGGCTTTCGTCCAGCAGCAACAGGTCGGTGCGCCAGTTGAAGGCAATTTCCTGTTGGCCGGCCAGCAACAGCCGGCCGGACTCGCGCAGTTGCTGGATACGCCCGTTGATCGAGGTGGGGTCGACGCAGTCTGGCCATTCGCCCATCAAGCCCATGACACAGGCACGGTCGGTGGCATGGCCGACGCCGGTAGCGGACAGCGAGCCATACAGGCGCACTTCGACGCGACGGGTTTGGCTGAGCACATGCTGGTCGGTCAGGGCTTGGGCGAACGTCGCGGCAGCGCGCATCGGGCCGACGGTGTGGGAGCTGGAAGGGCCGATGCCCACCTTGAATAGATCGAAAACACTGATAGCCATGCTAAAGCCTTACAAGCAATGGAGTAGAAATCGCTGCCATGTTTTGTAGAGCAGGCGGAATTGGCGCGATACTGAGCCTCTGGCTCGGCACTGACCAACGAATTATCCTAAGACACCCTTTAGCAGGACTAAACGCTATGACCCGCCCCCTCCACGGCCAGACCTATGTCTTGTTGCACGTGTTTTCCTGCGCTGCACGGAATCTGTCGTTCACCCGCTGCGCCGAAGAACTGCACATCACGCCGGGAGCGGTGAGCCAGCAAATTCGCCAGTTGGAGGAGCGCCTGGGCTTTCGGCTGTTTCATCGGCGCGCGCGGGGGGTGGAACTCAGCGCCGAGGGGCAGCGCCTGGCGGCCGTGGTGGGGGAGGCTTACGGCAGCATTGATGCTGAATTGCAGCGCCTGGACGCCGGCATGATCAGCGGCACCTTGCGCCTGCGCTCGATCCCCTCGTTTCTGGGCAAGTGGCTGACCCCGCGTCTGCCGCGCTTTCAGCAACGTTTTCCGGACATTCAACTGCGCATGGTCGCCGAAGACAGCAGCATCGCCCTGCATGAAGGCGACTTCGACCTGGCCATCGACCTCAACGACGGCAGCTACCCGGGGTTGTTATCCACAGCCCTGTTGGATGAACAGATATTCCCGGTGTGCGCCCCCAGCCTGTTGCGTGGTCGCCCGCCTTTGCATGGCCCGGCGGACCTGGCGCATTTCCCGCTGCTGCACGACATCACGGCCTGGCGTGGGAGTTATGAATATGCCGAGTGGGAGTTTTACCTCAATGCCATCGGCTACCACGGCGCCGACGTGCGGCGCGGGCACACCTTCAACCGCAACCACCTGACCATCGAAGCCGCCATTGCCGGCATGGGCGTGGCGATTGCCCGGCGCACCTTGCTGAACGATGAACTGGAGCGCGGCACTTTGATCGTGCCGTTCGGCCTGGCGGTGCCCAACCATAAACGCTACGTGCTGCTGTATGCGCCGGGGGCGTTGAACCATCCGGGCGTGCGTGCGGTGCATGACTGGCTGGTGGAGGAAGCAGGGATTTTTCGCGGATTGCACCCGTTGGGAGAGGGGCAATTGTGAGTTTGGCAGGGCGTAAGAAGATGTAACTAACTCCCCACCCTAACAGCGTTTTTGCTCGTCGTCAGGGTTAATTTGTAATGTAGGATTTATCTTTGCAAAGGACTTGAATTGTTTCAGCAGGTGCTCAATTGTGTAATCAAGAGGTCATGGTTTCACCACCCCGGTGTTGCAGTTTGTGACCTCTGGCGAGCTAGCTGAAATAAGGGAAGAACTATGCAAATCCAAGTCAATAGCGATAACCATATTGAAAGCAGCATCCGACTGGAGGAGTGGGTACGTACTACCATTGAGAGCACGCTCGAACGCTACGAAGAAGACCTGACCCGTGTAGAGGTCTACCTGCGGGACGAGAACGGCGACAAGCCCGGCCCCCACGATTTGAGTTGCCGTCTGGAAGCACGGCCAAAGGGCCATCAACCAGTTTCCGTGTGCCATAAAGCCGATACGCTGGAACAGGCGATCGATGGCGCCGCAGTCAAGCTCGACCACGCACTGGAACATCTGTTTGGCAAACTGCAAGGCAAGCCGCGCGCTGCTGGTAAAAACCAGCCAATCAACAAAGTGAACGAAGACGCGTTGGAAGAGGAATTCCTGGAAAACGAAAACGCTGCCATTAACGGCTGATTGTTTTTTCATTCCCCCACTGAAAACGGGCCTGCATTTGCAGGCCCGTTTTTCGTTCAGCGCTCGCGCCGGAAGAAATGCCGGCTCAACAGCGCCAACCCGCTAGCGCCCAAGCCCGCAAACAGCATGGCCCAGCCGGCGCCGCTGCGTAGCGCTGTTTGCGCATCATGAACGGTCAGCCCCGGCGCATCCAACTTGCCGGCGGCAATATGCTGGCTGAGGCTTGCCCACTCCAACGTCGTGCTGGCAGGCAGCACATGGGCCAGGTGATGGCTGATTCCCAACAACAGCACCAGGCCCATCAGCGCGATATTGAGCGCGAGGGTGATCAGCCGTGCGCTGAAGTCGATGCCCGAGGCCATGCCGGCGCGGTCAGCCGAGACTGAACCGGTGGTGGTATTGGTGGTGGGGGAGTTCGTCAGCCCCAGTCCTATGCCTGCTATCACGCAACTGAGCAGCACCAGCGCGATGCTGGGTTGTTCGGCAACATTGACGATGGCCATTGCCACGAATCCCGCGCCCATCGTGCCCAGGCCCAGGGGGATGATGCGTTCGGCGCCAAAACGCAGGGCCAGGCGTTCGGCCAGCGGTGGCACCAGCAAAGTGGGCAAGGTGTACGCGAGCAAGGCGGCGCCGGTGATCAGCGTGTCGTAACCCAGGCCCGCCTGGAAATACAATGGCAGGTAGATCATGAACGGCCAGAAGCTGAAGTTCATGCCGATCGAGCCCATCAACGCGCCGTTGAAACGTTGGATGCGCAATACCGAGAAGTCAAACATCGGGTGGGCGCTGCGCCGCTCAATCCAGATAAACAGCAGCAGCCCGAAGACCGACAGGCCAGCCCAGCCGAGCATCGCCGAGGTGCCAAAGCCGATTTCGCTGCCCTGGGTGATGAAATAGACCAGCGCAAACACCGTGAGTGTCATGGTCAGCATGCCGGCGATGTCGAGGCGATGGCTGGCCGGGTCGCGGGATTCCTGCACGCTGACGTGCAACAACGCCAAGGTGAACAGGGTCAGCGGTACGTGCACCAGGAACACCCAGCGCCAGTCTGCCACGGCCAGGATCAAGGCCCCCACCATCGGCCCGAAACCCAGGCCCACGCCAGCGATCACGCCCCATATCGCAAAGGCCCGCGCACGCGTCGCGGGTTCGCGGAACTGGTGGGACAATATCGCGAACTGGCAAATCATCATTGCTCCGGCGCCGATACCTTGAACAAACCGCGCCACGATCAGCGTGGCGGCGCTGTCGGCCAGCCCACAGGCCAATGAAGCTAGCCCGAACAGCCATAGGCACACCACCAATACACGCCGACGACCAAAGCGATCCGCCAAGGTGCCCGCCGCCATCAGTACGCTGGTACAGGCCAGGGTGTAGGCATTCATGATCCATTGGGCGTCTTGAAAGCCGGTGCCCAGTTCCTGTTCCAGCGTAGGCAGGATCACCGGCACGCTGGAGATTTCCAGGCCGAACATCAGGGCCACCAGGCAGACGGCGGTGAGGGCCTGGCCGTTCCTGGCGGTGCGCGGGGGAGTGAGGGCCGAGAGTGCGGCGGCGCGGGGCATACGACATTCCTTTCGAGAGCGGGAGGGGCTATTCTCTCGGGAATAAGGTTCTTTATTGGCGACAACTTTTCCATTGATAAGGGAACAAAGGGCGACAATTAAGCATGGCTACCCCACGTTTTGATGGCGTCGAACTCTTTTTGCAGATTGTCGAAAGCGGCAATCTCACCGAAGCCGCCGAACGCCTGAACCTCACGCGCTCGGCGGTGGGCAAGGGCCTGGCGCGGCTGGAAGCGCGCTTGGGCACTTGCCTGTTACAGCGCTCCACTCGGCGCCAGCGTTTGACCGAGGACGGGCAGGCGTACTACGAGCATTGCCTGCGCGCCTTGGCGGAGCTGGAGGCGGCCGAGTCCGTGCTGGAAAGCGGCCGTCAGCAACCGCGCGGGCGTTTGCGAGTGAGCGTGCCCCTGGCGTTTGGTCATCACTATGCCGCGCCAGCGTTGTGGGCCCTGATGGACAGCTATCCGGAACTGGAAATCGACCTTTGTTTTTCCGACCGCATGATCGACTTGGTGCAGGAAGGCTTCGATATCGCTGTGCGCATCGGCCCGTTGCCCGACACCGACCGCCTGAGTGCACGGCGCTTGGGAGAGCAGGCCATGGGGCTGGCGGCGTCACCGGCGTATTTGCAGCGCAAGGGCGCCATTGAAAGTATCGAAGACCTGGCCGCTCATCGTGGCATTGCTTACCGCAGCAACACCGCGCAGCGTTCGCGCCTGGCTTCGCCCTTGATCGTGGACGACCTCCAGGCCGTGGCCGATGCCGCCATCGCGGGCGTGGGCCTGGCCTGGTTGCCGAGTTGGTTGATTGCCCACTATGCGCTACGTGGGCAGTTGCAGGCCGTGCTGCCCAGCTACCGTGAGCAACCTGCGCCGATCCATGTGATCTGGCCGACGGCGGCGCATATGCCGGCCAAGACGCGGTGTGCCATTGACGCGTTGGTGGCCGCTACTCCCAGTTGCCTGGCGGGCAGTTAGATTCTGAACACACTGAAAACCATCTGTAGGAGCGAGCTTGCTCGCGAAAAACCTCAACAATAACGCGTGCTTGCTGTATGAACGCGGCGCCTGTGAGTTTTTCGCGAGCGAGCTCGCTCCTACAAAATGCAGTCAGAACGCGATAGAAGTTTGCACATACACCGTACGCGGCTCACCCACGTACTTGCCCTTGTTGTTGTCATCAAACGAGCGGGTGTAGTACTGCTTGTTGAAGATGTTTTTTACCCCCACCGCCACGTTCAAATCCGACAACTGCGGGCCGAAGTCATAGGCTGCGCGGCTGCTGAACAGCATGTAGCCGGGGATGCGGCCATTGGCGCCGTCGGCGCTTTCGGCCTGGGTGTTGGCGTTGTCGGCGAACTGGCTGCTCTGGTAGCTGCTGTCCACGTTGAGCTTCCACGGGCCTTCGGTGTAACCCACGCCGAGGGTGCCTTTGTGCTTGGAGGAGAAGGGCACGCGGTTGCCTTTGTTCGGGCCGTCTTCGCGGATGGTTGCGTCCACATAGGCGTAGGTGGCGTACACATCAAACCCTGCCAGCGCCGGGCTCAGGCCATCGAGAGCGTAGTTGATGCTCGACTCGATGCCCTGGTGACGCGTTTCACCGCGGGCGATCACGGTGTCGTTGGTCTGGTTGCTGTCGTACTGGTTGTCGAAGTTGATCAGGAACGCGCCGATTTCCGCGCGCAGGTTGCCGTTGTCATAGCGCGTGCCGAGTTCCCAGGTGCGGGCTTTTTCCGGTTTCACTTCGCCGCTGTTCACGCGGTTGGGCATCTGGCTGTATTGCACGCTGCCGAACGAGCCTTCGGTGTTGGCGTAGAGGTTCCAGTCATCGGTGAGGTGGTAGAGCACGTTCAGCGCCGGGAGTGCGGTGTTGTAGTCGCCCTTGTATTTGACGTTGCTCAGGTTGTTGGTCTGCTGGGACTCGATCATCTCGTAGCGAATGCCTGGGGTGATGGTCCACTTGCCGATGTCGATGCGGTCGTCGATGAAGAACGCATTGGCTTCGGTGCCGCCGCGCGTGTCGCGGTCGTTGCGGCTGTTGGTGGTGGGGATCTGCTGGTTGGCGGCAATCGGCGTGCGGTAGCGCAATTCGTGACCAGCCTCATTGATGTAGCGGTAACCCACGCCGACTTCATGGCTGGTAGGGCCTAGGTCAAAGCCTTGGGCGAAACGGGTTTCCAGGCCGCGTACCCAATATTCCCGTGGCGACAGTGACAGGAAACTGCCCTGGTCCAGGTAACCGCTGCGCAGGGTCTTGGTGAAGAAACTGTTGACCGTGAATTCGCGGCGGTCCTGCTCGTAGCGATAGCCCACATTGAACAGGGTGCGGCGCCCCCAAAACTTGTCGTAAGGGCGAGTGGACTGGTACGGATCGGCCTTGTAGTCCTTGACGTTCAAACCGCCCGGCATGTCGGCCTGGCCTTCGTAGTACTGCGCCATTGCGTTGAAGCTGTTGGCGTCGTCCAGCTGGTATTTGCCCTTGAGGATCAGGTCGTCGATGCGCGTGTTGCTGTTTTCACGCCAATCGCCGCCGCGGGTGCCAGAGTACAGCAGCGCACCGCCCAAGCCATTGTCGGCGGTGCCGCCCGCCAGCAGGTTACCGGTGGTCTTGAAACCGTCGTGGCTGGAGGAGGGGCTGGTCTCGGTCTGCAAACCGCCCTTGACCGTCGGCGCATCCGGGATGGCCCGGGTGACGAAGTTGACGATGCCACCCACGTTTTGCGGGCCGTAGCGCACCGCGCCACCGCCGCGTACCACATCCACCGCGTCCATGTTGCCCATGCTGATCGGCGCAAAGGAGAGTTGTGGCTGGCCGTACGGCGCGAAGGGCACCGGGATGCCATCCATCAGCACGGTGGAGCGCGACGCCAGGCGGGGGTTGAGCCCGCGAATGCCGAAGTTCAGCGCCATGTCATGGCTACCGGTGCCGTTGTTGTCCGGGGCGTTGACGCCGGGGATGCGGTTGAGCACATCGCGGGCCTGGGTGGCGCCCTGGCGTTCGAATTCTTCACGGCGGATCACATCACGGGCGCCGGGGTGCTCGAACACGTTGGTTTGCGCCGCATCACCGAGCCAGTCGCCGACCACGTTGGAGGTCTGCAGCTCCAGGGTCGCAGGGGCGCCGGCCGGTTGCAGGCTATAGGCGTTATCACCCTCGGCGCGGGCTTGCAGGCCGGTGCCTTCCAGCAGTTTCTGCAGGCCTTCGGCTGCGCTGAAGTTGCCGGACAAACCGGGGCTTTGCATACCGGCGGTCACTGCCGAACCGAAGGACACCAGCACACCGGCTTCACGCCCGAATTGATTCAGGGCCGCTTCCAGGGTGGTCGGCGCAATGTGGTACGCCTTGGCGTCGGCCGCCATCACCGCCGGCAGTGCGGTCAGGCTGAGGCTGGCGCCGAGTAGGAGTTGGCGCAGGGTACGGGCGAGAAGGGGCGGTTGCTGGGGCATGAAGGGCGGTCCTGAGAAGGAAGGATCAAGGGGGCTTTCCTTCTCTGTCACGCCAGGTGCGGAAAACGGCTCACAGTTGCAAAAAATATTTCAAGTTCACTGCCACTGTAGGAGCGAGCTTGCTCGCGAAAATCGTCAACGATAACGCGGGTTGTCCGTTTAACGCGGTAGGTTGGGGGCGCGAGCAAGAAAGCGCTATGCATCACGCTCGTGCCTGCACGGTCACCCAATAACGCGTAAAACGCCGCACGTTCACCGGCAGGCTGATCTCCAGCAGGTCGAGGATGCGTTCGCTGTCATCCAATGGGTAACTGCCGGACAGCAGCAGGTTGGCCACTTGTGGATCGCAATGGAGCTGGCCGCGACGATAGCGCCCCAGTTCACTCAAGAAGTCTTCAAGGCGCATATGTGCGGCCACCAGCATGCCGTCGGCCCAGGCGCCGCTGTTGGCGTCGGTGGCGCGCGGGGTGTCCCAGCCTTTGCGGGTGAAATTGACTTGGTGCGCGGCGTCGACGCTCAGCGCCAAGCCGTTGTAGCGGTTGGGCATTACCTCGACCTGGCCGGCCAGCACCGCCAGTTGGGTGTGGTCGTTGAACTGGCGCACATTCAAGCGCGCCGCCTGGCTGCTGAGCAGGCCCTGGCCGGTCAGCACGTGCAACGGCGCCTGGCCTGCGCGGGCGGTGAGCAGGATTTCACCTTCAAGCAGGCGCACCAGGCGCTGTTGGCCGTCGAAATGCACATCCACGGCGCTGCCGGTGTTGAGTTGCAACTGGCTGCCGTCGGCCAATTGCACCGTGCGGCGTTGGCCCACCGGGCTGCGATAGTCTGCCGTGAGCGGCGGCAGGATATGTTGCTGGCGCAGGCTCCAGGCGGCGGCCGAACCGGCACCCAGAATCAACAGCAATTTAAGCGCCTGACGCCGGCTGCTGGAGGTGGGCGCGTTCAACGCCGCATGGGCCAGGGGCGAGGGCACGCCGCGTAGGCGTTGGTTGACGCGCTGGATCTGCTCCCACGCGCGTTGGTGTTCGCTGTGGGCATTCAACCATTGCTGCCAGGCCGCCTGCTGGCGTGGGTTGAGCGCGCCTTGCTGCATTTCCAGCAACCAGTGCACGGCTTGTTCGGCGACTTGGCTGGAGACGTTCATAGGGCGAAGTAGCAGCGCATGGCCGCTTTGGTCAGGTGGCGTTTGACGGTGGCGATGGAGATGCCCAGTTGCGCGCCGATTTGCGCGTAGGTCAGGCCGTCGAGTTGGGCCAGCAGGAAGGCGCGTTTGACCTGCTTGGGCAAGCCGTCAAGCAGTTGGTCGAGTTCCAGCAAGGTTTGCAGGATGATTGCGCGGTCTTCTTCCGACGGCGCCACGTGTTCGGGCATCTGCGCCAAGGTCTCGAGGTAGGCGCGTTCCAGGTCCTGACGGCGGTAGAAGTTGAACAGCACACGCTTGGCCACGGTGGTGAGGAAGGCGCGCGGCTCGATCAGCGTTGGCGCTTCCCGGGCACTGAGCACGCGGATAAAGGTGTCTTGCGCCAGGTCGGCCGCGTTGTCCGGGCAGCCGAGCTTGCGTCGCAACCAGCCGGTGAGCCAGTGGTGATGGTCGTTGTACAACACTTCGACGGGATTGGACGGCTGCAACGCGATCACTCCGCAAGCATTCGATATGCTTTAGAGAACAAGAATTGTTCGCATTGTAGGGCCCGTGACCAGGTTCGGCAATCGGCCAAGGCAGGTGATTCATCCGTTCTCTTTTGTATATGAGAATATTTATCATTAATATTGCGCGCTGATGAACCAGGCGCCTGCCGCATGAAAAGTAAAACCTCATTGCCCGCTTCCTACCGCCTCGCTGTCACCTCGCGCGTGCTGGCGGCGGTGATTGGCGGTTACCTGATGGCCTCACTGGCCGCCATTTGCCTGGCGCTGTGGCTGCCCACTACCCGTGCCGATGCGGTGGTCACCGGCATGATGAGTTCCTTTGTGTTCTACCTGCTGGCGGTGCTTTGGTGTTTTGCTTGCCGCACGGCATGGCGCGCCTGGGCAGGGGTGATGGTGCCGAGTGCGCTGTTTGCCACCCTGGCCGGCATTGGTTTCTGGATGGCTCGCACATGAAAGAGGGCTTTCGCCAGGCCATGGCCTGGTTGCACACCTGGGCGGGCTTGATCTTCGGTTGGCTGCTGTTCGCGATTTTCCTGACCGGCACCCTGGCCTATTTCAAAGACGAAATTACCCATTGGATGCAGCCCGAAGTGCAGGCCCATCCCCTGGACGATGGGCGCAGCCTCGCCGTGGCGCAAAATTACCTGCAACAGCAGGCACCCACCGCCGCGCGCTGGTTCATTACCTTGCCAACCCGACGCGACCCCGGCCTATCGGTAATGTGGCAAGACAAGCTCGAGCCCGGCAAGCGCGGTACCTTCATCCAGAAAGTCCTCGACCCCGTCACCGGCCAACCGGTGCAGGCGCGCGACAGCAAGGGCGGCGAGTTCTTCTATCGTTTCCACTTCCAGCTGCAAATGCCTTACCCCTGGGGCCGCTGGCTGTCGACCATCGCCGCGATGGTGATGTTCGTCGCGCTGATCACCGGCATCATTACCCACAAGAAAATCTTCAAGGACTTCTTCACCTTCCGCCCGCGCAAAGGCCAGCGCTCCTGGCTGGACGGGCACAACGCGGTGGGTGTGCTGGTGCTGCCGTTTCACCTGATGATCACCTACAGCAGCCTGGTGATATTCATGAGCATGGTCATGCCCGCGCCCATCGTGGCGTCCTATGGCGACGACAGCCGGGCGTTCTTCAGCGAGTTGTTCCCCGCTACCGACAATCCGCCGGCCCTCGGCCAGCCGGGCAAACTGCTGCCGTTGATGCCGATGTACCAGCAGGCGCGGGAACAGTGGGCGGGCGGGCACGTGGGGCGTATGGCGGTCAATAACCCCGGCGACGTCAACGCTTCGGTCAACGTGTCGCGCGCTGGCTCCGACAGCGTGGTGCATGCCTCAGGCAGTACCCTGTCGTTCAACGGCACCACCGGCGAGCTGTTGCGAGGCAGTGCCGAGCCGTCATTGGCCACGGCCATCGGTGGCAGTTTCTACGGTTTGCACATGGGCCATTTCGCCGGCCCGGTACTGCGCTGGCTCTACTTTATCTGCGGCCTGGCGGGCACGGCGATGATCGGCACGGGCCTGGTGATCTGGCTGGGCAAACGCCAGCTCAAACACGCCAAGGCCGCGGTCATGCCCTTTGAACTGCGCCTGGTGGAGGTGCTGAATATTGCCAGCATGTCCGGATTGATGATCGCCATTGCGGCGTTTTTCTGGGCCAACCGCCTGTTGCCGGTAAGCTTCGCTGCGCGTTCCGACTGGGAAGTGCAGGCGTTCTTTATCGCCTGGGGCCTGAGCCTGTTGCACGCCTTGCTGCGGCGCGGTCGCCAGGGTTGGGTTGAGCAACTGAGCCTCGGCGCGCTGTTGTTTGCCGCCATTCCACTGCTTAACGCCATCACCACCTCGCACCACTTGGGCGTCTCCGTGCCAAGCGGCGACTGGGCCATGGCCGGCTTCGACCTCACCTGCCTGGCCAGCGGCATGTTCCTGGCGTGGGCGGCGTGGAAGATGCACCACCGCACCGCGCCGCAACCCAAGGCTGAACGTGCCCCCGGGTTGGCACTCAAGCAGCAGGCCCACTGATGCTCCTCGCGCTAATGATGTGCTACGCCGGGTTTACCGCGCTGTGTTTGTCCACCGACCGTCACCACGGCGAATTGCTCCACAGCAAACCCACGCCCAGGCGGCGCCTGGGGCTGCGGGTGGGCGGCTGGTTGCTGTTGGCCGCGTCGATCTGGCCGGCGGTGCTTGGCGCCGGTTGGGGCCAGGGCCTGGTGGAGTGGTGCGCGGTGTTGATGCTCAGCGCCTTGCTGCTGGTGTTGCTGCTGCCGTATCGGCCAAGGCTGGCCTTGATCCTGGCGGGCCTCGGCCTGTTGGCCAGCCCTGTTGCGGCGTTCGCCCTATCTTGAGCCGGCCATGATCAGGATCAACCCACCGCCCAATCCCCAGGATAATCCGCACGCGGAGGCGGCCGGTGGGCGTGCGCATTTTTTGCAGGTGTTTTTGTCCCAGCGTTCGCAAATGGAGGCGTTGGTCAGCCGCCGTGTCGGGTGCCGCGCCACGGCAGCCGACTTGGTGCAGGATTTGTTCCTGCGCTTCTGGCGTCGCCCGCTGGTGCAGGTCGAAGAGCTCAGCACCTACCTGCTGCGCTGCGCTGGCAACATCGCCATCGACCACTTGCGCAGCGAAGGCGCACGGGCACGCAGCAGTGAAGGCTGGCTGCCCGAGCAGTCAGACAATCAAGGCTGCGAACCCCAGGCGGCGCTGGAGGCGGGCAATGATCTGCGCCATGTGGAAGCTGCCTTGCGCAGCTTGCCCGAGCGCACCCGCCAGATTTTCCTGCTTAACCGCATTCACGGGCGCAAGTACGCCGAAATCGCCAAGGCCATGGGCCTGTCCCAAAGCGCCGTGGAAAAACATATGATGCGCGCCCTTGAAGCCTGCAAGGCCAGCCTTCGCGAACCCTCGCCGCCACGCACGCCAGGGAAAGCCCCGTGAACGTCACGCCCACGCCCGCCCAGGAACAGGCCGCGCTCGACTGGTTGTGCCTGCTGCATGACCAGCCCAGCAGCGGCGACCAGGCCACGTTCAGCCGCTGGTTGCGCGCAGATCCCGCACACGTGGAGGCCTACTCCCAAGCCCAGGTGCTCTGGGAGTTAAGCGAAGTGCCAGCGCGCCAACTGGCCGACGAGGACGCACTCGCCTTGCAGGGCTACCTCAATACGATCAACGCCTCCAAACGCTCCCGGGTAGCGCGTTGGTCCGGTGCCTTGGCCGTCGCCGCCTGCCTGCTGCTGATGGTATCGATGGGCGCCGGTTGGCAGCCGTCACGCTGGGTCGATGAATGGGGCGCCGATTATGTGACGGCGCCAGGGCAGGTGAGGACCTTCACCCTGGCCGATCAATCCAAGGTCACCCTCGACGCCGACAGCGCCATTGCGGTGGATTTCAGCCAGGGCGAACGGCACATCCAACTGCGCCGTGGTGCAGGTTTTTTCAGCGTGACCCACACCGGCCACCCCTTCGTGGTGGAGGCGAGCGGCGGTGAAACGCGGGTACTGGGAACGCAGTTTGAAGTGCGCCTGCAACCTGACGGCGCCGAGGTCACTGTGCTGTCCGGCCGTGTCGGCGTGACGCCCTCCAAACAGGGCCCGCAACAGGTGCTGACCGCGGGTCAGCAAGTGGCCTACGCCCATGGCATTGCCGCTCCCTTGCATGGCGTCGACAGCGCCTCACACCTGGCCTGGCGCGAAGGTTGGCTCAACTACTACAAGGCACCTCTGACCGAGGTGGTCGAGGACCTGCGGCGTTATTACCCCGGCCGCATACTTCTGCTTAACCAAGACATGGCCGCCAAACGCGTCAGCGGCAGCTTTCCGAGCCAGGACCCCGTCGCGGTCTTGAACGCCTTGCAAGCGGTGCTGGGCTTTGAACAGCACATACTTTTAGGTCGCATGATTGTGCTGCGCTAAGCCCGCAGCGCCTTCATCGAACCTTCATCGCAATCACCAAAACCTGTCACCAAACGGTTACACGTGCCGTGGATCATCCCTGGTTCCTGAACAAGTGGTCAGGAAGCTCGCATCTGCCCCATACAACACAACAATGTCAGTAAGGGATCTACACGTGAACGACAACACTCTTTATGCCCTGCTTCTGGCATCGGGCCTGGGCGGCTTTGCGCCGCTGGTTTTGGCCGATGATGCCCAGGATGTCGGCTCGGTGAACATCGCCGGCAAGCAAACCCTTGGCAGTGGTCACATGATTCTCGAAGAAAGCGCCAAGGCGCGCTCGACGGTGACCAAGCAAGCCATGGACGAAATGTCGGCCACCGCCAACGCCATCGACAAGCTCAAGTACACGCCGGGCATCAACGTTTCCAGTGATGATGCCAGCGGCACCAGTGGCACCAACTTCACCATGCGCGGCATGAGTTCCGACCAGGTCGGCGTCTCGGTGGACGGCGTGCCGATCAACGACTCGGGCAACTACAGTGTGTACTCCAACCAGTTGGGCGACCCGGAGAACCTGGCTGAAGTGTTCGCCACCCAGGGTTCCTCCGAGGCAGACGGCCCGCACATCGGCTCCAGCGGCGGCAACATCGGCATGATCACCATTCGCCCGACCAAAGACGCCGGGGTGTTCGCCAAACAGATCGTGGGTGCCAACGCCCTGTGCAAGACCTTCGTGCGAGCGAACACCGGTGATCTGGGTGGCCTGAAAACCTGGGTATCGGCGTCGCACCTGGAGGGTGACAAGTGGCGCGGCAAGGGCACTCTGCGCAGTGACAAAATCGAGTGGAGCAGCCTGTTTGAAGGGGATAACGGCAACTCCACACTGGCCACGATCAAGTACAACAAGCAGGAAAACTACAACTACAACAGCCTGAGCAAAGCGCAGTTCGACACCTAAGGGCGGCGCAAGGATTACGCGCAAAGCCCGGTGTACAAGGCCGGTTTGCTGTCGGCGTCCTACAAGCTCAACCGCAACCCGTTCGAAAGCGTCAACGCCACGCTGACCCAGCGCTGGCAACTGCAGGACAACTTGTCACTGACGCTCACGCCGTATTACTACTGGGCCAACGGTGGCAGCTTCAGCGGCCAGACGGCTTCCAACCTGGGGCCAAAGTCCGACAAGGCCGGCAATTACGACCTGAGTAACCTGCAATCGGCCAACTATTACCGCCCTTCGTGGACCGAAACCTGGCGCCCCGGCTTCACGGCGAAAATGAAGTGGGACATCAACGAAGAACACAGCCTGGACTACGGCTACTGGTACGAACGCGCACGCCAGCGCCAGACTCAGCCGTTTATCGGCATCAACAACGAAGGTGCCCCCGACGATGTGTGGGGCGATTACAACAGCGGCGGCCAGGTGGTCGACAAAAACGGCGCTACGGTCCAGGGCCGCCACTACTACACCGTCACCCCGGCGCAGAAACTCTGGGTACAGGACAACTGGCAAGCCACGCCGGACCTGAGTTTTGTCGCCGGCCTGGCCTACCAATACGTCGAGCGCGACGGCAACAACCTCGGCAGCCTGTACGACACGCCGGAAAAACGTAACACCCGTTACCACCAGTTCCTGCCCAACTTCAGCGCCAAGTACCAGGTCCATGAAAGCAACCAGGCGTTCTACAACGTCACCCGCAATATGCGCACGCCACCCAACTACGTGCTGTACAACAAGGGCGACTCCGTCAGCCTCAAGTCCGAGCTGAGCTGGAACCAGGAGCTGGGCTGGCGCTACACCGCAGACGACATGGCGCTGAGTGCGACCCTGTTCTACATCAGCTTCAAGGATCGCCAGGTCTCGACCACCGATGCCAGCGGTGACTACATGGTGCTCAACGTCGGCACTGTCGATAACAAAGGCCTGGAATTGGAATGGAGCGGCCTGTTGCCGCACAACTTCAACTACTACGCGTCCTATACCTACACCCAGTCCGAGCAGAAGGACGACTTGCTCAGCAAGAACGTGCTGTTGCCCACTTCAGGCAAGCAATTGGCCAACGTGCCGGAAAACATGTTCAACCTGGTGCTCGGGTATGACGATTCGCGGTTCTACGGCAACATTGCGGGCAAGTATGTCGGCAGCTTCTACGGCGATTTGACCAACAAGGAGAAGATCGAAGGCCGCACGGTGTTCGACCTGAACGCGGGTATTTATTTACCGGTGGATAAGAAGGTCATCAAGTCGGCCGCGCTGCGGTTTTCGATGCTCAACGTGTTCGACAAGGAGTACTTGAGCTCGGCGCGTACCGTGGCGTTCAACTCGGCCCCGGTCAACGGGTTGGGAGCGAGCACGGCGTATTACAACGTGGGTGAAGAGCGTACGGCGATGGTGTCGCTGGAGGCCAACTTTTAAGCCCACCCCAAAGCACGATGTGCAGAGCTGACTTGTTGTTGGGGCTTGCCTGCAATAGCCATAGGCATCTACACAATTTTGTCGGTTGTAACAGCCAACGGTAACCACGATGCGAAGCGAGCCGCTCTTGCTCTTGATCTGCTTTTGATCTTGATCTTAAGCGCCCCGTCAAACCACGCTGGCCGGAATTCGACAGGGATTTGGGGGGTAAACCGGCAGGGATGCCGGTTTAGCCGCCCCGCGCCATGGATGGCGCGTGGCGGCGGCCCCCCA